>Ga0208150_1000715_pt1 | contig 12839 bp, 6 predicted proteins | sample DEB08_DNA_8_FD_184534 | JGI IMG/M metagenome (GOLD analysis project Ga0208150, IMG submission 184534) | Aqueous microbial communities from the Delaware River and Bay under freshwater to marine salinity gradient to study organic matter... | ecosystem: Environmental > Aquatic > Marine > Coastal ...
CCTTCTTGGTGTAGGCCAAGCGTTCGCTGACCTGCTTGTTGTGGGTGTCTTCACCATCCTTGAGCGAAAACAACTCAGGCATTTCCTCCTGTGCTGTCTGTAGCCCCAAGTGGTACAGTTGCTCGGTGGCCTTGGCCTCAGCGTCTCGTTGCTGCTTGATCTGAGACTCCTTGGACTGCCTCCACTCCTCGACCTTTGACTGCGCTGAGTTCGTGATGTCATCGACCTGTAGTTGAGCCGTGTCTACACGGTCAACCAACGTCCAGATCCTACTGGACACCGCAGATCCAACGTCCTCTAGCATCTCGGCCAAGGCTTTGTCTCTGGCTTCTGGGGTCATCCGAAGCACTCGTTCAATGCCCTCAAGGCTCGGTGCCAGTCGTTGTATACTCTTGGCAGCATCCTTGATCTCGGACTCGACTTTGTCCCTGGCTCGCTTGACCTCTGGGCTACGCAGGATGTCTAGCTCGGCTACTTGATTGGCTAACTCCTCACGCTCAGACTTGATGCGCTCGTAATCGTCCAAGTCAAACTGTTTCTTGGCACCCTCTAGTTCAGCTCTAAGCTGGTCTAGCTGGGACACAAGGTCTGTCCTTGTAGCCTCGGAGTCCTTGAGTCGGGTCTCGATCTCCTTCTTGGACTCTCGCAGAGCTTTCCAGTTGGTCTTTTGTTCGTCACTAAACCCTTTCAGGTCGTCCTCTTGTTCAGACTCAGGAGCCTTGGCTGGGGCCTTGGCTGGTTCCTTAGCTTGTGGTTTAGGAGCAGGTTCCGTGTCCTGAGTCTTTGCTTCAGGAGCATCGGTGGACATGCTCTCCATGACTGCCCTGCTAAAAGGGCTTGCTTGTTCGTCACTCATTTATCTCACCTTTCTTCAAATGTCGCTTCGAGTTCCATAGAGTCCTCCTCTAAGTGCTGAAGCGACAAGAACTTATTCAAGCATATGTAGTACCCATCCTCAAGACTTGCTAACCTTAATTGTTCTTCGGTGCTTGCGTTCAGGGGCAGATGGATCAGTTGCTTCGGAGATTCTCTTTTGAGGGTTTCCTGGATACCCATCCCCTGCGGGGTCCCGAATAACTTCCGTGTCGCTGAAGTCAGCTCCTGTGACTTTCGCCACTCGGTCGATGGAATGTAATCTGCCAGCGCATTTGGCAGTAACGGTATTTTGATCTTCTTTTTTTGGAACATAAGTTTTCATCAAACCAAGCAGGTCGTCGTGAGGGATCTTGATCCAACCACTTTGGAAGTCGTTGACTCCGAACACAACGAAATGCTCTCTTTTATCTTCATCATACAAACTCCCGCCAGGGAATATGACCAGCGGAAACTCTAAAATTCTATGGTTGTTCTTACTCCCGTAAAGCAACGGTATCGTCGTCGATCGCGTAATCCTGAACGGTGGTTTAGCCTCGAACGCGTAAGCTCCCATGTAGTACCTACGCCGTCCATGCCACCAAGGAGTTGAACTGTGGAAGAAAGCAAAGTACTCGTCCCCTATTCGGATTGGGTTGGAGCCACCTCTTCGTTCCCCGTAGAACCAAATGTCACCTTCGAGCTTAGTTGTGTACTCCTCTTCGATACTTGCCGCTGAATCACACTTGGTCACCAGATGAGGTTCAATGCTGTACACCATGTGCAGTTCGCCTTCGTGTATGAACCAAGTCCAGTTCTTCTCATGCCCTTTGTTGGAAGCTAGGTCATGCCCATTGTCTTTGTATCTAGTATGGTTTATGCCCAGCAAGTTCCAGTTCAGATCCAAGATGGCCATGGCTTGGTGAGCGAATGTCCTGCCCTGAACAAAGTTACAGCAGGTCATCAAAAGCTTGTTGCCGTTCTGCAAGATCCGAGGATCTTCCCATTGCTCGAGGCGACTGCCCCCAGTTGGCATGGGTATGTCTACCCTAGATGAGTAGTCTACCTTGGTGTCGTTCAAGCGGTACCTAGTCAGATGACTGAATGAGTCGTAAGGCGGTCGTAACTTAGGATCGATCTGACAGTTACGGACGATCAACCAGCGTTCTCCTTTGACCTCGATGACTGAAGGATTGAACAGTAGTCGATTGTCTTTGCCGTAGGGGAGTTCAAATACGTCAGCCTCCCAAGGTACTTGGTCTTGGAACGCAGGAATGTCCTGCTCATACTGAAACAGGATCTCTTCAATGCTGTCATTGTTCTTGTCTTGAATCCTACGAAACTCGAGCAAATGCTCATTGATTTCCTGGATTCGTTGATTTATGGCCTTGGTGCGTCTCTGCAGATCAGCTTCAAAGCTTCTGACCCTAGCATATGCGTCCAATACCGTCTGTGCGTCAGGCCCTATTAAAGACTTAAACCAAAGCTTTAGTTTTTCTTTCCAAATCGTTTTTGATAAACGCCACATACGTTGGAGGTTTTTATTTCGGTTAGCTTATCGCACTTCATCAGCAGAAGTTCCTTGGCATTGTCTGTCGTAGCCCAATCTTCGTCGTCGAAGTATATAATGCCCCCGTCCACAACTCGGTCTACCCACAGAGTCACGTCTCGAACTGAGTCCCATCGACTGTGATTGCCGTCAATGTGCAGTATGTCCACGGGTCCTTGAACGACGTGATACGCTTCCACAGTACTCATTTGGCATAGCCGAACGTAGCGTTCGACTTTGAGTCGCTCGCAGACTGTCTCGCACTCTCGCTTGATGGATTTGTAGTCTAAGTTGCGCCACCAACTGGCGTTAGTAGCATCGTTGTTTTGGGCAGCAGGTCCAGGTGCCCAAGTATCTACACCGTATACAGCAGCACCTTTGGTAGCCCTCTTGGCTAGAGCCAAAGCAAAGGCTATCAGGCTTCGACCCGCAAATACCCCAAGTTCCACGCAGACCTTGGGGTTGCGTTCAAAAACCGTGTCAAATATGTGATTGGCTTTGGTAGGGTCGCACCAACCGTTCATTGTCGGCACGACATTAAGAAGCTCGGCCTTGTAGTCCATTTAAGAACCACAAGGCCAATCGCCAAGATTGTCAACCCCTATTTTGGTTTCTGATTGTGTTGGCAGTCAGGGCATCCTGAAGTCTCATTTGATGCTCAGTCCTCATGCGGCTCAGTTCCATTTCGTTCTGGGCGCGTTGTTGACTGATAGACATCTTCTGTTGGGCCTCAGCTTGCTTGATCTGGGTCTTTGGATCCATGCCTTGCTGCACCATCTGAGCCTGTTGAGCTGCCATGGCTTGCTGTTGTTCGCCAGCTTGGACCTGCTCCAGCAACCCGCCGAGTTCTTCCATCTGGTTTTGGAGACCCTCGAACCTCTGGCGCAACTGCTCGAACTCTCCTTGGCGCAGAGGATCACCAGCAAGACGTTGCAGATGTTGACCCGTGTGTTGGAGGACAGCCATCGCATAGACTAGGATTTCCTGCGGGTTACCCCCTTGCTGCAAGGCTGCAAGACCTTCAGCGACCGATGCCATATGGACCCCAGCGTGAACAACATCGTTCTGAGTATCCGTCAAAATGACCTCGTTGCCAACCCTCATGCTACCGTTCTCTTGGGTCGCATCCCATTCGTGATCCTGTAACGTAGTGGCCATCCTGTTGGATGGGTTGTACCTCTGGACCATATCGAACCCTGCTGTAGCTGCAATGAAGTCATTGACCAAGTTCTCACGGCCACCTTCTGGCAGTGATCCAGCCAGTGATCCGAGCAACGACTGTAAGGTCTGAGTGCGTAGGAAGTGACTTCCTTGGCCGATGGTTCTAGTCGCACGAACAGTACAGAACTCCAGGATGTTGTCGGGTAAACCCTGTGCTGCAAGCTTCTGCCTGAACACTTTAGCTGCCTTAGCTGTATCGCTAAAGCTGTTCAACTTCCCTGTCAGGGCACGACGGAATCGTTCTTTGTACCAGCTATCAAGCTGTTCGTAGTACCTCTGGATACCCGTCTTGGTCAGGACAGACTGTTGGTTCACGGTCGAGGCTACCTCGAACGCTGTGCGGGGGTTACCCCGTGGTTGGCTGACCTGTGGCCTGAACTGCGACAGGTTGGCTTGCAGTTCGGAGTCCAGCTTCGAGGACACTGAGGACGCTGCCTCAATGGCTCCACCGACTCCGTTGAAGTTCATTGGCTCGAAGTTGGACTTCCAGATTGTGAACGGTCCCATGCTGACCATTGAGTCAGGGGTCGCTGTTCCAGTCTGCTGATTGCGTAGATGCAACGAAGCCATCACGAACGCATTGTCCACAAGCGAGTTGGTCAGTCGTTCCTTGGTCCACAGGAACGGGAACATTCGTACACCGATGCCTTTGATCGAGTGATACGTGCCGTCGCCACGGTCAAGCATGAACGGACACATGATCTGGCTCCAGTCCTTGTACTTACGGACCTTGCGGTACAGGAACCCAAAGTCATGGTCTAAGTTGATCCAGACCTCAGTGATCCCACCTTCCTTGTTGTCCTTGCTCGGGAACTCCTTGAAGAACAACCGAGCTACGTTCACAACCTGATCAGGGCTGGTGTACTCAAGATCGTTGTTGCGGATGGCTTGTTGCTGGCGTTCCCAGTCCTTGGGATACGTAGCGAACTCATCGGTGGCACGGAGTATAGACTGTCTGACTGCGTCAACGTCCCACCCAACTTTGGCTGCGACATCAGGGTCGTTGATGTATCTGTACAGCTCCGCTGGCGTGAATACCTCCCGAACAACGCACTTGGTCCATCGGTTCATGTCCGATGGTTCGTTGTTGGCTAGGAATACTCTGTCGTGCTTCTTAGGATAAGTTACCCAGTCGTCTTCACGCTCCCAAAGCACTGGACCACTGCCATACAGAACCATCTCATGCTGGCTCAGTTGGATGCCGTAGTCCATGGACGGGTCCTGTCGTTGCAGGTCGTCGAACTCTTTAGTCAGGATCTTGCTCCACTGAGCATCTTGGTCAGGGTTTCCAGACTCGCACTTAATCGTCGCGTAGGTTGGTACCTCGGCGAACAAGTCGTAGTATGCAGTCAGGGATGTCTGCAAAAACGACAAGGCTTGGCCTGAGTTAAAGTTACTACGGTACTTCTGACCTGCTCGGGCCAGAGCATCGGCTGAGTACGGTGGATTGCCGTCGATCAGGCCTTTGACCCTAGTGTTTCGGTCTACACGTCTGTCGTTTTGATCGATGACATCTTCAGCGATTTGACGGGCAACAATCGGATCAGTGACCCTTGTGCTAGGGACAGATCCGTTCTCATTTAAATTTAGTAGTTCGTCGTTCATACCGTAGCCTCCCATTTGTCGTGGGGACATTTCTCAGTCGCAACATGCAGTTTAACACCCGTGCAGCCACATGATCCGCACCTACCTATACCAAAGGCAGATTCTCCATTCCAGAAAGAACATTCCATACAAGTGTTCCTACGCTCCAGTAACTGTTCCTCAGTTACAAGCGGAAACCCTTTGCTGGTCCACTTGGACAAGGCATACGCTGCCTTGGACAGTAACTGGCTCCACGTAGGTGGTTCTGTGTGTCTACATCTGGTCTCTTGCTCGCCTATGGGCAAGCCTTGACATATAGAGTCCATGATCACCAACTCCAAGTTCTTTGGTGGAACTTTGTCTATACTGTGGTAGTGACTCCTGACGTTGTTGACGAGGTACTGAAAGCTGACGGCACTGATGACCTTGCCCTCAACCTCGTAAGTCCACCCCTTGGGAGGTGTGGTCTCAGTTTGATGTAGTACTTGCATGTTAAAGTGGTGCGTCCAAACTGTCGAACTCGCCGCCGATGTCGTCGTATATAGCCCCAGCGTACTCAGCGTATTCGTCCTTGTCTTGTTCACGGACGTGATCGCCAACAAACACTCCAATGCCGCTACGCTTGGCGACCTCGGTCAGGATCACGGTGCAGTCAGCGATGTCAGGGGACATGCCATACACAGACTTCATGTCACGCTTGGTCTGGAGCTTGATCTTGCGTCGTTCGTCTTGGAACTCTCTAGAGCAAAACTCCTTGGCTGTCCATGGGTCGATGCCTCGCAACTGCCCTGCCTGTAGGTACTCTCTAGCAGTGAACCATAGCTCGGTCACACGGCGATCGTACACCTCCTTGGCTGGTCGCAAGTCCTCACTGGACACAGGCAGGTCACTAGGTGCCCCACCAAACTCAACGCGCACAATGGCTGGCGACCATTCCTTGGCTAGGATGTCAGCTAGACCACCGCCCTCACCGCTGGCATCGATCCCGAAGTCCTCGGGTCGGCAACCTCGTTCAGCACACTTGGACTGGATCTGCGATGCCAGTTGGTAGTGAACAGGCTCACTGGAAGCAGCGTCGATTTCAAGCTCTTCGTACATGTCCAGTTCGATTCCAGGTTTGCCGTCCTCGATAATACCAATCTGTCCGAACCGTAATACCGCACGGTCACCACCACCGAATGCAGGGTCACAGGCACCGATGACTTTGATGTTCCGTCGGAACACAAAGCCCAGATGAGCGTCCATCTTCGCAAGCAATGGCTCATTGAACACGGTCTTCAAGACACCACTGGGTGCCCAGAAACCACGGTAGAACTTCCAGAACAACGGTGACTCTGGACCGTACTTACGACGTGAACCCTCCAACTGATGCTCAGTCATCAGGTACTTGTACGTCGTCTTGCCAGCTATGATGTTCGGTGATTTCTCAGCGTCAAAGCGTACACAGTACCCAGGCTCACCGTTTAACTGAATCTTGGTTTCCCAGTCCTCGGTCTCAACGTTCACTGAACTCCATCCGTCCTTGGGTTCGCTGAACTTGCCGTGTGGGTCAAAGTGACTGTTCGGGTTACCAATGACCAGCATCTGGAACTGTTCACAACCTGCGTACAAGTTCGCCGTGGCATCGAAGATCGCTTGCGGTGTGTCCGTGGCTTCGTCGATTACGATCAGCACTCGGCTGGTGTGGATACCCTGAATGTGACCCACGGCTGCTGCGGTGTTGCCGTCCTTGACTGCCAGACCGAATACAGCGTTTTTCTCGTCGCCTTTGACGGCTTGCCACACTGTCTTAGAGTCCACCATGTTTCCAGGTGGGTTCCACTCCATTGAGGCGTACAGCTTCTGGACCTCACTCCACATACGTTTGCGGAGCATGCCTTTGGTGGTCGATGTCAGCACTGCTGCACTGACATCTGGTTGGCAGATCCACCAGACAGTGCTGTACAATGCACCAGCGAATGTCTTGCCCGAAGCAGCACAACCAGTCCATGACACGAACTGGTTGTCGCATAACGACTGGATCTGTCGTTCCAGCCACATGTTCCATTCGATTTTAGGCCACAGGATGGATACGATGTTGCGGAAGTTATCGAACCGTGTGCATCTGGCTTTCTGTAAGCCTTGGTAATGCACGAACGACAACATGTCGTACTGCAACTGTGTGAACCCAGGGATCAGTTCAAACCCGTAGGTCTTGAGCTGGTAGTCTTTGGACTCGTCGAGCCTCTTGATCAAGTCACCCATGGCAGTGCTGTTCGCTATCTGCCGTTGTCTGGCCTCAAGCTTTTTCTTCTGAGCTTGTTTGGTCAGAGCTTTTGCCATGGATTACTGCTGTGCTGGTTGTGGCTGAGGCTCGATCATGTCCTCTGACATAGAAGCTCCTAGGTCACTGCTCTCATCTGGAAGAGCTTCGGACAGTATAGCAGCAGTCGTAGCCGCAGCAGTTTCTGGATTATCGAACATGCTGTTCAATTGTCCGAGCAAGGATGGACCTAGATTACCTTCTGGTGTAAGCTCTGCACCTGCGATTACTTGCATCATTCGCTTTCTGCTTATCGGCTCTGCCATTAGCCATCGCCTCACTCCAGGCACAGTTAATAAACCAGCTACTACGGCGTATCCTGTGTAGCCAGCAAGAGAGTCACCAAGTTTGGTTTCCCCAGGAGATGTCAAAAGCTTATTGATATTAGATCCAGCAGAAAAAGCACCCACATCAACGCCGACACGCTTGAGCATTGCGTCGCCGTATTCGTTAACTACAGTAAAGGCTTCTAATATGTCGAAAATCTCGTCGCCTAAGTAAGTTCGGTAAGCTATTTCGTTCTTAGTGAGTTCTCTTCTAAATACGTCGCCCACTAGACCAGTTTTGTATGCCCTAGCTGTATCTTCCAGAGCAAGTTTCAGAGTTTGAGAGGTGTTAGTTTTAGTAAAGAAATGCTCAAGGACTTTTCGCCTAAAAGTCTCTTGAACTTTACCTGTCCCTGCGCGTTTAGCTATATTCTTTGCTTGAGTAGGGGTGGCGTCATCGACAAGAGTGGACACAAACTCACCACGCTCAATCAAGTCCTTGGATAAAGGAGTTCCAAGCTTTTTAGAGAGTTGGTTTTGAGCCTCCTGTATTACCCCGTCGGATGCGCTTACCGCTGCCTTCAACGCATCTTTAGATTCTTGAGAATATCCGCTTTGTATAAAACGATCTATTAGACCAGGATCGACGTTTAGTCTTGTGCCACCAGAAGGAGCTATACGTTCCGCTTCTCTAAAGAAGTTGACTACCTCTCTGTAGTCTGGCCCCAACAAATCGACCTTAACAGACTCAGGTGCCTTGTCTAGTTGCCGTATGAACTTGGAAATACCGACTTGGCCCTCCCCTACCAAAGCTCCGTCGGCTATTGCATCCAAGAAGGGTCTTCTAAAAGAGTTCCATGTGTCTGGATCTCCAGCAAACAGAGACTTAAACCCCTCGTAAGACTCATCGGTTCTAAGTATTTCTTTCAATACAGAGTAGTTAGACACTTTACCTTCAGCAGTGTTATCTAAAAGCTTCCTAACGACAGGTATCTTAAACTTATCTCTGTTGGCATTGTAGTTAGCCCTAGCAGTTTTTATTGTGTCTACAATGTTCTGGTTAGGGATAGTCTCGATGGCTTTCTCGACTGCGGTGTCTACATCTTTTACCAAATTCCTTAAAATCCTAGCTTCGTCGGTTGCAATATTTCCAGTGAATCCACCTAGCTTTGCAATATCGTCAGTCATCTGACGGCGCATGGATTCCATATACTCTAGAGGCGCACCGTCCTTAGCTACATTCTCTATGAATTGAGTATACTTTCGTATTGTGGCGGGGATTAGTCTAGACTCTCGGTAACGTTTTATCGTTTCCTCAGCTACCTCTTCATCCTCGAATCCAATTCCAGACTTAGCGCGTACCCGTTTGGTTTCATTCTTAACTTCTTTCTTCCAGTATGTCGCTTTACTGTAAAGCTCTTTAAGAGTTTTGGACGGGTCATCTAGTTTTACCAAAAAGTCAAACTCAACAGAGTCTCCGTAGTCCAGTTTAGCCTGATTTATGGAATCGGCTACTTTATCATAGTCTAATTTTGCGGCTTGCCTAAATGATTCCAATCTAGACTCAAGATCTAACCTAACTTGTTCTCCCGCAGATCCTATGTTCTGAAACCTAGCAGGGCCGCTTAGTTGATTATACTTCTGATTGAAATCCTTCTGGAGCGCATTGATCAAAGTCTCTTGCTCGTCCATACTAATGGTTTGAGCATTTCTTAGCTTGTCCAAAAGCATCTCGTTTGGACCTAAATCCAAACTCAACTGTTGATCTGGTATGCTTACTCCATACTTCTCAAGAATTGAATTGGACACCTCCAGCAGTGCCCTATCACGTTGGCGTTTTAATTCACGTAGCTTTGGTCCAACAAATAATTGTTTCCCAGAAAACTGCTCAAGCTTGATCAAGTTTTCCATCCCAGTAATTTCCCCCAAAGAAGGTTGAATGCGGGATGCACCCTTCAAGTTTAGATCGGTGTTAAGCTTATCTACCATCGATCTGTACTTTTTAACTTCGGGACTGCTCTTATAGCCTCTGGTCCAAGGAGTAGACGCCCATCCAAGGGCACCAATAGCAGAGCTTAGTCCTAGATCTAAAAGTGCTTCCTGCTGAAACCTACTCTTCGATTCACCAAAACCACCGTCTTGTGGAAGCTCGAATCCCCTAAATCCTGCCTCGATAGCTTGTCTACCTGCTGCTGTGCCAGTAGACATAGCTCCAATTTGGGCACCTGTACCCACAAAACTAGGTGTAGCTTTAGCAGCTTTATCCAGTAGTCCTATGCCACGCAAAGCACCTCCTAGCTTAGAAGCGAGCTTCACTGCTCCCAGACCAGACATCGCTGTCAGGGCTTCAGCGCCAATAGTGCCCAATACATCCGCTATGTCTCCAACCAAATCCCCTTCGGTCCCTTTAGGGTCAACTACTACGTCTTCAACTTGGCCAGAGGTAGCATTAAACCTTGGAATCACAAGCCCGACATTCTCGTCGTATCTAGCGCGTTGACCCCCTAAGTTAGGATCGTCTTCGATTAACTGATTCAACTCGTTGACTTGGTCTTGAATATCAGTCAAAAAGGAAAGCCTAGCTCTGGTTCCAATGTCCACGGCTGGAACTTCTGGTCGTCTGACCAAAGGAACGCCTAGTCTTTCTGACTCAGCAAATGTAGCCTCCCTAGCCCGTTTAGCTGCTTCTGCTCTTCCAGTTAGAGAGCCTTCCAGAAACGCAGCTTCCGATTCAGTAGGAGCTATACCAGCTTCCTCGGGCGACATAGCCATAAACCTTGAAGCCAAATCAGAACCAGCAGTAGGTTGAGCCTCGATAGGTTGCTCGGAAACCCCAGGCTGTTTAAACTTAGCGGACTCCAGTTGGTCAGGGCTAAGTGCCATGAATCGATCTGCTAGAGATAGTGGTTCGGCCATATTATTGGGCTGGGTTGGGTTTCAAGGCTCCGTCGAACGCCGAGTTGATGATATTATCGTCGTAGATACCCCCTAGATAGTTCATATATGATCGCACTTCCTCCTCTGGTATCTCATTCAAGTTACGTACAGCCCTCAAATCAGTCATAGCTTGCTCAAACCCTTCTATTGACTTGGGGTAGTTTCTTAAAATATTAGGAACTTTTCCAGCAGCATGGGCACGTAACATCCTAGAATTGGTTAAGAATTTCTTTAAGTCGGATATAGCTACCCTCATTTGAGTAGCGGAACGAACACCCTCTAAAGTTTTAGTAAGAGGTTCGAGTGTTTTCTGCTCATAGTTACTGATCATGCCCACATCAGTTCTAACCAGCTTACGTACATTTTGGGCTATGGCTGTAGTTAGTCTAGGAATTTGATCCACGTTTTGGAACACTTGGTTCAACCCAGTTCCTTCAGGAACACCAAGCAATTCGGCTGCTGTTGTACCATAAGTGTTCCAAAATCGTTTAAGTGGCCCTTTAACGTTTGCCGTAGCTGGATCTATAATAGAATCCAATTGAGTTAATTGGCCCAACAAGTCGGGGAACTCAACCAGTATTTGCCTGTCGATGGCTTTGTCTTCAAGCTTAGAGGCAGGTCCTATTTGGAAAGTAGTTTTTCCATTTTCGTCCGTAGTGATTGTATACGCAGGAACTTCTTCACCTCTGAGAAGACCTTCGGCATAAGTATCTAACTGTTTAGCCCAAGCTAAATTCTCGGCACCGCCCAGTGCGCGTAATTTTTTGGCATCTTGCTGCACTTTTGCAATCGATGATTCAGCTTCAAACGAAGCATTGTCTAGTGTAGCCCACGCCTGTTGCTTCTCTTCAGGTGTTCCAGTCAATATCTGGTTTCTTAACGTAGGTCGTTGATCTGAAGAAATATACTGTAGTTTGTCGTCCAAAGTTTTGAACCTACCAACAGATGCTTCGTGAGCAGCACGTATGGAACCTTGGGTCATACGGGACAGAGTCTCTGGGGTATAACCTTCCGTGGACAAGTCCTCTTTCATGCCAGCAACCTCGATGAAGCTTTTCCGACCATAATCATCCGCTATCCTTCGTTTTTCAGCAGACCACTGGTCAATAAGAGCCACGTCGAATCCGTCAGGAGGCATCTGACTGTCAAAAGCACTCCAGTCATTGTTAGATGCGTACCTATCTAACTGAAATATAGAGTTGGAATAGGTCAAAGCATTGTTCTTCTCTTGCTCTGCCTCTAACCTTGCTTTAGCTAGCTTATTGTATTCAACAAGATTTGCCGTAGCGGTTTTATCCTCTTGTATCTGTTTGCGGAGAGCATAATCGGCCATCTTAAGCTGCAACTCATCCTGAGCCTGACGTGTACTAGCTGGCGTTGCTGCTCTGACTGCACCCATCAGTGCGGTCATGCCTAAACTGGGCACATCTTGCGGGGATATTTCGCCTTGGCGAGCGCGTTCCATCAAAGTACGTCGTCGCTGGCCAGCTTCCATGCCAGCACCGATACCCTCGAAGAACCCTAGAAGTGGATTGTCTTGTGCCATAATTTTAGAATCCTGGGATTGAAGTAAAGCCTGTTACCCCAGAGCCAGGAGCAAAACTAGATTGCATTCCTGGTAGTCCAACTGTCGTCGAGGATGGGGCTATGCCTAGATAACCTTTGGCTCTAGTCCCAAATCCTTTTAGCGAAGTCATGAAACTAGATCCTCCAGTGCCAACGCTCTGGGCAGAGTCGATGCCCATAGAAGGTCCTCCAAACATTTGAGATCCCATCGAAGCTCCCATAGGGCCACCGATAGCACCTCCTATCAATGTAGCTCCTGCCTTAACTAATCCGCTAGTTACAGGATCCGCTTGTGCCCTAGCTTGAGCTGCTGCTAGGTCTCGTTGGTACTGCATGTTACGCTCCGACTGAGCCAAGTTGATTCTAGCTGCTGGGCTTAGGAACATCGATCCGACAGACTGCTGCTGGGGCATCAACCCACGGATCGTAGCGAATGCCTGTGCAGACTGACCCATAGCAGTGTCAATACGTTGCAAGCTGGTCAGGCCCAAGTCGCGTAGCTCAAGTGCCCGAGCAGCTCCGCTGCCACCAAATCCACCAGCAAACGACTGTGCCGCTGCAC
>Ga0208150_1000717_pt1 | contig 12790 bp, 15 predicted proteins | sample DEB08_DNA_8_FD_184534 | JGI IMG/M metagenome (GOLD analysis project Ga0208150, IMG submission 184534) | Aqueous microbial communities from the Delaware River and Bay under freshwater to marine salinity gradient to study organic matter... | ecosystem: Environmental > Aquatic > Marine > Coastal ...
AGGCGCAGTAAGCGCTGGCGAAGCAACCCAAATTATCGCAGCATCGGTCACTTACAGCAGCAACGCATTACTAACGCAGGCAACATCAATAATGCTTGCGTCGCTATCCGAGAAGTGGATTGACCTTGCGGAAGATGGCGACATCTGGACAGATCAGGCAGAAGACACAGACACATGGTCACTTGTCGCAGAGGCAAGCGGCACTTGGACAAACATATCTGAGGATACTGACATATGGACAGACGTATCCGAAGACACTGACACATGGGTTGATCAAAGCCCACTAACATAGACGAAAGCTAAAAACTGCTGTATGTTAGCAGCAAAGGAGACATCACATGGCTATCACGCTAACAAAACCCATAGTCGGCGGTTCTGACGGCACATGGGGTACTACTCTTAACAGCACACTTGACACCGTTGCCAATTACCTAGACGGCGATCTTGAGATTACGCCAGACCTGACGGCGGGTTCGTGGAGCGTCAGCGGGACTGCAGTCACGTCAAGCGCTGCCGAGCTTAACATATTGACTGGCGCAACTGTCACAGTTGACGAGCTGAACATCTTAGGCGGGGCGACTGTTACGTTCTCCGAGCTTAACGTAATAGACGGCGACACAGCCGCGACATCTACAACGCTTGCAGACGCAGACCGCGTAGTCGTGAATGACGACGGCACAATGGTGCAAGTTGCCATGACTGACGTTGCCACTTACACAAACACAGACGCAGACTTGAACGGCACGACTAAAATCGAGGAAGTCGTCGAGAAGGTCACAACGCAGACAAGCACGACTGGCACAATTACCTTTGACTGCAAGACGCAGGCCGTTGAGCTTTACACTGCAGATCAAACAGCCAATCGCACAATTAACTTTCGCGGCGATGGCAGCACAACGCTAAACAGCATGCTTGCCAATGGCGAAAGCATTACGGTTAGCGTTGCGATGACGCAGGGTGCGACTGCATACTATCTCAGCGCATATCAAATTGACGGCACTGCGGTTACACCTAAGTGGCAGGGCGGATCAGCGCCAGCCAGCGGGAACCCTAGCGGAATTGACGTATATACGTTTACCATCATTAAGACGGCGACGGACACTTACACTGTATTAGCGAGCCAGACGGAATTTGCATAATGCCAGCACTATCAACCTTCGGAGGAATGTCAGCTAGGGGCTTTGGCTTTAGAACGGCTGGTGTCTTCGAGTTTACGATTACATCTAACCAGCAAGAGCTAAACCTTAGCACGTATCTTACGTCAGAGGGATGGAACGGCAGCGACAAGGTTATCGTTAGCATCGCGTCTGGCGTTTACATCTGGTCTGACGATGTGACGGTTGGCGGATTAATCATACCGAGCAGCATGAGCGGCAAGGTAACAATCTTTAACTCTGGCTACATCATTGGTCGCGGCGGAAACGGCGGCGGCTATGACGGCGCAGCACAAAGCGGCGGGCCAGCGATTGATAACAGCGCGACAGGCGTGACGATCACCAACCAATCTGGCGCATACATCGCGGGCGGCGGTGGCGGCGGCGGAGGAGGCTCAGGCTACGGCGGAGGCGGCGGTGGCGCAGGTGGCGGTAACGGTGGCCGTGGTCGCCATGAGAACGGCACAATCTACTCTGGCGGAACAGGCGGAGCCGTCGGCCAATCAGGCACAAGCGCGCCACAGGACGTGTACTCAGGCGGCGGCGGTGGGCGCGGCGTAGGCGGTGGCACTGGTGGGGGCGGCGGTGCAGGCTCCAACTGGTTTGAGGGCCTTCGCGTAAACGGCGGCGGCGGTGGTGGACGCATCCTAAACGGCTCAGGCGGAGCGGGAGGCACGTCAGACCCCGCAGGGCCAATCGGAACAGGCGGTACAGGCGGGTCGCTTGGCAACGCAGGTGGCGCTGGCACTGCGACTTACGTTGGTGACGGTGGCGGCGGTTGGGGCGCAGCGGGTGGTGGCTCTGGTGCAGCGGGGGGCGCTGCAATCTCAGGCACATCAATCACAGTTGTGAATAACGGAACAATTTATGGATCGCAGGCATGACGTTAGTACCGATAGACTTGCCAGCAGGCGTATATAAGAACGGCACGGACTTAGAGGGTCAAGGCAGGTGGCAGGACGCGTCACTCGTGCGTTGGCGTGACAATACGCTGCGCCCAGTTGGTGGATGGACTTCGCGGATTGGCGCTGAGCTAGTTTCTAACGGAGACTTCTCAACGATACCTGATACATCTTGGACAGCAGCCACTGGGTGGACAATTTCTAGTTCAGGAACCTATCCAAATACCGCGACACATAACTACCCATCGGCCACCACACTGACGCAAGATATTAGCGTGATCCCTGCCAAGCATAGGATAACATTTGATGTTGGTGGTTTGGGTGAAAGCAACACTATAAGAGTTAGAGTTGGAGAAGACATATTTGGCCCAGATGAGGTAATATATCTCAGCGAAGAAGTGGCAAATGGATCGCATAGTTTTGACTTTGATATTACGGCAGCGGGGACTGTCACTATCATGGTCAATAAGCTGCAAACGGTAACGCCTGAATGGTACATCGATAATATTAGCTTGAAGCAGAAAGCGATTAGCGTAAATCCGATACGCGGTTTTCACACATGGGAAGCCAACGATGGATCGCGTTTTTATGCGGGCGGATCATACAACGAATTAAGAGTGGCTACATCAAATAACATGTTCTATGACATCACGCCGACTGGCCTTACGGCTGGAGACGAGCATAGCACGTTAGAAACAGGCTACGGGTACGGTAACTATGGTGTTGGCGCATATGGTGTTGAAAGGTCTGAATTTGGCTCTTACTCAGAGGCAAACACATGGTCACTGGACAACTGGGGCGAGTATTTGATCGCTTGTTCATATGCTGACGGCAAGCTGTACGAGTGGCAGTTAAATACATCGAGTGATGCAGCGCAAATCTCTAACGCGCCAATAGGAAATCTTGGTGCGGTTGTCACCGAGGAGCGTATTATTTTTGCGTTAGGCGCTGGGAATAACCCACGCAAAGTGCAGTGGTGCGACATTGAGGATAACACCGCGTGGACGCCAACATCCGCAAACCAAGCTGGCGACATTGAGCTGCAGACTGCTGGCCAGATAATGCAGGGTATTCGCACACGCGGTCAGGTTTTGATACTAACTGACATCGACGCGCACAGCGCAAGATACAGCGGCCCGCCGTTCATTTATGGCTTCCAACGTGTCGGCACAGCCTGCGGTGCAATATCCCGCGCGGCGGCAGTTGACACGGATGCAGGCGTATTTTGGATGGGCCAACGTGGCTTTTTCCGTTTCGATGGTAACGTCGTGCAAGAAATACCGTGCGATGTGTTTGACCATGTGTTTGGCGAGATACAGGACACAAACAAATCTAAGGTTTGGGCGTGGAATAATTCAGAGTTTGGCGAAGTCTGGTGGTTCTATCAATCTGATGCGCAGACCGATACAGGTGAGATCGACAAATACGTTGCCTACGATTTCAAAGAAAACCACTGGCACATTGGATCGCTATCTCGCACCGCAGGCGCACCGCGCGGCGTATTCCGCCATCCATTGCTCTTAGAAAGCACAGATGTTTACGAGCATGAGCAGTCAAACATTGGCGCGACAAATATGTTTGCTGAGACTGGCCCGATACAGCTAGGCAACGGCGACAACATTACACACGTAACCCAGATGATTGCAGATGAACGCGCAAAGGGTGACGTTCAGGTGAAGTTCAAGTCTCGCTTTTACCCGAATGGCGACGAGACAGAGCACGGCCCGTTTAACCCCGCAACGCCGACAGGGCTACGCTTCGCTGGCCGTCAATTTAAGATGCGCGTGGAGCCAGATGACGGTTCCAACTTCAGGCTTGGCATTGTTCGTGTTGATGCGCAGCAAGGGGGTAAACGGTAATGCCGATCCCAACGCTGCCAGTTATCGGAGCAAACCTTGACCAGTGGGGCAGACAGCTCACGCAGTATCTGTCGCTCAACTTGTCAAAGTTAGGCTTTAAGACTGCAGACGATAACCCGTCTGATAACGGCATCATCTTATGGGATGAGGTGAACGGCTATCCAGTCGTGTCCAAGAATAACGAGTTCGTGCAGATCGTTCTGGAGGATGGTCAATACGCTGGCGCAGTGACGGCAGACCAGACAGCAGCAGCTATAAACACAGCGTACGCTTTAACGTACACTTCTAGCATTGCCGATGGGGTCACAAACGGCACGCCTGCCTCGCGCATTGTCTTTGAGGAAGCGGGTCAATACATGATTAGCTTTTCCGCGCAGATTGCATCAACATCTAGCAGCACAGTCAACTTCTGGTTTTGGCCTCGCATAAACGGTGTTGACGTTACGGGGTCAACGATGAAGAACGCGCTGCACCAAAACGGCTCTGTTTTAGTTGTGTCGCGCTCTGCAATCTTTGATGTGAGTGCTAACGATTATTTAGAGGCCATGTGGGCAGTAGACAGCACAAGCGGGTTTTTAGATGCGACAGTGGCAACTGCATTTGCACCTGCCGCGCCTGCGTCAACGATTGCGATTACGAGGTTGCATGGATGAGGGTTCACGTTTGACTGATAATGTTGTAAACTTTGAACGAAAGCCGACTATTCGGATTGAACCCATTGTGGAAGACGTCCAAGCGGGTGTTGAGAAAACGCTATCACTGCTTGAGCCATCAATCCGGAGAAACGAACGCAACTCTTCTATGGAAGACGTTGTGAGAGACATACTAGAAGGCCGCAGCTTGATATGGGCTGTGTATATGCAGGACACGTTGATTGCCGCATTCACAACATGCGTCATGAGGCACCCTCAGAGGCAAACGCTATACATTGAGTATATGGGTGGCACTGACATGAACGTCTGGATGAACGCAGCCATAAATGTTCTCAAGGAAGTAGCAAAGCAGGGCGAGTTAGCTGCCATAGAAGCTGACGGAAGAATTGGATTTTCACGTTGCGTGCAAGATAAGGGCTTCTTGGAAACGTATCGACACTTTGAGATGGAGCTTTAGCCGTGGGCAAGAGTAGCACAACACAGACGCAAACCTCGACAATGGATCCGCTACAGCAGCGTTACATGGAGCAATACTTCATGCCAATGGCTGGCCAGATTGCGGGGATGGAGTTCACTCCGTATACCGGAGAACGCGTCGCGGGTATGACTGGCCTGCAAGAGCAAGCGTTAGCAGGTTACGGCGCACTCGGCGTCCCAGATCAATTCGGTCAGGCTGGTAGTGTATTCCAAGAAATAGCGGGCATGCAGGCACGCACTCCAGAGCAGCGCGCCGCAGACGTTGCACGTTACGCGCAAGAATACACCGCCGGCGTAATGGATCCCACGATCGCTGCGATGGAAGCGCAGCGCGCAAAGCAACGCACGGCGGAGGCGGCCACCCGCGCCAAGGCGGGCGCTTTTGGTTCGCGTGGCGACGTATACCGCGGCGCCTTAGAGGGCGAATACCAAGTGGGCATGGGCCAAACGTTAGGGCAGCTTCAGCAGCAAGGTTACTCTCAGGCCGTTGCACGTCAGCAGGCGGAAGACGCCGCACGACGCGCAGAGCAGGCGCAGCGCCTCGGAGCGGCTGGCCAGCTTGCCGGATTGGGCGCGACACAGTTCCAGACGCAGCTTGCCGGACTTGGCGCGCAGATGGGCGCAGGCGAAGCGCAGCGTCTTCTTAGCCAGCAAGGGCTAGACGCAGCGTATCAGGAGTACCTAGCGCAGCAACAATTCCCGCTTACACAATTCTCAGCGTTGACTGGCGGCGCATCAGCCTTCCCAGCGGGATTAGGTACAACGACGGGAACAACAACAAAACGCGATCCGATGGGGCAGTTTGCGAACATATTAGCTGCCGCTGGGAAAGCTGGTGAGGGCTTCGCGGCGCTAGGGTTCTCAGACATGCGCCTAAAGGAAAACGTGCAGCCACATAGCACGTCTAACGGTATAAACTTCTATACTTGGGACTGGAATGACATTGCTAAGTCTAAAGGCTTAGAGGGCAGCAGCTTTGGCGTTATTGCTCAGGAGCTTGAGGAAACTCACCCGAACCTAGTTGTACGCAGTGACGATGGATACCGCATGGTGAACTACGGCGGACTACAGCAGGAGCTAGACGCGTAATGGAACAGTATCTACTCACACAAGAAGACATCGACCGCCTAAATCTAACCGACGCAATCGCGGGTGACGTGGCAACTGAGCAAGAGCTACGGGCACTCTTCCCAGCGCAGATGAATGAGCAAGAACAGTTAGCACGTCAGGCGGAAACAGCAGCCATGGAATTTGCAACGCCGCAGACTGCAGCCATTCAAACCGAAGAAATGCCCATATCTTATCCAAACGACTACTCGGCGTTACGTGACCTTGGCTTAGACGTTGCTCAGACGCAAAATGTTTTAGACGCGATCCAAGCGGATCAACCTGCACCAGTTACCGTTAACCAGTCTGACACCTCCGCGTTTCAGCCTGCATTCTCACAGATGACGCCTGAGCAGCTTGGCCTCACCCAGACGCCTCCCGCTCTGTTAGACACAATACAGCAGCCAGCAAAGCCGGAAGACCCATACAGCAATCTATCAAAGACGCAGCGACGTATGCTTGCGTTTGCCGCACTTAGCGACGCGGGTATGGCGCTTCAGGGCAAGCAGGGAAGTTCGTTTAGCAACTTAATGAGAGACTTTACCTTGCGTGCAGATCAGGCTCGTAAGGAGCGTCAAGCGCAGTTAGAGCTAGAGGCAGAGCAAGTTAAGCAGGCAAAGATTGATGCACTACTAATCGGCGTAACTGGCTTATCACCAATGAAGCAAGCCCCGACTGGCGATACTACGCAGATGTCAACGACTGAACGCTTACAGCAGGAAATAGCTGCGCTGCAAAATGCAATGCCAACATATTTGCAAGCTGGTCTGGTCGACGAGTTTAAGATGATGTTGCAAACTAAACAGGATGAGCTTGCAAAGGCGACAGCAGTAAAAGAAGAGTATGATATAGACTTGGAGCAGGCGACTGGGCAGATCCAGTCAACTGAACAGGCGTTACGGGTTGCTGAGCGCGCACTCACGGCGGCTGGTAAATATGATAGCGTTGAGCAAATGCTATCTTCCCTGAAGGCTGGTGAATATGACCCATCGTCTTTCTTTATCACGCGGCAAGGTGTTGTTCCTGACACGAAGCAGTTTCGAGACTTCCAGTCTTTCGCTGAGCAGTTTTCATCAATCATGACGTTCCAAAACTTGCAAGCAATTTTGGCAACTGGCGCAAAACTTGGCACGCTCTCTGACGCTGACCTGAAGGCGATCGGCGCGATTTCTGGCCCGATGGATGCAGTAAACAATCCTCGCCAAACTGCGCAGAACATTCAGTTCGCATATGAGCAACTCATGGAAGAATTAGAGCAGCAAGAAGAAAAGTTAGCCGAGCTCAAGTTAAAAGGATACTAAAATGGCGACGGTCAAAGAATACTTAGATGCGGCTGAAAAGGCTGAGGCTCGTGGGAACGAAGCCGACGCTGCGCTATTTCGTAAGATGGCTGACAGGCTTGCAGGAACAGCGCAAGAGGCAAGGTCAGAGCCAACTCCAAAAGCTAAGCCAAGAGCCACGGTATCTGGGGCAGCCAGAACACTTGCGCAGGGTATTACGCTGGGCTTTGGTGACGAGGCTGAGGCATATGTTCGTGCGACATTCTCTGGCCGTGAGCGCGATGAGATTTTGGCTGAAGTGCGTAAAGACCTCAAGCAATTTAAGAAAGCACGCCCTGCGCTAGCTACTGGCCTAGAGATAACGGGCGCCATCGCGCCCACATTAGCTGGCCCAGTTGGACTAGCCGCTCGCGCGGGCTTGGCAGGCACAAGAGCGGGGATGGGAGTTCAAGCTGCACGTGGCGCTGCTGCAGGCGCTGCAGAGGGCGCTGTGGCAGGATTTGGCGCAGGTGAAGGCGGATTAGGTAAACGGCTAGAAAGTGCAGCCACAGGTGCCGCTGTAGGCGGCGCTCTAGGCGGTGCAATGCCCGCCGTTGCAGGGGTAGCTGGTGACGTAGGGTCTCGTGTTATTGATGGGCTTGGCTTCACGGGGCCAAAGCGTGCAGCGCAGCTTGCAGAGCGTCGCGCCCTCACAGCCTTAGAGCGCGAGGGTTTAACTCCCCAAGGCGCACTAGAGCGACTACAGAAGGCGCAAGCGGCAGGAGCCCCTATGATGCCAGCAGACATCGGTGAGGCAACCCGTGGGGCTGCGTACGCAGCACAGGCGGTGCCATCAGCGACGCGCACAGGTGTGCTTGAAGCCATGATGGAGCGAAGCGTTGAGCAAGGTGGGCGCATTGCAGATGTTACCGCTGAAAAGATGGACGCTGCCGGCGCATATGGATTGGATTATCTGGACGACTTATATGAAGCCCAAGCGGCAAAGTTCCAGCCTTTGTATGAGGCTGCCGATGTAAACATACCGGCAGAGCCATTCCGCACATTTGCAAATCGCAAGGTGTTCCAAGATGCGTTTGCCGCTATACAAAGTCGCGCCGACACTCTTGGTGAAGATGTTATACCAGACTTAGAGACTGCGCTGTCTGGCGAAACTGTTCCAACAATGTATTTGCAGAAAATTGCGCAAGGTCTCGATCGCGTAATTAACGCAAATACAGATAGTGTGACCGGCAAACTTAATGACCGTGCAAAAGATGTTCTCACGGTGCGCAATCAGTTTAAGGCGAGGATTGGCGACCTGAATGACGCCTTTAAAAAAGCTGACGCGCAGTTCGCTGACTTTTCTGAAATGCGCCGCGCATATGATGTTGGCGATGCATATGAAAAACTAACAGCTCAAGAGTTTGCGCGTAAAGTTGCCAAGATGAAGCCAGATGAAGTTGAAGCGATGAAAGTCGGTATGATCACCAAGATCCGCAACATCGCATCTGGCTCCGATCGCACAGACTACGTGCAGCGTTTGTTTGGGTCACCGAAGCGGCGTGAGGCTTTGCGCAAAGCGTTTCCTGATGATGCATCGTTTGATCAGTTTGAAGAATACATGCGTGCAGAGGCCGCAATCATGCGCACACAGCGTCGTGTTCTTGGCGGCTCTGATACGCAACGCAACATCCAAGAAATGGCTGAGCAGGGCGTTGACCCCGCCTCTCTATTGCAGTTAATCGCAGGTGGTCGTGGAGAGGCCGTGCGTCAAGCCGCTGGAGCACTGTCTACGCGTGCGCAAGGTATTGGCGCGCCGGTTGCAGAGCAGATGTCTGAAATCTTGTTTGCACGTACACCTCAGCAGCAACAGCGTGCAATGCAGCGTTTATCTGGTCGGCAAATGCAGGATGAAATGCTGCGCCGCAGATTGCTTGTCCAACCTGAGTTGTACGGCGGGGCGCTGGGCGCAGCTCTTGGCATGAACCAAGAAGACTTTTAATCCGCAGACTTCGCCGCGCGCTTCTTCGGCGCCGGCTTCGCTTGCTTCAGCTCATCGATCTCGGCGGCTTGTTCTTGGATAAGGGTGGCCGCCTTTTCGCATGACCGGAATAATGCCAGCACGTTGTGTACACGGTGCGGCTGGTTCAAGATGCGGACGAGTTCGCGTTGTTCTTCAGTAAGCATGAGAGATCCTCCGTTAAATGCTAGTTAACTTTTAACAGCGTAGGGATTGTAAAGCAAACCGGAACTAAATATAGTGCACTGGAATGCTTAGGACACACCATGTTCCTCATTCGCCTCCCTGTACTGCCCTGCGTGAAAGCGCGGGGCATTTTTTTCTTGTACATATGTTACCGCCGTGTTAACAGAGGGTATGTACAGAGGAGGTACACATGACACTTTCAGAAGCACACAGCATCATCGGATCGCTCGGCAATGCGTTTGCAGAGGCAATGATCAAGTTCAACCATACAATGCCAGACAGCAGCATGCTGATGCACGGCTTAGCGGCTTACATCAAATTAAACTTGGAAGGTGAATGGCCGCAGGTTGATGAGGCGTACAACGTAATCATCGACAGCGCGTTAGCCGATTACAAAAAACTATGTGGGGCGTAACGCTCCGCGATTTCATCTTGGCGCTGCACGGTGTGGACATCGTGTGGACGCCAGCAACACAGGAAGAGGAACCACCGTTTTGAAATACGATATCACAACTGGCGAATACGTCATCACACCGCAGGAACGCATGGAGCAACTTGTCGAGCGCATCAAGAAGCGCCTGATTAAGATTGACCGTTTAAACGACATCAAGGGCGTGCGCAGCGGCAGCGTCAGCGCAGACATCGGCATGGAGATGGCGTTGCTATCAGACGACCGCGCAGAGCTGCGCCAGATGCAGAAGGAGCTTGGTATCCATGTCACAGCTTAATACATTCGTCATCGTCACCGTGTGCGCTCTAGGCGGCGTCAGCATCGCCCGCGCGATCGAGGTGTTTTTATTTGGAGGCTTTTAATGAGTTTTACTTGGCCAAGGGGAATGCTTCCAACTGAAGAGCGTTGGCTTATGTGCATCGACATCATCAAGGAAGTGTGCGGTAACGAAAACCGCATCATGCAGAAAAAGGTCAACATGAGCAATGCGCAGCGTGAGGCTGGCCAGAAGGGAGGCCGAAAGCGTAATGAGCGCCACTACCAAGTGATTAAGGAGATGGCAGCGGCTGGTAAAGATAACAGGCAGATAGCCAGAAAGCTCGACATAACTCTGCAACGATTATACGAATTTCGCTCCAAGCATAAAATATGATATAAGGCTCTTACGGGAGCCTTTTTTCATGGAGGATGTAGCCATTCCCTACGCAGATAAGGAGCGCCAGAAGGCGTACAATAAAGAGTATCGCAAAAAGTATTACCAGAAAAATAAGAGGAAAATTCAAGACAGAATTAACACCTACCGCCGCAACAAGCGCAAAGAATACCGCGCGTGGAAGGAGACGCTTTCCTGCGTTAAATGCGGGTTCTCGCATCCGGCGGCGATCGACTTTCATCACGTCATAAAAAGCGACGACAACCAGCGTGTCACAGACTTAGTGCGTAACGGTCGCTTTGGCGCCGCACAGAAAGAAGCACTGGAACGCTGCATTGTATTGTGTGCGAACTGCCACCGCATACTGCATGATGAGGAGAAGTAGTCGTGTGGGGAGCCAGAGAGTGTCGGGCTATCTGAGGGTCAACAAAACCGCCCGTGGTATGCGGTTGACTTTTACTCCCCACCGCGCCTTTTTAGTTTAGTGAGCGGCATGGTCAACACCAAAATCGCGTTCCAGAGCGCTAATCCCATCTGCGTTGGCGTAGGCAAAAGCCAGCCTATGATGGCCAGTAAAATCACCCACATCGGTATGTCCTGATTGTTGACGGTGACGTTTTCGGCTGGGCCAAGCTCAACCTCTTTTATCGTCTCCGTCTGCACGATATCCCGACCAGCGGTAGACGTCGTCTCCTGACCTACGACTTTCTGCTCCACCTCCCGCGCCACGTTCGTGCCGATCGGGGTCACGCTCACTCCACCAGACGGCGAGAGAAAAGACGGCAACCCCAAGCAACCCCCAAGCAACAGCGGGAGACATATGACTAGCCGTGCAACCAATGCTCTACCTGAAAGCATGGACACGCCTTTGAGCTCACTTCGTTGTGGCCCCAGACAGATGTTATTGGATACTCGCCCTTCAGATCATCGAGCAGACGACGCAACGCCTTGTCTTGCTCTGGCGTGAAGTTTTCTAAGAAGCTATCGCCGGCAACGCCGCCGTGTCCGCCGAGCAAACAGATCCCGATTGACCCCTTATTGTGTCCCTTTGCGTGCGCTGGGGTGCGTGTGACGGGGCGTGCTGCGGCGACTGTGCCGTCGCGGTCAATGACATACGTGTAGCCGATGTCCGACCACCCGCGCTCCTCTGTATGCCAGCGGCGTATCTCCGCGACCTTATCGGCAGTCGAATGCCCCTTCATCCAGTTGGCGCGTGTCGCGCTGCAGTGGATGCCAATGCTGTCTATGTGTCTCACTTGATTTCCTTTCCCATGAAAACTGCTACTGTGCCAGTCATGGCTCCAGTAACCACACTGATTAAGCCCGCTTGAGATGTACTCAAGTCCGGTTGAGATAATGCCCATTCGATGCACCTTATGTATACTACTGTCTGGACTAACATCATTGCGCGCGGCCACACGCGCCATTGGTCAAGAATTGTTGCCATAGTGTTCTGCAATCCTCTTGTTACTTGTAATAATCACGACCTTACCATTCCGATCGTAAACTACGTATTTATTTACCACTTCCCCATGTAGACACCTAAATAGTAAATACTGAGAACAACCCCAGTGACCGCCAGTATTATACCAGCCGCGATTTGGATTTGCTCCATCTTCTTTTCGTGTGCTGCTTGCGCTGCCTTCTTGGCAGCTTGGCGCTGTTTACGTGCCTCTGCCTGCCATTGCTGCCAGCGATCCCATGTGCCAGCAGGGGCGTAGAGGCGGCAGTAGCTTTCCAGCTCCTTACGTTGCTGCCTTAGCTTCTCTAATGCTTGGAACTCTTCCCAGTCGCCCTGCTCGCCACCTGCAATCGCGGTGAGTGGACTATTCTTCTTTTTCTGGACTGCGTCTTTTACATCTTCTTCCGCAGAAAGAAATTTACCAACCGCGCTGATAAGTCCCGCAGTCTCTTTGCCATTGCCGAGAGCTTGACGGATAACCGAATAAGCGGCGTTCGCAGCGGCAATGCTCTCAAGTATAGCCATATCATTTGTCCGCCATTTTCTCCAGAGTGACGCGGATCTGCTGGATGTTCTCATCGATACGAGCGGACATGATTGCCTGCGTC
>Ga0208150_1000726_pt1 | contig 12688 bp, 14 predicted proteins | sample DEB08_DNA_8_FD_184534 | JGI IMG/M metagenome (GOLD analysis project Ga0208150, IMG submission 184534) | Aqueous microbial communities from the Delaware River and Bay under freshwater to marine salinity gradient to study organic matter... | ecosystem: Environmental > Aquatic > Marine > Coastal ...
TGGCAAATTCAATATCTGTCATTCCGGTTCCAGTGATGTCTACATATGCATAAAATGCACCTTCTAAGTTACCAATTCTTAAACCCGGAATTTCTGACAAACCCTGTTTGATTAATTTTCTTCTTTTCAAATACTCGGAGTTAAATTGTTCTACATAACTATCACAACTGAGAGCAACTTTTGCAGCTTCCATTAAGAAAGTTGGAACATGAGATGCGGAATTAGCTTGAGATTTTATGGCTGCCTTCATCGCTTTCTCAGGACCTGTTAGAAAACCTAATCGCATACCAGTCATTGCCCAAGATTTGGACCAACCATTGATTACCAGGGTTCTTTCTTTACCTCCTTGACAAGTTGCTGGAGATACGTGTGGATAATCAGTCCAATTTAGTCGTGCATATATTTCATCAGAAACTATCCACAAATCATGTTCTACCGCTATATCAACAATTTCAGCAATTTCATCTGGTGTGAATACAGCCCCAGTTGGGTTATTCGGTGAATTTAATAGAATCATCTTGGTTTTATTTGTGATTGATGATCTAATAGCATCTAAGTCGGGATGAAAATTATCTTTTCTTACTGGAACATGTACAGGAACAGCGCCAATAAATTCCAGCATAGGTTCGTAAGATGCCCAGGATGGAGCTAGAAGAATTACCTCATCTCCGGGCATAGTGGTAATCATAAATGAATATAGTAAAGCCTGTTTCGCCCCTGGTGTAATTACAATATTTTCGGCACTAACTTCAATGTCATGTTTTTCGAACAAGTAATCAGCAACTGATTGGCATAGTTCCATAGATCCAGCGCCTCTAGTATATTTGGTATTCCCATTTTCTAATTGTTCAATTGCTGCCCTAATTACTTCTGTAGGCGTATCGAAACCAGGCTCTCCGACAGTCCATCTAACAACTTCAGGCCCGGGTGGTTGAAGATAAGGAGCAAACCCCACTCCTAACCCATCATAGCGCGATGAAACGTTCGGCATGGTATCTAGGGTACGTACCAACCTCATCAAGATATACGGTTGTAATCCTCTAATTATTCAAATAAATTTAATTTTCATATTATTTTGGAATCAAATCATAAATTATATCAATAATTTTTGAAACCCCCTTTCGAAGAATATTCAAAGATAAAGTCTGTTACGGCTAATCAAAGCATGGGTGGCAGAGTAGCTATGCAGCGGACTGCAAATCCGCGGACCTGGGTGCAAATCCCGGCCTGTGCTCCAATAGAATAATTCTAGCGTATGCCTTATTTCCATTCCATATCATAATGGGGACCTATGTTTTCTATTTCAAAAATATCAGATACTATTTCGAATCCACATCTTGCGTACATTGGAACTGCTTTAATCCTAGCATTGCACCAAATGCCTGTATTTTCTTCAATCGCTTTATTTTGAAGTTCTTTTACGATTTTAGAACCAATACCTCTATTACGAAACTCAGAATCTACTGCCATACCTCTTATTCTATACTTACAACCTTCTCTAGAATCAACCTGTAGAGTAGAACATCCAACCATTTTTTTATCGATAAAAGCACAAAGAAATCTTGTTTTAGGGTCATTATCTACTTTTGGATAATGTTCAGTACCTCTTGGCATACCTATCCTTAAAACTCTAAATCTTAAGTCAAGATGTTCTTGACTTACTGAATCAGACCAAATTAACTGAGGCTCCATAATTCTGCGAGTTAGTATTAGGTGAAGAACCCATCTTCGGGGTTGATTTGAAATGATTTAACCTCTTGGTAGTATTATGGCCGAAGAGATGCCACCTGAATGGCGTAATTATTTTTTCTTAGGGTTAATACTTTTAGTCAATACTATTTTTATCAAAATTTCTTTTTCTTGGCCTTGGGATTCCGAATCATTTACACTTGGGGTGATGGGACTAATTGGATTAACAATGCTGTATATTTCTTGGTATAGATTTACTTTCAAAAGACGAGGTTTAGTACCCTGGATGGATCTATGGAAAAACCCCGAAACATCTTCAAAGAAATTACTCCTATTTTCGATTTTTATTCTAATCTTATCCTATCTTTTAGGGAAAAACCAACTATTCTTTCCAGACCCTGCATCATTGATATTTTCTTTAATAGCCTTACTAACTCTTATTCAGGCCACCTATGTTTATCTCTCAGTGACAATTCTTTCTGACGATTAATTCATCTATTACCGGGTTTCCAAAATTGTAAGGGCAATGGTTCTTTTCCTTGCATTGCTCGGAATGCTAGGTGATCAGCTCTTTCATTCCACCGATGGCCTCTATGGGCTCTAACATGTTCTTGACTTAACTCTCGAAGGGAGGAAACTTCTTTCCATAATTTTTGGACATTCAAAGCCAATTCTTTATTCGACTTCGCTTTCCAAATCCCAGAACCTATTTTTAGGGCATATTGTGAGTCCCCCCTAATCACCGCTGGCGTATCTCCTCCTTCCATTAATAGCCATTTTAATGCATGTGCAAGAGCACAAAGTTCAGCGGTGTTATTAGAACCAACTTCCGAACCAATATACTCACTAGAAGTTTTTTTTGTGATTACAGGACCACTCCTTTCAGTAACGATTTCTCCTTGTCCTTTTCCTAGCCCTGTATCGCCGAGTACAACGCAAAACCCCCATCCAGCCGGTGTACTAGCCGTAACATTTCTATTTTCTTCGCAAGAACCATCGACATATATTGAAATCTTGCTAGGCATTTCCATTACTTATTCCTCAATCAGAGCTCTATATGCTGCAGCATCAAGAAGAGCATCAAGTTCTGCGGGTTCTCCGATAGTCATTTTACAAATCCATCCATCTCCATATGGATCTGTATTTACTGTTTCAGGCTCATCTTCTAAATGCTCATTTACTTCAATTACTTCTCCAGATATTGGAGCATATATTTCACTTACAGATTTCACAGATTCTACATTAGCGAATGAGTCCATTGATTTTACAGAAACTCCCAATTCGGGTAATTCTACCCAGACAACGTCTGTTAGAGCATTTTGAGCATAATCAGTAATGCCTACTACTATCTCATTTCCTTCCACTCTAATCCATTCATGTTCTTTAGTGTAAATCAGTTCTTCAGGTATATCGCTCATAGGTATCGCCAACCTCCACGAGGGCATTCCAAGAGTCAAGGTTTCGCTCCTTTATTCTTCTTCAAGTTTAGTCTCTAGATGTTCTTTTTCCATCTTAGACCATCCTGAACCCATATTGTCTCCACTTGCATCCAATTGCTCTTTTTTTAGCCGAATTCTCATTTCATTTTCATTTTCTCGGCTAATCCATTTGTCTAGAAACCCCTTTTCATGTTCTTTATTTTTTGAGAAATGAATTAACAAATACAAAGCAATACTTATGATAAGTATAATTGGGAAAACAAAAGCAATATTATTTTCTTCTATGCAGACTTCTTCACATCCCAGTATCCGGATTAATCCTTCGGAAATAGCTAAAGCAGTCATCAATGAGAAGGATAGAATAACTCCTACCAATATTCTCTGCACTCTATTTGCTGGAGAATCCACAAGAAATCACACCCGGAGGACATATATTATGTCATCCATTATTTTACTCCAATAATTTATGGATTTTATAGGGCAAAAGCGCTCTATTTACTGGAGTAACTTCTAACACTCTCCCATCATCTCTTCTACGGATATCTTGTAACAACGGATGCCGACTTTTCTTGTGTAGCGTCATTAAGGTAGGCTTGTCATATTCTAGAGCTGTACGGACGGCAGCAACGAATCCTTCACTTTCAACTGAAAATTTTCCAACCTCATCAATTACCAATACTTCACATTCGTCCAATGCGTCAAGAATTGCGGGTACTGCAACACGATCTAATTCTGTGGGGTCAATTCCATACCCTAAGATACGAGTTCTAGAATCTATATTTCGATGAGCAATGATTCCTTTCTCACCGGTTCTAACATTAACACAAGCATACCCTACTCTCTCTCCATCCTCAATTATTGCTTCAGTTTGAACGCCACCGATAATATCCTTGTAAATTCTTCTAGTATTATTTTTCCTTTCATCTTGTATCATTTGAATTACTTTCTGTAGTACTGCAGACTTACCTGATCTGGGTAAACCAGTAATACCAATTTTTGGATATATTCCCATACCATAGCCCTTCTTTTCTTCGCTCAACAGCGCAATACGGTTACACCGAGGCCAAGCGTATGTATTAATCAGTTTGGTATTATCTAGTCAAAATAACCGGAGAAAGGAAAACAATTACCGGAAACCGAAACAAGCATTTCCGGATAGTGTTACTGAATGGCCATTGAACGCATTTTATTTGGTTTAGGGAAGGGGAGGTTCTCAATTTCGTAATTATTTACATTATTATTTGCAGCCCAAGCTCGAGACCATAGGTCCAATGTTTCAGAATTAAGATGTACTGCTAACCAATTCAAACCTTTTTCCACAGAACCATGTTCTTCTGCAATCCTATCTAGGACTTCGGTAGGTAATTCTAGGAAGTTTACCGAATTACCTAGAACGCAATCTGAAGGAACTACTGCCCACCTTAATCTCCTTTCCAATTGGGCGTTTACAATTGCTTGACAGGCAAGCCTTGGCTTTCCTTTTGGTTTAATTGAACCAATCCATTTTGCTTGTGTTCTCTGTACCGAATCTTCCTTGATTCCACTCACGTAAGCTGGATGTATAACACTGATTTCATCTCCCTTTGTCGAGAAATGAGTCCCTCTGATGAAAGCAGTTCCTCTCGAGCCAGGTTTCCAATCTGTAATCTCTTCCGACCAATTGGTTTGATCAATCTCTCCAACTCTTACACGAATGGGTTTACCAGTCGGATTAAGCCAATTATTCTCTTCAGATAGTTTCGGTTGTTCTGCTAATTCAGTAATTGCTTTGACAATTCTACGCCTATCGTATTCGTCTCTAGGCATTCTAGGAACTGACCAATTACCATCTGTCCAGGAACTCCACGATTTTTTTACCATCTCGAAGATTGGGGCACTATTCGCTAATCCATTTTGAGGTGTAATCTCATTCGTTTGAAGAGGGCCGTAACTTTCCATGACTTCGGTTTCCCCGCCTTTTGTTATGCTGATAACCAAAACACCCTGAGAAACACCTGGGAAAATACGTTGATTTTCTGGAAAAGACCATGATGAATCCCATCTATTTTTTTCAACCATTAATTTACGAAGTGGAATACTGCTCTTTTCACGTAGCAATGAGTCAGGAACAATCATTCTCACACGCCCATCTTTTCTGACAAGTTGCAGACCTCTTTCTAAGAATAATCTGTACAGATTAACATTCCCTCTGAGTGTTGAAAATCTTCTACTACCATCTTTATTTGTTGTATTTCTTAATTGTCTAGAAAGATCTTTCCTTAATTCACTACCTTCTGGATGGCCTCTAAATCTATCTTTAATTCTTAACCATGGGGGTCTACATACTAATAATCCCGGCTTCTCTTCCCAAGGCCATTCTCCTCTTAGAGCATCTCCAGATACGATGGTTCTTTCAAGAATCTCTTCTGCCTCCTTTCTACCAATTTTTCCAACATCTCCAGGACCATCCAAGTCTAATAACTCAGATCTAGAAAGAGCGATAAGGATTCTTCTACGAGCGCATTTGATAGCCACTTCAGAATTATCTAACATTTGAAAGCCATTCAAAAGAACCAAGGTGTCCTTTTTCCTTTCTTCAGTAGTGAACTTTTCACTTCTATCTGCATGAATCCTAATTAGTCTAGCAGCAAATACTCCTGCACCTACAGAAGGATCTGCAAAGGGTATTGCAATTCCTGTACGTGTTTGTAGACTATTATCACTGTTTTTCGATTTATCATCATCCTCTTCAACTACATCCTGGTTGAATTTTTGAGCATACGCTCTGAAACCGGGTGGCAGTGCAGAAAGTGAAAGCGCAGCAGAAGGTTCCTTTGCCACTTCTTTCTTTGTATCTTTCAATTCGTCAGCAAGTATCGCTTCAGCAAATTTTGCAGGTGTAGCATAAGCTCCCCGTGGAGACCTCCCATCACTTTCAGCTTCATATCGAGCGAGTAGATGATCTAGAACCGCACCAGGGTCTGCAAGCAAACCTGCAGGTAAAGTTGGCCAATGATTAGGTAGAGTAGCTGCAATTGGAATTCCATGTCTAGTTGCTTCTTCCCAAGAATCCAACCATTTTTCAAGTTGCTCAACCCTATCTGAACACTCTCTGTCAAGCCTTGCGTACCAACCGGATGCGTCACTAACCATAGAAATACAAGGGTCGCGACAAGGGTCTCCTCTTTGAAGGAGTCGGCTCAAAACACGGTCTCTTCCCTATCGTTTTATATGTCTAAAGAGAATTGATCTTGTTCCAACTCAATTATCATTTGCCTCTGTAGAAGCCAACTAATTGCTTCATCTACTTCTTCATCATTTATCCCAATCTCACTTAATTCCTGTGTCAATAAATCAAAATGTACGGAGTTTATTCCTTTAGAATTAAGAACTTCCATTACGTGAATAATATGCTCTGAGACAATAACTAGCAAAGGGTCGTCTCCAAAATCAAGGTTAGTATAATCAACTGCTGGAAAACCCTCATTTTCATTATTTATCCTATCGTCTTCATTTACAGGTTTATTTCCAGTATCATAAACATCGAAAAGATTTCTTTGATGAGGATCTTTCCAAACAACCCCTTCCGCAACCTCTCTTTGCCTCTTGAGTCGTTTTGCTAAAGTTTCCAATCGATGTAAACGTTGCTCCAGGCGCAATTTCTCTCTACCTAGTTGACCTTCTATAAGTTGCAATTCTTCTTTCGCTCTTTCATCTAACCATATTGAAATATCCCAAGATGGATCTAATCGAAGCATTGTTTCCCATAGTTGAGCAATTGACTCTGGTAAGGTTCTCACATCTATTCGAGGACTCCCTTCACTATCATCAGAAGTGTGTTCCATGGCATCTGAATTGTAGTGGACCTCTATCAAGTATCGTGTCTTTAGTTGTCAATTGTCGAATAGTTGGATTGATGAAGTAAAAGCATCTGCCACGCGTCATGACTGAGTACCGACTAACTGTACTTCCCGGAGATGGAACTGGTAAGGAAGTGATGGCAGAGGCTCTTCGTGTCCTATCAGTTTTTGAGAAAAACAGTCCGATTTCATTTAAAATTACAGAAATTCCTTGCGGAGGAGAGTATTATCTTGAAACTGGTCGAGAATGGCCTGAAGGATCATTCGAGCATTGTAGAGATAATTCTGATGCGATACTTCTCGGTGCTATTGGATGGCCGGGAGCACGACTCCCAAATGGCGATCTTGCAGGAGGCCAAGTAATACTAGGGCTTCGTTCAGGATTGAACCTTTATGCTAATGTCAGACCAGTTAAATTGTTCCAAGGAGTAAAACATAAAGTACACGGTATTCACAAAGACATTTGGGATCCGAATCTAGTAAACATGGTAATGGTAAGAGAGAATACAGAAGGATTGTATCACTCTTTATTGAGGCGTATGTCCCAGAAAGCAATAGGAGAGAAAGATGATCCTATGGTAATAGAAAAATTTCCAGGATTAGATGGAGAAGTTGCTTGGGACCCTCGTCCTATTTCAAGAACTGGTAGTGAACGTGTGATAAAATTCGCTTTTGATTTAGCAAAACATCGTCAGAAGAAACTTGGAAAACCACAGAAAGTAACTTGTGTTGACAAATCTAATGTTACGCGAGGTTGTCAATTATTCCGGAAAATATTCCATGAAATAGCACAAGAGAAGTATCCTGATATTGAAGTCAATGAAGCTTATATCGATGCTTTCACAATGTGGTTAATTCGAGATCCTGAATCATTAGATGTTGTCGTATTACCAAATATGTTTGGAGATATTGCGACAGATTTAGCATCAGTTCTTCAGGGAGGAATGGGCATGGCAGGAAGTGCTAATCTAGGGCCTAAGCATATGTTATTTGAGCCAGTACATGGTTCTTCACCAAAGCATGCTGGAAAAAATACTGTTAATCCAATGGCAACTCTTTCATCATTACAAATGATGTTTGAGGCACTTGGTTTTCGTAAAAATGATTCAGATTTAGATAAATGTGCGGATATTCTAATGCAGGCGATGGAAGAGCATTTTGCCGAAGGTGGCTGTGTAACATACGATCTCGGCGGCACAGCGTCAACTAGCGATGTTGGAACTGCAATTGCGGAACGTTGTGAAAGGTTACTGAAAGAAATATTTTAGTTTTAATTTGCATTTCTAGAAATAATCTTTAAAGATTCTTTTAGTGCTAGTTCATTATCCCATTCTGTAACTTCTGATGAATTTTCTACAATATATTCTAGAAGTATATCGGCCATTCTTGACACTTCGTCTACTATAGTTACTGTGGCCATTTTAGCGGTTCTGGACAAAGGATTTAGATCTACAACTAGTACTTCTTTACCCAGCGAAATTAATACTTCACACCTATCTCCATCTTCGAGCGGAACCAATACAACATCAGCCTTTTCTATACCATCAGCAGAACAAATTGCTCTAGGGCCTTCTAAGCCAATAATTCGACCATCTTCTTCTTTTCCAAGAATTTTGACTGCCAATACAGATTTCTCCCAGTCCCCTAACCAGTTACTAGGCCCTATTTCTTTAGAGACTACCATTCTCTCTGCTTCCAAGAAATCGTGAAGATTATTTATTCTCTCTTCAGTTCTATAATAAATGTTGATTTCAATAGGACAGCCTAAAACTGCAGCAACTCGGATTAACGATTTACCAGCCAGTACAGCCGTATTACCATTAATTGAGATAACTGGATTATTAGCATTAATTAGTCTAGCAGCAGATTCTTTGATAGATAATTTCGCGATTTCGCTGGTTTGTTCACCTAACAAATAGTCAAAAGCTTCACCTCTCCCATGAGCAATCAATGCGGAGTCTGCTAGCAAACCCTTTTTTGTAGCATCCACAATAGCATTCCTAGACAGTAGAGAGTTTCTTCTAGGGTGACTCTTTGGTATTTTAACCATTTAAATTCCCCCTTCAATAATTAGTGAAATATCTAGTGGCTTGACACCTCTGTTCATGGCTGAAGTTGATATTAAATCTACTCTGCTTGCAGACCATTCAGATAAGGAAGTTTTTGTTATACCACCAGAGCCTTCCAATATGCACCATTCTCTCAAATTTCGTATTTCAAGCTCCTTTCCAACTTCCAATGCAATTTCAGGACCCATATTATCAAGTAATAAGGTCACACGATCATTCGTAGATTTTTGTTTTTGAATTTTTGACCAAGTGTTTGCTGCTAGTACGGCTTCATCGATATCTTGAACCTCTATAATTGTAAATTTCGAATGCCTTTCCAAATTAATATTTGAAATCAATTCTTCCATAGCGATATTTTGACTTTCACCAATTCTTCTGATAGAAGCAAAATCATTTTCTTTCAGCATTAAAGCATCGGATCGGTTTAGCCGGTGTGTAAGTCCTCCACCTACATGAACGGCCCATTTGTCCAACACCCCCCAATCAGTTTTTCTTGTACAAGCCAATCTAATATTATCAGTCACCGAAACCCAATTGGCAGTGATTGTAGAAATTCCGGATAATCTTCCTAATAAATTCAACATAACTCTTTCGATTTTCAGTATTTCAGAAGAATTTCCTTGAATATTTAGTATAACATCATTTATTTTAACTTGTTCTCCTTCATTGATTATCCAATCATGAGTCAAATCTTCAGTATATTCTGCTAATAACCTATCAATTACAATTTGTCCAGAGACAATTCCCTCTTCCTTTGAAATTATATTCGCACTAACCGTGTTACTCGAATATCCATTTTCACTGACATCATCTTCTAACATAGTTTTGATCCATCTATCTATTGATTCAGAAAATTTTTTTGTTGGTAAACCCTCATTAACCAATAGTCGCGACCTATCATGAGGAAGTGTATCCACAGTATACCGAATATTCCATCTCACTTCAACATTACACTTTATTCAAGTGAGTTTAATGTTGATTCTATTGCACCTAAACAAGCCAGCAAATCATCTACCGTATTTCGAACAGTAGTAAGGTTTTCTCCAACTACAAGTATTCTCAGTTGAAAACCATCTTCATTCTCAATAATTTTAGCTTCAAATGTATCAGGATCATCTGCAGATATTCCTGCAAAAAGAGCATCAACATGACTCTTTGAACCATTAATACTCAGGGTCGTGGATACGCTCGCCATGGACATCGCAGCACCCTAACACATATCTTTTCTCTTGTCATCGGTTCTTTGTGAATGGCGACCCTGTCCCGGACGTTCCTTTATTGGCGGGCATGGGTGGTGTCAATTCATCGGAATCTCAAAGTATACACTTTGGGCGCAAAGCAATAATTCTAACCAGAGATAAAAATACCAAAGAAATGATGTCTTTAGCTCAAACAATGGGTATTGAAATAGTTGATATCGTTCTGCAAAAAGGAAAGCCAAATTCACATACATATATGGGAACTGGAAAATTAATGGAAATCTCCGAAGAGTTAGGGATGTCAGGAAAAGGACATATTTGGAACAATGTTGATCTTATCTTAATTCACAGCAACCTCAAACCCAACCAATTAGTTAATATCAATGATTTAACATCAATTGAAACTTGGGACAGAGTTAGGCTATTACTGGAATTATTTACAATTCATGCATCTTCTGTTGAAGCCAGGACACAGGTTCGTATTGCTAGACTATTAGCAGATCGTTCAGTACTTAGAGAACTCATCCATCGAGAACATACAGGGGAGCGTTTAGGTTTCGGAGCGGGCGGTCAAACAGGATGGAGTAATATTATGACTGCAGTTGGGCACGAAATAGCCAAACTTAGACGTAAATTGAAAAAAATGGACGCCTCTTTCGTTGAAAGAAGAAGGCAGAGGTCAAAATCAGGGGCTTTAACTGTCGGATTAGCCGGATATACCAATGTAGGTAAATCTAGTTTATTTTCCGCCCTTTCAGGAAAGCCAGTACTAATCAAAAATCAATTATTCTCCACACTTGAGACAACTGTCGGAAGAATGGCAAATCAACCGAGAATCTTAATGGTAGATACAATTGGATTTATTGATAATATTCCTGCTGAATTACTGGACTCTTTTTCTGCGACATTACAAGAGTCATTATCTTGTGATATGTTGTTACTGTTAGTAGATGCATCTGATGAGCCAGATGAAATTCGACGAAAATTGGCAACATCTAGGAGAGAACTATTTGGTAGAATTGAAGATGGAAATAGCCACAATACGATAGTCGTATTGACAAAAATTGACCTCTGTTCTGAAGAACAAATTGAGGAAGCAAAGGAAGTAGTACATTATTACAGCCCATTCAAATCAATTGCTGTAAGCTCAATAGGTGGTCAAGGAATAAATGAACTTAGGTCAGCTATAATGACAATGCTACATGGCCCACCAGTCAAAATTAGTGTAAATCCTCCTCAAGAAGAGGGTGATTTTGAATTGGTTGAGTTGATAGCTAGAATTTATCGAGAGGCATTGGTAATTGATGTTGAAGTTAATTCAGATAATACTCAAATTTCAGGTTGGATGGGTAAAGCAAATATGGCTAGAATCACCAAAGATCACCCTGAACAAATCCAGATCATTGTATGAATTACATATCTGATAGGATCTGCATACGATTATACCATGGCCAAATTACACCGTGACTTTCTACAATATCAAATCCATTAAGTCCTTGCATCGATCTAAGTATTCCGTAATTAGCAAAATCAGCGCCGTTTGGATCTTCTCCTCCAAAGAATCCACCCTTTATTCCTGAAGACATAGAATCTAATTGAGTCTGTAGATTTGTACGCGGAGGTTGATCGAACATCTTCGCTCGACTTCTACCTATCATTCTCATGATAACTGCACCTAGCCATTTACTAACAATCCTATCTTTAAGACTAAATTTATCCACTTTAGTTACATAATCTAAAGCATGTAACGATGTACGATAATTTTTGTAAATTACAGCAACGATACTCTTACCTAATATTTCATTTGAAAAATTCATCCATTTATCTTGCTCAGTATCCTCTCCATCTCTGGGAAATTTGTTACCATTATTTTCATCAATATAGTGTAATATGTCATTTGAGTCATTTACATGAGTCCCGTCAATATCTACGAAAACGGGTACCTTTTTCCAGTCAGACCATTGTAGTTCGGTTTTTTTCATAGGGTCTACCTCGACATTAGAAAATTCAATCCCTCTTGATTTTAAGAGCGATTTTACTTTCAATGAGAATGGACATGTTGCGTATGTATAAATTGTAGGTTTACCATCAATTGCTCGCTCTGGCACTTTATCAGGTTGGACTCCTCCAATTCCTTCTATTTTGCTACCACCTTTTCTAGCCATGATTTCCCGAAAGCAACCTGTATGTCAATGTTCTGTATAATATGTTCATACAAAATCTCTTTTTTGTTTTTACAATCATCTATAACTACTATTTCAGCCGTTAACTCATGAAATCCTATGAAGGAGAAACATCCCCATCATCAATTATGGCCACGTTGTTCACTTCAGAATCTGTTTCAGCAGGCCATCCGGACAAAGTTTGTGACGCCATTTCAGACGCTATTGTCGACGCCTGCCTTTCTATTGATCCACTTTCAAGAGTTGCTGTTGAGACCATGGTCAAGGGTA
>Ga0208150_1000727_pt1 | contig 12685 bp, 18 predicted proteins | sample DEB08_DNA_8_FD_184534 | JGI IMG/M metagenome (GOLD analysis project Ga0208150, IMG submission 184534) | Aqueous microbial communities from the Delaware River and Bay under freshwater to marine salinity gradient to study organic matter... | ecosystem: Environmental > Aquatic > Marine > Coastal ...
TACAGGTCTGCTCTTAGCTATCCTATCGAACAACAAACCAGGTACATGATGATGTATCAGTTATCTAGGATAACAAGAGATAGAGGTAGCTTGGTACATGATGACCGTCTTGATGCTTTATCAATAGCTGTTGGTTATTGGGTGCAGCAGATGGCTGCTGATGTTAACCAATCGATGATTGATAGACAACAAGAGCTGTTGGAAGAAGAACTAACAAAGTTTACTGATAGCTTTCATAAAAGAAGTAATAAGGTTACCGCTTACCTCTGGTCGTAGTCGCTACTGCTCCTACTCCTTAATAACAAATCTCTTTAGTAGATATATAAGGTGCTGTTGTAGTTAGTTTAAATACAGGTCTATTTATAGACACACCTATCCTTAAAAACCTAAGTTAAAGAATATGTATCAGTAGCTATTGTTAAAGTAACAGCGAAAGAACGGATGTATGAGCTGTTCAACAGAGTCTTACTGATATGATGGGTGTTGAAGTATCTGCTAATGTTATCTTTGTTAAAAGGAAAGGAGCAGCAGTAACAACTTATACGACTCTAGAACGAAGTGCTTGTACACTTGTTGTTTAATACTTTGAATTATTTTAAAGTACAGTTATAGGTACTATCTTAATATCAATATTATAACGATCTCACACCGAAGGAAACATGTAAAGCATAAAATTTAAAACCCTAGATAAACACTGGTCAAGAATCGGTGTCTCAATACTGTCTCAATAACATCTCGTTCGCTACGCTCTCTCTTCACACTTGCTCGCTTTGCTCGACAACTGTGATCGTATATGTATTATTACAGGTGATGAACATTAACGATCAAACAGACACCTTCCAGTACGAACTAGCAAAGCTCATATATCGATTCAAACGGGAGTACGATCTTAACGACTACACAATAGCAGGATGCCTTGACTTCGCTAAGCTGTCTGTACTGACTGAAACAGATGATGTTATCTTTGAGGGAGTAGACGATCTAGTAGAGGACGATACAGACGAGACCTTTGACCCAAGCTTCTAAGCTAAGCATCTAACTTATATAGACGACTCCTAAAAAGTTTTGGTAGAAAAATCTGAAGCCCCTACGCTATATACGCGCGCGTTAATTACCCCCGCATACCCGTAAGATTATTATAGGACGGGGGGTATTTATACAATTAGACATAATACATATTGCCCGAACTCGCCTTGGTAATCAATGACTTATGTAACAAATCAGCTAGAAATCAGGTTTTATTGCTTATTTTTTTTTCCTTATTGCAAGTAAGTTGCATTAGCAGGTCATCAATAGCTCGTCAAATCGCTGGCTATCGTATCAAGTTATCATGATGCGTTGATGTTTAGTCTTGTGTTTGTTTTTCTTCTTCCAAGTTCTATTTTCATTTTAAATTGAAATGATTGAAATCTAATAGCTTTGATAAGTACAACTAATACAATCATCATTTTAACTTTTTTTGATGGAAGTATTGGCAAGCTTGTGGCATGGGTGATTTCAGCAAGGCAATTCAGCTTTGTCAGAAACAAAATAAGAAAATGAGTAAATCAAATTACCAATCAGCTATTGAAAGAATAGATAAGGTCAAAGACATGGAAGCTCTAATGCGATTAGAAGAAAGTTTAGAGCGTCTCTATAATCACGGGATATTCACCGAAAATCAATACTTATGGCTTGATGCTTATATGTGTCAAAAATCAAATGTCATTAGAGGGTACGAATCATTAAAGAAATAGCACCATGAACCTAAACACCGAAACCTTAACATGGGAAGCATCTTTAAACCTTCTCAATCTAGACAAGACACTTGTAAGAACTCCTGACTATATGGGCATCGCTTACTTTTGGCATTATGATTTTCGATTTCATTTAAGAGACGCGAGCTACGCCAAACGCAGAAAGATTCACAGCCAATGGTTAAAACATGGTATTGACTTCGACAAGCCTTGCGATACAGCTTGGAACATCGTCCGAAAAATCACAGGACTTAACTAACTATCAATCCAATAAAACAAAATACTACTATGAAAAGAACCATTACAGAATCTGACTTCGTTAATTCATTCGATCAATATAACAGAGGTACTAACTTTAGCGTAAAAGCTCGCAAGCATCTCTTTCAATATCTCACAGAGTATGAGGAAGATTGCGGAGTTGAACTGGAACTTGATCCAATCGCTTGTTGCTGTGATTACACAGAGTACGATTCAAAACAAGATTGTATAGATGCCTTTAAACACCTTGACGCTTTCGAGATGTGTGAAGAAGAAGATGAGTACAGAGATGTTTTCTCGGACTATACCTCTGTAATTTCTTGGGATGACGATTGCGTATTAATTGCTCACTTCTAATTCTATTACCTATGAAACAAAAACTACTTGACCTTCTCATCCTAAACTTAATCTTTGGATCATTTTGGTTATTCGCTTTGATCTACTTTACTTCTTAACCTTACCTGACCATGAAAATAGAGATGCCTAAAGACAAAGATTCAACCGATATAGAGACAGCTTGCTGTTGGATCACCTGTGGGAATTATGAGTATTACTTTGATGATTCGATTGATGGCGAGGTGATCGTTAAGAGATGGCGTACAGATTCTGATGATGCAGATGATTGCGAGGTGTTAGAATGTCAGTAAGTTTTATATACAACAACCTAGCTTTCTTTTATCGTATCGACAGCATTAACCGAGCTTTACCTATTATCGTTTGGAAGTGTAAAGACTTACCAATGGTTCAGGGTGAAGCTCAATCTAAAGAGCATATGTACGAGCAAATAAAAGCCAGACTTAAACAATACTATCGAAACAGAGTACCTGTCCAGAAATGTAAAGAATGTGGAATTAGCTTGCAAGGGAGGGAGCGGGAAGGCAAAACCTGTGATGAACATAACTATGACAGATAACCTAACCGATCCTTCTAATCTTTCCACGCTTGACGAACCGAGCTTGCAAACGCTGATCGATCATTACCTGTCCGTGAAGGAACGCTTACCTGATAACTTACGTGTCCGTGATAGACTAGTTGAGCTACAGCAAGAACTACTTAACCGAAAGCCTGTAAGTACGATTGAAGGAGTGATCCGACAGACAACCGACAACCCAATAAACAAATGAATAATCCTACTAATATATACGAACAAGATTTCCCTTTTGAGGAGCTACGCAAACCGAGCGGTGATTACTTTGATAGTTGGCAAGACGCTAAAGATCACGGCTATGATGATGATCAGATATGGTCAGTTGTACACGGAGATGAAGACACTTATTGTTATGGTCCACCGCATCACTTTGTGAATCATATTGGTCACATAGCTACCAATGAACGACATGATGGTAACACTTACTACGAGGAGACATGGAACACCTAACCGAAGGAGAATACTTAACTATTATGAGTGCTATAACTGTTTTTACTTTGATATTTATATTTGTGCTGATCATCGCCACACTTTACCGAGATTAATAAACCGATGAAAGAGATACTATTAGATCCAATAGACATGACCGAGGAGCTGATGTTCCACATTTTTAATAACGATATGAACCGACAGTTGGACGGAAGATGGCTTGACCTTTACCTGTCCTTACAACTTTATAAAGAACACCTTGAGAAACTGGAGGAGGAATAATGATACCGAGATATAAAAAGGGAGGGAATAAAGACCAGATAAACCAAAGCGTGTTACAAACAGGCAGTCCAAAGGGAACTTTTACGAGGGGCGATAATCATCCTAACCGAGGTTTTAGTGGTTGTTATTTTAGGGGCTACATTAACGGTAAAGAGCGTTGGACTACAAAAGATATATTGTCTTATATAAAACAAGATAGTTGTAAGTATTATAAGAGGGTTAAGAAAACGGATCACTATCAAAACAGGATCAAGACTTATTACTCTGAAAATTTAGGAAAAATAAAAAAGTACACTGACAACTGGTATCAGGAAAATAAACAGAGAATATCTGATCGGGATAAAAACAATAGAGATAGAATTAATAAAAGAATAAAGAATCGTGTAAATAATGATGTATCATATAAAATATCAATTAGATTGAGAGGACGATTACGAGAGGCTATCAAGCGTTCATCCGGTAAAAAAGCTCACAAAACAAAAGAATTAATAGGTTGTGAAATAACTCATGTTATAAATCATCTTGAGTCTCAGTTTACAGAAGGTATGTCTTGGGATAATTATGGAGAGTGGCATATCGATCACATCATTCCGTGTGCATTCTTTGACCTTACCAAACCGAGTCATCAAAAGGTATGTTTTAACTGGCAGAATCTTCAGCCGTTATGGGAGAAAGATAACTGTGCAAAAGGTGATAAGATTCCGTGGTATGTTTTGTTGACAATCTTAATGAACAACTACAAAACCATAACCCTATGAACGGAGTAAACTACGACAACTGGCTGAACAGCAATAACCCATATGATTTACAAGATGAAGAAGAGAGAGAAAGAGAGTGGCTTTTGGAAGAGATTAAAGAGTTTGAAGGTGATGAAGAAGAGATCGAACATTGGCTCAGGTGGAACGGGTACGATGATCCGAGAAAGAGTTGACCTGTTTTGGGAGGCTGAAGCTGACATACTGAGAGATGAACACCGAAGATTATTACGAGATCGAGTGGAATGATGTACCTGTTGTACCGATTGACCACAAGGCTTTGAACGATGGCTTTCGTTACTTTTGGAACAACAATCAAATAACCGGATTCAAGCGGGACGCTAACGGAGAATATGTCCGTGATGAGAACGGTAATCTTATTGCTTATCGTACATCGAAACAGCGGGTGATGAACACAGGTTGGTTTAATTTCAAGAACGAGAACAACTATGAGTAGCCATGTAGCACGGATGCGTGAGTGGGGACGGGTAGCGTATCGTAACCGACAAGCAAAGCTCAGACAAGACGGAGAGAGTAGTCACACAGCATCGTGCAAGCGTATGTTACAGAGTATGTGTCCGAAGTTAGGGGACAGAGTGAAGCACATCATCGACCAGTTCACCAGTCCAGGGTACACAACACCACTTTACCTGACCTTTGTAATGGACATGTGTCCGTATGAGATAGCTGTTATCGCTTTGCGTACCTTTCTTAACAACTTAGACAACCACTTAGCTGTTGGCAAGATGGGGCATCGTATCGGTAAAGCATTTGAGAATGAAGCTAGATGGAAGTATGCACTGGAGAACCTGAGTCACAACAAGCAAGACTTGTTAGCTATACCTGACCGTAGTAAACAAAGTAAGATCAAGCAGTTTTATAAGTACGAAGATGTAAGGTTTGAACTGTGGGATCACAGGAACAAGGTAAGTTTAGGGTGTTGGTTGCTTGAGGAGATCAGATGTTGTACTGGTTTATTTGAAATAGGATTCCGTGAAGGTAAAAGTAATTTAAAAATACCTGAACGCTTTGTGTTACCTACTAGACAGTTTAAGGATTGGATACATCGGTTTGATAAGTGGAAGGAAGCGGGGCAAGTGTTTAAGATGGCATTACCTGACCGACCCGTTGATTGGCACGAGTTGATAGGTGGTGGATATGATATTGAACAGTTACCTGCACAGAAGTTTTTTACTGGTAAACCTGTTGAATGGTTTGAAGGGAATAACTACGACCATGTGATGAGTGCTGTTAACCGATTACAACAGGTGGAGTGGCAGGTTAATAAGGACATGTTAGATATTACTCTAAAGTGTTGGGAAAACAAAAGGGTAGTAGGAAACATTCCACAATTTGGAGAGATACCTGAGCAACCGTACTATACAGGTGGTGATGAGCATGAGCTAAGTGTGTGGAAGTTAAAGCAGAAAGATATAAAGACTACCAACGCTAGTAACAGCTCAAAAAGATTCCAAGCTTGTCGCATACTACACCTAGCTAAGATGTACAGTAAGTGGGAAAAGATATACTTTCCGTATCGTTGTGATTACAGGGGCAGAGTGTACGCTATTCCGTACTACTTACATCCACAGGGTTCTGATTTAGCTAAGAGTTTGTTAGACTTCAAGAACGGTCAGCAAGTGGTGGATGAAGAGGACTTGGAAGCTGTACTGGTACACGGTGCTAACATGTGGGGAGTAAAAGGTACACGAGAGGAGAGACTTGAGTGGGTAGGTAAACGACAGAACTTTATATTGGAAGCAGCGAATGATCCACACGGTACTGATTGGTGGACAGATGCATCCGATCCGTTCTGTTTCCTGCGGTTCTGTTTAGAGTTTAAGAAGTTCAGGGAGGAGGGATACGGATATGTTAGCTACTTACCTGTGCGTCAGGACTGTTCTAATAATGGTATGCAGATACTATCGTTGTTATTACGAGATAAGAATACCGGACGGATGTGCAACCTGGTGGAGGAAGATAAAGCGAATGACATGTACCAGTATGTAGCAGATCGTATCTATGATGAGCTGAAGAAAGACGGTAGTGTTGTAGCTAAGACTTGGATGCAGTACGGTATCAAAAGAAAGATTGCTAAGATGGCAGTGATGAACAGACCATACGGTGCTACCAGTTATAACTTAGTACAAGATTTATTTAAGAGTATAGGTATTAATCATCCGTGGAGTAGCACAGGTGAGATGTTAACTGCTGTTATTTGGATCAGTAATATAATAAACAAGATAGCAGGTGAAGTTTGTAAACCTGTTAACAAGGTGATGAAGTATCTGCGTGAAACTATTCGATGCTTACCTTACGAGAACGGTATCACTTGGACAACACCTACAGGATTCAAAGTTAAGCAGAGCTTTCGTAAGTATAAGAAGTTAAATATAGAATCTGTATTTGATAACACCACTGTATATATAAACACCTACGCTGAGACAGATGACATAGATACCAAGCACCACGGCAACGCAGTGACTGCTAACTTTATCCACAGCTTAGACGCATGTATCGTACACCAAGTAGCTAATGAGGTTGACTTTGACTTGGCTACAATCCATGACTGTTTCGTGACACACGCTTGTAATGTACGAAAATGTAATACGATTGTACGACAGATGTACACGAAGACTTTTTCTGTTGATCTCCTGACCGAGTTCAGAATGGAGCAAATCAACAACCATCCGACCGCAGAACTTCCATCCGTGCCTGAACTTGGAGACCTAGATGTCTCCGCAGTAAATCGAATGAAGTATCTGCTGTCTTAACACCGATAATAAATAATAGATATGGCACTGAAAGCTAGAAAGAAACACGAGATTATAAAAGTAAAAGGCGTGGCTAAGTACTGTCACCTTAACGAACCAAACAAAAAGTTTGATCCGGAGTTTGGCGTGTACAGTTGTGATCTCATCATTAACAAAGAACAAGCAGACGCTATCAAACAAAAGCTTCGTCCGTTGTACGAGGAAGAGTTGCGTGAAGTACAGGAACAACATCCAGGTAAGGGTATCACACAGCGTGAGTTTCCTATTGATGAAGTGGACGGTGGATACCTGATCAAAGCAAAGCTAAAAGCCGGAGGAAGAAAGATGGATGGTGGTGCTTATCACTTGTCTATTGCTCTGTATGATTCCGCTGGTAAACACCTTGATCCTGAAGTAAAAGTATATGGAGGTAGCACAGTTAATGTAGCGTTCCGTCCTAAGTTCTGGTACACAGCATCGATGGGATTCGGAGTATCGTTTGAGTTGCAAGCAGTACAAGTCCTTAAACTTGGAGAAGGTGGAGTATCCAGTATCGCAGCATCTGCGTTCGGATTCACTACTGAAGAAGAAGGATTTGTTAATGGCGGTGAAAACTTAGAGGGTGGATTCGATGCGGAAGAAACGGAAGAAGAAATCCTGTCGTCGAACTTCTAATTACAGATCAGGCTTCGAAGAAAAGTTAGCATCACAGCTTAGGCGTGGTGGTGTCAGCTTTCAGTACGAGACTTTGAAGTTGGAGTATACTAAGACTGCAACCTACACACCTGACTTTATCGTTGGTGATATTATCATCGAAGCTAAAGGAGTATGGACAGTAGAAGATCGTAAGAAACATTTGTTGGTACGAGAGCAACATCCACATCTAGATATTAGATTGGTGTTTCAGAATGCGAGAAACAAAATCCGTAAAGGAAGCGACACCACCTACGCAGCTTGGTGCGAAAAGAAAGGAATAAAATATGCACACCAAACAATACCTAAGTCATGGCTTTTATCAAAACACACCATGACTGTCCCGACTGCGGAGCAAGTGATGCCTGTTCCACCAACGACGACGGGAGTACACACTGCTTCTCATGTAATGAACACAGAGGTAGACATGGAGGGAGAGCTAGAGTGACAGACACAACACCGAGTGATTTTGCACAAGGCAAACCAGAGTCTATACCTGCGAGAGGATTAAACGAAGATACCTGTAAGAAGTGGGGATACTGGAGAGGAGAGTATAGAAACAAAGGAGTACAGATAGCTAACTATCGTAATAAAGATGGTGCTATCATGGGTCAAAAGATACGATTCGCTGACAAGTCTTTCGCTACTACAGGTACGATTAAAGGTCTATACGGTCAGCATTTATGGAGAGATGGAGGTCGTCGCCTAATAATATGTGAGGGTGAGATCGACGCTTTATCTGTGTCACAAATCCTAGACAATCGCTGGGCGGTGGTATCAATACCGAATGGTGCAGCTAGTAGTATGCAAAACTTTAAGCATGCTTTAGATTGGGTCGAGCGTTACGAGAAAGTAATATTCTGTTTTGATAACGACGACACAGGAAGAAAGGGTGCAGCAAGTTGTGCTAGTATGCTAAGTCCCGGTAAGGCACACATCGCAGAGCTACCACTAAAGGATGCTAACGATATGTTATTAGCAGGTAGATCAAAGGAACTAGTAGACTGCTTGTTTGACGCTCGTGAGTACAGACCGGACGGTATCGTAAACGGTAAGGAGTTGTGGGATGTTATCAGCCACAAGGAGGAACACAAAAGCAAACCGTATCCGTTTATCGGACTGAATCACATAACACATGGCATGAGACTAGGAGAACTTGTTACTGTTACTGCTGGTAGTGGTATCGGTAAGAGTCTGTTCTGTCGTGAGATAGCACACCATCTGTTAGGACTGGGTGAGACGGTAGGTTATATAGCTCTTGAAGAATCTGTCAGGCGTACAGCACTAGGTATCCTTGGTATTCACATGAACAAACCACTACACCTTGACGATGATATGTTAGATGAGAAGGAGATGAGACCTGCGTTCGATAAGACTGTTGGCAACGGTAAGTTCTACACCTACGATCACTTCGGGAGTATGGAGTCCGACAATCTTCTGTCCAAAATAAGGTACTTAATTAAGGGCTTTGATTGTAAGTGGATATTCTTAGATCACCTATCGATTGTTGTCAGTGGGATACAGGGAGACGATGAACGCAGACTGATTGATAATACTATGACCAAGCTACGATCTCTAGTTGAGGAGACAGGGTGCGGTATGGTATTGGTCAGTCACTTGAAGCGTGTGGATACTGGACATGAAGAGGGTGGACGAGTAAGTCTGCACCACCTCCGAGGGTCACAAGCAATCGCACAGCTATCGGACATGGTCATCGGACTGGAACGCAACCAACAAAGCGACAGACTATCTAACGAAACAAAAGTAAGAGTACTGAAGAATCGATTCAGCGGTGAGACCGGACACTGTTCAACTTTGTATTACAACTGTGATACAGGTAGGTGCACCGAGGAAGAGAGGGCTAGTACATTTAACGAAGAAACAAATAATGAACCATTCTAAAAACAAATATGAGAACACTATTCTTTGATATAGAAACAAATGCTCTTGAGGACTTCACTAATCTGACGGACTTACACACTGTACACTGCTTGTCTGTGTACGATCCAATGACTCCGAAGATGGTGACATTTGCGGGAGATAGTATACACCGTGGACTGACAGCACTAGCAGAAGCAGACCGTATCGTCGGACACAATGTTATTAAGTTTGATATACCTGCTTTGAAGAAGCTGTACGGATTCTCCCCGCCTCTTGTTAAAGTAGTAGATACCTTAGTATTATCTAGGTGTATCTTCTCTGACCTACGCAACGAGGACTTCGGTCGTAATAACTTCGATCCTAAACTTGTAGGTAGTCACAGTCTGAAAGCTTGGGGACACCGGATGGGTAAAGCTACGAAGCTGACATACGGAGAAGAGGACGGTGCGTTCGATCACTATAATGAAGAGATGAAGAAGTACTGTGAGAGAGACTGTATAGTTACACAGTTGTTGTACGATTATTTGATTAAGCAGGACCCTAGTAATGTAATGATGAGCATCGAGCATTGGTTCGCATTTATCATCGCTCAACAAGAACGGCACGGATTCAGCTTTGATCTTGATAAAGCAGACAAGTTAACCGCTAAGCTGACATCTATTCGTGCTGAGTTGAAGGACGAGTTGCAACAGATGGTATCACCCAAGGTGGAAGAGATGAAGAGTCCAGCTGGTTGGGTGTTACAATTAGACAGAGAAGATGGAGTAGAACTTATCAAAGCTGAGACCAAGGTAAAACTAAAGGAGATATTGAAAGCTAGGGGTCTGAAGCAGACCTTGTTAAAGGAAGCTAAGAAGAGCGGTAACAAACAAAAGACTACACTGTTTAATCCTGGTAGTAGACCACAGATAGCAGCAGCATTAGCTGACCTCGGATACGAGTTACCAGTAGAACAAGATGCTACCACACCTAAAGTAGATGAGGGCGTACTGAAGAAGATCGATCATCCAATAGCAGCTAAGTTGTTAGACTATCTCTTGGTACAGAAAAGACTTGGTCAGTTAGCAGAGGGAGAACAAGCGTGGTTGAAGCTGGCTAAGAACGGACGGATACACGGAGCGGTGAATACAAATGGAGCAGTGACGGGAAGATGTACACACAGCAATCCAAATGTAGCACAGGTTCCAGCTTGTCGTGTACCGTATGGTGAAGAGTGTCGGGATTTATTCGGTGCGGGTAGTGGTATGAAGTTGGTGGGATGTGATGCTAGTGGGTTGGAGCTACGGATGTTAGCACATTACCTAGCATTCTACGACGGTGGTCAGTACGGAAAGATCGTAACAGAAGGAGACATCCATACATTCAACATGGAACGAGCAGGGTTAGACAACAGAGACCAAGCTAAGACAATGATCTATGCTCTACTCTATGGTGCTGGACCAAAACTCATGGGTGAAATCGTAGGAGGTGGTGCTAAAGAAGGAGTGCAACTGAAGCGTAAGTTCTTAGATAACCTACCAGCTCTGAAGAGACTACAAGATGCTATCCAAAAGAAAGTAGAGAACGGTGGTACATTGATGGGACTGGACGGTCGGGTGTTACGGATACGCAGTAGTCACGCAGCACTGAACATGTTGTTACAATCAGCCGGAGCAGTGTGTATGAAGGTAGCTTTGATACAGTTATATCATGCACTCGGTAAGAGTAAGTGGCAGCACGGTAGAGAGTATGCATTTGTTGCTAACATCCACGACGAGTTCCAAGCAGAAGTAATACCACAACACGCAGATGACTTCGGTAAGTTAGCAGTGAAAGCGATTCGTGTAGCTGGTAAAGAACTGAAGCTGAATGTACAACTCGACGGTGAGTACAAAGTAGGTACAACATGGGCGGAGACTCATTGATATGAAGACAGATACTTGTACTAAATGTGGAGAGACCAAAGCACTTGAAGAGTTCACACGCTGTAAGAAATCTAAAACAGGATACAGAAAAACTTGTAAGGATTGTAGGCGTGTACAACAACGCAAGTGGATGGATGAAAACTCAGATCACTTCAAAGCTTTGTGTCGTAAGCAGCATCTTAAAGTTAGGTACGGAATAACACCTGAATATTATGATGTTATGTTACAGAAACAGAAGGGTAAATGTGCTATCTGTGATAGACACGGTCAGAGTCCTGGTAACAAAAGATTGCTAGATGTAGACCACTGCCACAAGACAGGGAAGATAAGAGGTTTGTTATGTAACAGATGTAATCAATCAATGGGTAAAGTTAAAGACGACATTGATCTGTTAAAGAAGTTTCTAGCTTACCTAATTAGTTGGGAGTATAGAGATTAATTATGGACGAGATACAATACGACATGTACACTACCCTTGCATACCTCTATGATACACAAGACCTTACCATGCCATCATCAAACGCACAACGGATAGGAGCCATCGCAGAGACACGCTTCATAACAGAATGTTTAGAGCGGGACTTTGAACCACACACTCCAACGACTCCTATGCCGTGGGACTATATCGTACACTGTCCGGCAGGTGATCTAAAGGTACAAGTAAAGAGTACATCTTGTAAGACTGAACGGTGTTACAATGTAAACACAGCAAGCGGGTGTACATCGAAGGAGCATATGTCTGACCTCATTGATGTCGTTGCTATTTATCTAGCACCTTTAAACGAGTGGTGGATGATACCTAGAAATATAATTACATCTATGACAATTCGTTTGTATCCAGAGAACCCAAGTAAGAGTAAATACAAGAAATATCAAAACAATTGGAGCGTATACTATGAGTAAAACTACACTATTAATAGACGCAGATGTCCTCGCTTTCGAGGCAGCTGTTGTCGCAGAAGAACCTATACAATGGAAGGAAGAACTGTGGACTGTACACGCAGACATGGCATTAGCTAAAGCTCGTGTTATAAATAAGATACAGGAGTTCAGAGATCAGTTGAAG
>Ga0208150_1000730_pt1 | contig 12661 bp, 15 predicted proteins | sample DEB08_DNA_8_FD_184534 | JGI IMG/M metagenome (GOLD analysis project Ga0208150, IMG submission 184534) | Aqueous microbial communities from the Delaware River and Bay under freshwater to marine salinity gradient to study organic matter... | ecosystem: Environmental > Aquatic > Marine > Coastal ...
CTAGCTGCTCCTGCTCTATAAATACTTCCACCTCTACCAGCATATACTTGATTATTAAATATAGCTGACATGACAACCTTTTCATCAGAAGAACTTACTTGTGGTACTATATTATCATTATATTTAGCACTACCATTTATTCTTCTATAACCACCTTCAATATCTGGCTCAAAGTTTTGAAGTTGTAATGCTTCACCAGGGGCCATTGAAAACACATCTTTATTAAGTGTTAAACCTCCTGCACAGCTTACAACAAATGGTGATATTAAATCGGTTGTCGGCATTTAACTACCCCGACATTTTACGTGCTTTTTCTGCCTCGTATAATCTTCGCATTTCCTCTAGTTCAAAAATAGATTTATCTGGAAATACTTCCATAACATTATCTTTTTCAACAGCTTGTTTGTATTTATTATATTCATTTAAACTAAATACACCACCTGCCATTTTAATATTATTATTTTTTTGATTAGCTGCTTTTTTAGATTGATAATTTATATTATCTTCTGTGTTTTTATTTTCATCTCTTTTCATATTAATATCCTATATAAATTGTACGTTAATACTTCCACTTAATACTCTATCATCTCTCATGTAATCTTGAGGTGATGCATAGTCTACTTGTAATAATCTTAATTTTCTTTGATAATCTCTATCAGCTAAAGATGCATGTTGTGGATCAGATCTTAACATGTATGTATAATATTTACATCTATCAATTATCAATGGTGAAAATCTATCTGGTAAATTTATAGTATCAGTTGCAGCTGATAAATCTGTATGGGTAGTATAGTATCCATACTTAATAACATAATCACTTCTTTCTGGAATTGGAGTTAAACCAAAGTATCCATAGTTAGGATTTCTATATACAGATACAGGTTTAGCAAAAGAATCATCACCTGCTCTGTCATCAATAGGTTTTCTTGTTTGTAAAAAAGAATCATAAGTTATAAAGTTTAACTTAGCAGGTACTAAAGTATTATCTCTAACTCTTATATAATCTACTTCTAAATTATCTGTAGTACTATTTGTTACTGTAATATAAGTTGTAGATGCTGTAGCTGTAAATGTACCATCAAAAATATTTCCTTCACCTGTATTTGTTACAGATAAAGATGAACTTAAATTTGTGTCATCATTTGCAGATGTCCCAGCTTTAATTGTTAAACTAGAACCAGATGAAGATGTATCTACTAATCTAACATGTAATCTATATGATCTATTTTTAACAGTATTAATAGCTTGATAAATACCAGAGTTATTTAATAATACTCTTCCATTACCATTTGATGAATAACTTGGAGAACCAGTTGAAGTTGTCCAGTTACTAATATTAGTTTCAAATTCAGAATTAGTTAATAATTCTCCAGAACTAATTACAAAAGAATCCCAATCAACCTTTCGCATATTTGCTGGCAATGCATACTCTTGTTGGCCCACTACTGTTTGTTGAGTAGTTTCAGTATATAGAATAGGTAATTCACCAGCCTCATTATAAATATCATGAATAGATTTATTTACAAAATCTTTTACTGCTGTTTGAACTCCTCTACTTGTAGCAAATGTAGCTGAAGTTAATTCAGTTTCATTTAACTCTCTAAGTGTTCTATTTACTAATTGTAAGTATGTTGTTGCCATAGATGTTTAGGATTATTTTGTTATTAATTAATCAAGGGGGGATTGCTCCCCCCAAGAATAGTAGTTATTACAAAGTAACAACGCCAGAGTATACAGCGTCTGCTCTTAAGATTTTTCTTCCGAACACGTGTAATCCTCTAACGATATCTGCGAATGAATCTGGATCTCTGATCAATTCAGTTTTTGCAATGTGATTAGCAGTTGCAACGCCTGACATATGACCATATACGAACGCATATTCACCAGCAGTTGAAGATGAGAAAGTAAAGTTAGCAGCAGAACCTGCAGCACCGTTTACGATCGCATTTGTTGAGTACATTCTGAAACCGAATAAAGGTCTATCTGTGACCATTCCGTTTCTGATTTGTGATGCACCACCGTCAGCCATTACTGACTGATCCATGATTTTACCTTCAGCTTTTCTTAACTGTTGGAAAAATTTAGGTGGAGCAACTAACCATCTATTTTCTTCTGGTACGTCATTACCATCAAGAACTGCTTTAGCAGCAGATACGATATCAACTAGTGTGTTAGCATTAGTTGTACCAGTTAATGGAGCTGCATCTGTACCAGTTGCAGTCGCATCAGTTGCTGCGTTATCATAAATGTATTTTAATACATTGTAGTCGTAGTTCTTCTTAAGTGAGTAAGCACCTGAAGAAGTTGCAAGAGCTTCAAAGTTGATATGAGATTGTCTTTCTTCAATGTCATCTACTTTGAAAGCAAAGTATGAACCTTGATCAACAGTCAATGTTACTTCATCGTCTGCTAAATCGTCTGTAGTCACAGTCGTACCTCTAGCGTACGATCTGATTGATACAGTTGGTTCTTTTATTATTTTTACAGTATCACCAAAGTTTTCAATTTCTCCAGCATAATCAGTGTTAGTAATATCCTCTACCACTGATGCTCTTCTGAAGAATTTTTGAACCTTTTGGCTAAAAATTTGTGGAGTAAAATTACCTGAAGGTAAGTTTGTATATCCACCAGCTACACCAAATGCCATATTGTTTTCTCCTATATGTTAGTGTTGTTAGTTTAGTTTAAGGTTAACGTTGTTCAATTCTACCTTCTAAACGAGCAAGATCAATTTCCTTTTCATACCTTTCATATTCGTAAGGTTTTAATTTAGAAATTTCACTTACAGTCCAAACTTTCTTTTTAGGCACTTCAGAATCAGTACTTTTCTTAGTTTTAGAAATTGCTTTAGCAGCTTCATTCTTAATATCCTTTTCTTCTTTCTTAGTTAGCTTACTAATTCCACGATCCATTTTATATAGATCAATAGCTCTAGCAGCTAATTTAGCATTGGAAGTATTTTCATACAACCAACTTTGAATAGTAGGATCTTGTTGTTCAGCCCATTGATGAAAGTCATCTTTTTGTCTTAGATCACTAAAATCTGGGTGAACTTTAAGAAGTTCCACTTCTGCTTTTTCTTTTGCAATTTGTTCCTGTTGCTTTTGCAAAGAACTATATTTTTCTTCTATGTCTTTTGCTCTAGCATCTGCCTTAGTCATAGCGATAGTTTCAACCATCTCATAGACGTCTGGGTATTCCTTCTTCCAAGATTCTAATTCTTCCTTGGATTTAGGTGGTACAAATTGTCTTGTACTTGATTCTAACTGTGTTTTTAAAGAAGAAAGTTCTTCCTTATGTTTTTGAATAGTAGAATCATAGTGTCTCTTCAAATCGTCATAACGTTTTTTAAAGACACGATCTTCAGCTGTTGCAGGGCGTTCAGCGATAGGAGTAGCCTTGGTATCTGTAGATTCTGCAGTTTCTTCAGATGTATGGGTGTCCTTCTGTTCGGTTGCTGCGTCTGCCTCTTGTTTTTGTCTCTGCTCTATATGATAGCTTGAAAGTTTACCTGACAAAAATGCTTCGGTCTCTTGGTCAATTTCTCCTCGATCTTTATGATAAGGATTCTCTGCCTTAAGTTCAACTTTCTTTTCTTCATTAGTAGCTTCGACTCTGTCGTTTTCTTCCATTATTTTTACCTATTGGTTGAGTGCCTTATGGATAAGGGTAGCTCGATTCCATAATTTTTGTGGGCTGAAATTAAACTTGCTCAGTATCTATTGATGCGTAATCAATATCTCCTGGCTGTTCCGTTTCAGGTGGCACAGTTTGTTGATCCATCTCTTGACTAGATGCAAGATCAGCTATAAAACTTTCTACAGCTTGAGCTTCATCTGCTCCACCATATCTTTTAGTTGCAAATGTTTTTACAACTGAGACAGGTAGAACTACGTTCTCTTCTGCACTAGTAAATTGATCCACAAGTGGACTAAGTTCTGGTGCTAGTTTTTTAAGAACGCCTGCAACAGATGGAGCTAATACTGTATCAAGTACAACCTTATCTTCATCTGTTAGAGATTGAATTTTGTTTTGTAAATCTTCTGATGGCATTTCTTGGGGTTGAGGCTGAGGTCTTTGTGCAACTTGTTGAGGTTGAACTCTTTTAGGTTGCATAGATTCTGGAACTTTCATTCTACTCATATCGGGTGCTTGTGGAGTAAAAGGTTTTTTATCTACTAATCCAGTTGTGCTAACTTTATTCCCTGCTTCAATTGCCATTATAAATGCCTATTACGTTTAGTGTTTAATAAATTATAATTTTTATCACTTACAAAGTTTCCTATTAACCAACATAAAGGTTCACCTATACCTGCATAGATTCTTCCTAATAAATCAAATTTACCTTGATTCATTCTCCATGCAATATCATTTGCTCTATGTTGTGCAATATGTTTCCAAACTTTTCTGTAAGTTTTAAATTTTTGAATATGTCTTACTGTTGGAATTGCCCAAGCTAAATATCCTTTTAAATGTTTTTTACTTAAATGTCTGTAAGTAAATCTTATATCTCTTACTAAATCAGCTGTAGATAATTCTCCTGTTTTATTTAATTCTGTACAAATAACTCTTTGTGATCCACCGCCACCACCTTTGTTGTGTACTACATATTTATCTGCAATATATGAATTGTCATTTGAAACATTAAAATTGTATAAAGGTGTTTTAGGACTTTCTATATCTTTTGATTTAATATCAGTAATTTCTAATAAACCATTTTCAGTTATAAGTTTATCACCAACTTTTAATTCACCTTTTAATTGATTATATAATTCAATACCATCACGTTCTTTTGTTTTTTCTGGTTTAATAGATTTCCAACCTTCATCTGTCATGAATGGGTGTTCTGAAGTAAAAAAATAATGTTCAGTATTATTAAATGAATATAATTTTCTTTCACCTAATAATGTAGGATCTAATTTAATAACTTCATTATCACCTTTGTATCCTTTTACTTTATCTCCAACTATAATATCTTCAATATTTTTAGTTGTACCATCTGCCATAGTAATTTTAGTACCAGCAATAAAACAACTTCCATATGCTGCTTCTTCTTTAGTTTGTTCTCCAAAGCTATCTTTACCTGTGCTTTCTTTTCTACTACCGTAGACTTCTTTGTTTTCTGCTTTTGCTTTTGCTCGATCTGCTACTTCTTTATTTTTTTTATTATTATATTCTTCTAATTGTTTTTCCATTTTTTTAGTATCATCTATAAATTTTTGAGATACATTTTTAGTAGCAATAGTATTTTTTCTTGTTGCAATTCTAGTACGAGCACCTCTAGCTATATCTCCAAATGCAGAAACTGCATTCATACCAGCAAATACATCTGTAGCTGGATTACCTCCTACTCTACCATTATCCATAACATTAAAATAAGATTTATTAAATTTGTCTGTAGGAGATTCTTGAATATTAGCAGCTATACTTCTAGCAATTGTAGCTATTGGCCCAGACGTTAAAACTTTACCTACGCTAGTAGCTAATGACTGTAATCCTGTTTTAACTGTAGATAAACCAGTTGTCGGTGCTTCTGGTTTTACATCTTCTTTTTCAGCAGGATCAGCTAATGTGCCTGCAGTTGAACCTGCAAATCTTGCAGTATCTAAAGGTTGTGCAGCAACTTTACTAATACCTAATTGTGCAGCATCTGAAGTCATTGCAGCTCTAGCATCTGCAGTTGTAGATGCATATGCTTGAGGTGCTTGAACTTGTTGTGCACCTAAACTTAAACTTCTAAAAGGACTAATAGGTGTTTTATCTACAACTATACCTGGAGCTTTTGGTTGTGTTGTATCACCAGCTATATCTCTCATAGTTGGTCTTTCAAATGATGATTTAGTTGTTTGTTGTGTAGTATCACCAGCTATATCTCTCATAGTTGGTCTAGCTACACCTAAACTAGTTGTAGTTGTATCAACTTGCGGATCAATTTTTTTAGCTTCTTTTTGTAGCTGTGCTTGGCTCAACATTTCTGAACCAGTATAATCTATTCTATCCCCACCTGTTGCAGGTTTAAATGCTTCTGTAGTTTGTTGTGCTACAGTTTGTGTAGTAGCTTCTGTAGTTGCTTTTGATGTATCTGTAGTACCAGCAGTTGTAGTTGTATAATCTGGTATAGATAATTTTTTAACAGGAGTAAATCCAACTTGTTTGACTGTATATTTTCCAGTAGTAGGATCTTGAACTAATTCAAAAGTTCCACCACCAATTCTATTTACATCAAAAGTTGTTGCCATATTATTCCTTATTGCGTTTGTTCGCTTCCTTCAGGTTGAGTATTTGCCGCACTAAAGCCAGCTTCCCCTGGCATCGGCACACTTCCCGTTCCGATGTTGCCACCTCCAGCTCCCGATACATCTGTTGCTGAAGCTCCAGGAGGTACTTCTCCAGTTGGCCCCATTTGACTTTGTCCTCTAGCAGAGGCAGTATTGTTTTGATTTCCATTTGCCATCCCCATTATTTGTGCATAGATCGCAGCTTTCTCTGGATCATTAATTAATTGATCTGGATCTATATCTAAAGACTTAGCAATTTCTTTTAAGCAAGTATGCCATCTTACAAATGGTGCAAGTGCAGGATTAGATGCAGTTTGCATAAATGTAATTAGTCTTTGTGATCTAACTTCTTTTTGCATCAATGAAGAAGTCCCTTGTGCTTTAACTTCCAGATCACCTTTTATGTTAGGAGAGTCTTCATTGAATTGCATGTTCCAATGATACAATGATTCTCCAAGGGGTTTCAAAAGATAGTCATCAATATTTTTAATAACTGTCTTAATACTTAATGCAGCAGCACCCATCAACATAGACATACCTGATGCAGTTCTAGTTGTAGATTGTACACCTGTTGCTCCATGTGAGTATGATGGAATACCAGTTGATTCATCTGCTAGCTGTCTGAACTTATCAAACATTTGTAAATTCTCTTGTGCAGTATTTGGAAATTTAAGACCATGTACTGCTTGACCTGTTTGACCACTTTGTCTTCTAAATATTTTACCAGGATAAACTTTCATATCTTGTCCTGGAACTAGCATTGTTTCATCAACATCAAATACTAAATTACCTGCTAAGGCTAAGTTATCAATTGCCATTCTAGCATGACCATTCATAACCATCTGTGAGTCTTCCATATTTTCTGGAATACCTACTCCAAAAAATTGATATGGATTTAATTCATATGGACATACTAAGTATGGTAATCGTTTTGGCGAGAATGGATTTTCTACCATTCTTAAAACTTTATTACCACATATCCATATATTAACATGAACTACTTCTGAATCTGTTTCATATGAAATTCCACATTCATCAGCAAGTTTTTTATCAATGACTCCCCAATATTCTAATACTTCAAATCTGTTTTTATAAATACTTGTAATATTTTCTCTATCATATAATGAAGATTCAAATCCTCTTGTTTGATAGTTAGGCCCCATCTCTAAACATTCTTGTACAGCTTGTCTATCAAACATCGGTTTATCTCCTAAGTCTTCTAGTTGCTGTTTGTTAAATGAATGTCTTTGAATTACATAATCACAATCATTTATATTCGTAGCATTTGGATCTGGATAAAAATCCCAACATGATACTGCTTCAATAGATGGAATAGATTTAGTTTTAGATACTTGAATTTTCGTTATATTACCTTCATCATCTTCTGTAGTATCATAGCTATGATATGTTTTAGAATCTGTAAACGGGCCTTTTAAAATTCCTGTACCTAGTAATGCCATTTCAAAAAATACATGACGCATAATTGTAATAGCTTTACTTTCTTCTAACTGGTCATGAATTAATTTCTCCATAGCTTCTGCTGCTAACTTAGCAGGTTCTATCTGTGGAGTACCTGTACTAGATGGGCCTTCTTCAAATCCTACGTTCTCATATTCTTGTGCAAGATTTCTCATTAAGTCTGTAGCAGTAGCACCAGGAGGGATGCCTTTACCATCACCTGCATAACCATAAGGATCCATTTCTTCTGGAGCTTGTGGTTGTTGTTCTTGTGGTGTTTTTAAATGAGCTTTCTCTGCAATACCTTCAGGTACTGATGTTGGATTAATACCTAAAGGGAATTTGTTTTGTGAAAATAGTACTTCAATAATTTGACCGAATGATGCAAGAACTTTTGTCTTTGTAATCTTAACAAAGATTCTAGACTTTTCGTTATCTCTAAAAGCCATTTCTGGCCCATACAATCCTCTATAATTTCTGTAAGCCTTTAACCATCTTTTTTCATCGTAGATTTTAGATGTCTCGGCCTGTTGAAACTTAGAACGTATGTGTCCTACAAGTCCGTTTCCTGCAGTTTCATAACTGCCATTTTTATCTTTACTATCTTCCATTTAAAACTTAGTAATCTTTTTCTTCAGCCATTCTAAAAATTGATGGATCTACTTTTGATTTAGATTTTCCTTTTTTATCTTTACCATCACCAGCCATATCACCTTGTTTAATTTTCATATTTGGATTAATTTCCAATTTATCATTAGGTCTTTTAGCTACATCTGGTGCAAGTTCTCCATGCATATATCTTTTCATCATTTGCTTTTCTCCTATATTAATAATCTTTTTGATCTGCCATTGTAAATAAACTGTCCTGTACATGTTCTGAACCAGATTTAGTTGGGACATCATTATCCGCTAAATAGTTCATAGACTTGTATTTTCCTGGAGCATGCTTATTAAAGTCAATGTTCATTGATTCTCTGTTTGGTTGTTTGCCATCAGCAGCTTCACTTAATTGACCTTGTTTTACTTTAGCCTTTGGGTCGAATTTTGCTTCCATGTTTCCTCCTGTTATATTTTTACTTTTTTAATTTTAAGTACATTTTTAGTAGGAATCACTGTATGACCACCACCTTGTTTAACTTCTTTGTTGTTTAACTCAAAATTAAAATCTGACATAAGGATTGTTACTTCTGAGTCATATCTCATTAACCATCCTACGGTACAGCAAATAGCTGTAGTTGATTTTTTTATGTCTGGTATATCTACCCAAGAAGCATCAGATACAATATCTTCCCAGTAAGCAATTACCAATTCATATGGAAATATTTTTTTATTAAGCTCTGGAAGTTTTCTTTTTTTCTGTGACATTTTTTAACTTCCCGCTTTTTTCCATTGCATAAAAAACAGCAGTACCTTTTTTAGTACCATACTGTTCTTTTAATTCTTTTAAAACTTTTTTACCTTTAGCATTTAAAGGCATTATAATACTTTTCCTTTATTAATTCCTGATTTAATAACATACTTATTTGTGCCATTGGCATTTTTATCTACAGACTTTTTAAAGTATCTGCATAAAAATAATTCTTTAGCACGTCTTGTTGCATCTTGAAAATAAACATTTACTTTGTGGTGTATTCTATTCATAATTAATATCCAAATTTTTTATCTGCAGCATTAAACTCTGTACTGAAGATAGGTTTAAAACGTTGTGCATATTTAGGGTGCATGGGTCTGCTCATACATCCATAACGTAATGCATCATATGCGTGATCTTCTGCATTCGTATCTACATCTTCTGGGTTTTTATCATCAACAGGTAGAGTAGTAATTGTTCTAATTAAATTTCTACAGTTGTTAAAAACTCTAAGACCTGGTTCTTTACCATTCATTGATAATCGTTTATGAATTTCAAGTTTACCACTAATTCTACTTTTAGGTGATCTATCGGATTGTCTCCAACGACATCCTTGTTGTATCATTGTCTCTGCAATGCTTGGGCCTACATCACCTCTCTTAGCCCATGTACTAGAGTCTAATACTCCGTATTGAATATATTCTCCAGATTCTAATTCTATAACTTTTCTTGCGAAAACATCTGCCGTAATTTTGGAAGTATATAACTCTCTATAGACCCACAAATTATTATTGTAATCAACAGCAAACCATAGAACACAAGCAGGAGAACTATAACCCCAGTCAGCAGCACGAAACCTATACCATCCTTTAGGTATTTCAAAAGGTTCGACCACATGGACTGACCTGCTAAACTCTGGAAAGGCTGAATCTTCATAGGCATCCCAATCTCCATCTAAGAACTGTTTACGCTGAGTATCAGGTAAAGATGCAAGCATAGCATAATAGTCATCTGTTTGCATCAGATAAGGATTGTCTTGTAACTTTGCAGGAATAAATCTACGTGTGATAGTCTTTACTCCGACAGGTGTGTCTATTTTTATTTCAAATGCAGAGTTAGGTTCTGCAGGGTCTACAAACATTTCTTTAACCCATTGTGATCCAATGTTACCTGGGTTGCCTGTAGCTCTTAAATAAACAGGTATGTCCTTATCAACTGATCTTAAAGAAGATCTTAAAAAATTATATATATCTGGCGAAGGATATTGTGGAAGTTCGTCTATTCCTATCCATGTGTACGACTGACCTTGGTAACGTAAAACGTCTGTCATGTTCTCTGCGTAACCAAACTCGATCTTTGCTCCCGAAGGGAATCGCCATTCTTTTTCTTGTTCTCTCCATTTTGCTCCTGGATATGCTTTAGAGTATAATAGTTGAGACTTACTAATTAAGTCTCTTAACTCTGGCATTGTACGTCTTATTAACAGTGCTCGGTGATGAGCCTTGGAACAATATCGAAGTGGGTCTACTAGCATGGCATAAGACTTGCCTCCACCTCTTGCTCCACCGTAAAATACTTCTCGTTCAGAAGCTGCAAGAAATTCTGTCTGTGGGCCACTGTTTGGCTTAAAGATAACGTCTTGCGATTTTACATGCTCTTGTATTGTCTTAGGAGCACTATCTATTATATCTTCCGTAAGCAGTTGTGTGTCTTTTCCGTCTAACGCTTTGTTAATTGTTAACAGTTTATTTTTAACATTTTCTGCGTGACGTTTGGCAGAACGTAGTGATTGTTCTGCTGTTGCAACTTTCTTACGTGTGCGTGCTAGAATTTGTTTGGCAGATTGTTTAGCTTTCTGTCGTTTCGGTTTCTTCTTGGGTTTCGGAGGTTCTACCTCGTTCAACTCGTTTTTTAAGTCCGACATGTGAAATATATCTACCTGTTTTTCTGTGAAGCCATTGAGCTGTTTCTCTAAGAGAACAAGTTTTTAAATATTTCTTAGCTTGCTCTAGTGCTTCTAATTCTTCTTTGACTGGTTCAATGTAATCTGGATTATCAGATTGTTTAAAACCAAATGGAATCGTTCTAGCTCTTCTCTTGATCTTGATCGGTTCCATCTTTTGCTGGCAGTATGAATATACCATGGACTGCTTTCATATTAATATCAAGTTGATCTTTTTTAACAATACCAACTCTGTCTAGTAATTGAGTGGCAGCCGCTAGACGAATATTAGCGTGTGGTGTGGTACCATCTTCGTCTAGCAAATCGGTGAGACGTGTGGCTGCCTTGGCAGAGTGTGTGGATAGGTGGTTCTCTGCCAATTCTGTAATTTCTTTTTTTAGGTTTCTAACAACTTTAGGATAACTATGTTTAGCGTAACCTGCTATTTCGGCTGCTACTCTTGGATCTCCCTTTGCTTCCCCGAACAATACCTCGAGAAACTTCTCCTGCATATCGGTTAAGTTTTTCTTTTGACTTGGAATTATAGAAGAATCCATTGTTTGCATTAATAACTTCCATAAATTCTTTAAATGGAAGTGTATTTACCTCTTGATTACTTATTTTTGATTTTCTTTGCAAATTCAGCTAATGTTTTTGAAGATTTAAATTTCTTTAATAGACTTTCTTTCTTGTCAGCTGCTTTGATTTTAGTAGGATCAAATCTTTCTGATCTTTTCTTAGCTACCATTCTGTCCATTTTCATTTTATCAGACATTTTACCTGGTTCGCCTCTAGACTTTTCTCTAGCATAGCTAGATTCTGCATCAGATATTTTATCTCCCATTAATCTTTTAGCTTTATTTGAAGCTGTAGATACTCTTTCTGATTTTTTAGAAGGACTTTCGAAGATACTTCTAAGAAATTTAGGAGTTCTCTTTTCCTTATCAGACATAATATCTGTTTGTCCGTAATTCTTTGCCATATTTATTACCTTAAAGTTGTTAATTGGTACCAATTTAGTAAATATAAATCAGTGATGACCCTGTATATATTGCTATATTCTGAGTATGTGTGTCCCTTTGATTTATATTAAGACTATATTATTATATTATAGCTTGAATTACAATTTTGTCAAGTACTTTTTTTTAATTATTTTTAATTTTACCATTGACAAAATTGAATATGGGGTGTATAATAGAAATATACCCCTGGGGGAGGCTTTATATGTATATAGTACCTACTCGTACATTCCCCCTAGGGGATACCTTAGGGAATGGTCAGGGGATTTACTAGTATTTTATCAGAATAATATCCCCTATATTCTGGCCCAGAGGTAGTTAACAGCCACATCAGGGATTTTCTGGTGCTTACGTATGTATAGTATAGCACACCCCCCATGCCCCCTGCGTATCCCCTAGGGGTTAATCAATAAAAATAAATATAAATAAATTTCCCCTAGGGTATCTTTGGGGGTTATTGGTGTTTAACAGTTGTAATCGGGGGGGATAGTGTGAAAATTTGTACCTATTATCCCCTAGTGTAAATCAAATATAAAATTAAGTTTTATACAGGCACAAAAAAAACCCCTAGTTTATGGCTAGGGGTTTTTAAGGGTTAATTAAAATTAACTAA
>Ga0208150_1000734_pt1 | contig 12652 bp, 19 predicted proteins | sample DEB08_DNA_8_FD_184534 | JGI IMG/M metagenome (GOLD analysis project Ga0208150, IMG submission 184534) | Aqueous microbial communities from the Delaware River and Bay under freshwater to marine salinity gradient to study organic matter... | ecosystem: Environmental > Aquatic > Marine > Coastal ...
GCGACCACGCTTCCCCACGGTAGCGTGCCTGGCAACGCTTGGTGGTGAATGCCCGCAACTGCTCGCGTGCCTCCTGGCTGGGACCGTGCTTCCAGCGTTGGGGCCTTGGTCCAGTCTTGCGGAAACGCTGATCTGGCTGTCCGTCCTTGCGTGTGGGTAATTGCTCCATGTTGGAGATATTTATGGTGGGAACGGACCCCACTTACTTAAAACGGTGGCCGAGAAAAATCGAACTTACTACACACACCAGATTACCAGATTTTTTTGGGTACAGTAACTTCAGACCACCATGCCGCACCCCCAGATCAATTTGACAGCGATCGCGAGGGGCCTTTTACCAACCCAGCACCACCGTGAGCCACCGTGAGCCAGATTGGAACTAAATCACCCGCACGGTACCACCACCGTGATCACCCTAGGGACCACACCAGATGGTAGGGGGGTTTGAACGGTAGGGCCACGGCACGGCCAGACTACAACCAGATTGGAACCCAGATTGGAACCAGATTGGAGCCAGGTTATGAGCGGAAATGGTAAAACTCGCACGCTTAACGGTAGGTTGGCTCAATCATTCAGGCAGGCTACAGCCATGGTAAAATAAACATCATATGAGCGGAAATTACCACACCAGGTGATGGTATATGGATATTAGACCATCACACCAGCGTGATCACTTTTAAGTAGCAGATCGTCGTGTAGTCAATCTGTAACACGATTATAGACGGAAACCGTAGCCAAGTCAAGCGGTAATATGTTTTTAGATTACCGCACAAATAGATTGACTGAATCACATTTGAGTGCTAATATTTACACATAGTATAAATACATACAATTTATAGATGGCAACTATGAACACCGTTAGATTAAAACAACTACAGCACACGGCTGATCAATTACATAGATCACGCATTGACTCATTTAGGCAGTTTGAAGCAGAACTAGAACAACAGCGTGATGACCCCAGCCGTTATTACCAGACCAGACTGATGGGATTACAGCGTTACACTGAACGCAAACGATTGGATACGATTACCAACACAGCGGTCATGGGACCAGATCTACCAGCGAGATTGGCCGTTGATGCCGCACAGCAGTTCATAAGATGGCTAGAGAACTTACCAGCACAACCAGATTGGGATAGGCCCAGACCATTTTTACCAGCACCAGAGCGTGACTCGATGTATTATGTTAGGGCCGCTAAACGCGACTCACGGGAACGCACACAAGTGCTACGCGAGATGAACGGGGGTACCGCGAGATGAGCCTAGAACGCATGATGAACCAGGCCATAGACCTTACTGAACAGCGTGGCTACTACAGGGATACGGATGCCGCACTAGCGGAAGTGTTTGAGTTTTACACGCAGTACAAACCGCAGATCGCACAACTGCTAGAGGCCAAGCGTGTGTATGATCAAGCGGTACAACAGCACATACAACACGGGATCACACCAAAGCAACCAGCCGTACCAGAACAGCCAGAATTACCAAAACAACCAGAACCAGTGAGATCAACCCAGAGTTTGAAGCAACAGGTGGGTGATACGAGTTTGAGCCAGCAACAGCGGCAACAGGCACTAGACGCTATGATCAAGCGACCCGTGTTACAATTGGCACCAGATGAGGTCAAGCAAGACCAAGTGACCAAACCAGACCTTACCAACCAAACTGAACAGCAACTGATGGTAAAAGCACAACAGGTTATGGGTGATCATTACCAGGCACCAGCGGAACCAGAACCAGCACACACCATAGAGCCAGAGTCGCAGGCAGGGGTTGAGTATGAGATCACACCAGAGCGTGGTAACACCATAGTGGCATTGATCAAGCGATTCATGGACCAGCACAACACCAAAACACTGAAATCAATATACAACAGCCGCAAGTTCAAGGATTGGATCTATAACTTTACCAAAGCGGAACAATACATCATAACTTTAGTCATAGACTCTAAATACGAGAGGCACAAATCGTTTCCCAGCAACATAAACTTCAAGGGACTGCCTAGGTCACAATGGCTAGAGAACAAGGAAAAATGGCAACGCAATGAATACTAAAACAACAACACAGGAGCACAACAATGAGCAAAATTAAGACCATAGCCAGTTTAGGGGCATTACCCCCAGGCAAGCGTTTGATAGAATACACTCACGAATACACTAAAACATATCGCAACACCTATTACCAGGTGGTCGATGAAACCAGAGCGGAGCAGTTGGAATCGCAGTTGGGGACTAATGAATATTGTGACTTTGATGATACACACAATGACCAGGCAGTATGGTTAGCGGACCAGCACGAGCCCAGTTATGATAGTGATGAAACGCACGAGGAATTCAAGGGGGTGGAGTTGTTAGACGCGGACATTAAGTATGACCCCAGCGATGAAGACCAGCGATACGCGGTGGAGCGGGGATGGTACGAACACAACAGCCAGCGGGACTACGACGCGGTTAAACAAACACAAGGAGCACAAGGATGACGGAAACACAAACGATTGAACACAAGCACCAAGACGGTAGATGGCTACGGGAACACATTGACCGTGATGGGGGCATCACATACACCAGCAATTTCGATCACGAGCGTATGCTATGGGAGGACAAATTGCTAACTTACTACGGCAATTATGAACACAACAACCAGGACATATTGGAACCGTACTACAGCAAGTACCCCGCGATGTACAAGGCAGAGATCAATATGCTGTATGAACAATGGCAGGACTTTGTAAAACAGGGAGTCACGCTCGCAGGTTGGGAACAATGGTTGGAATGGGAGCATAATGATCAACAAACCATACGGGATGGCAGGGACGAGATAGAAGATGATCTTTACGACGGCATCACGGAGTGTTTAGAACAGGAAGGTTTCAATTGACACACCAGTTTGAATGTGCTACAATAAACAACAGGAGGCAACTATGATAACAACGACCATGACGCGTGATCAATTCAACGCACTAACACAACAGGAACTACTAGCCAAGGGCACTCACTATGAACGCATAGACCTTACGGACGAGGTCGGGTGTCTATGGGCCAGCATCACACCCAGGCTACAGGGCAGGGAGATGTATTGGACCGTTAGATGGGCCAACGAGCGACCAGAGGTGCTGTCTATAGAAGAGGCCATCACTAGGGGTGAGATCGTATGACGAAACCGCTCACGGCAGAACAGAAAACACTAGAGATACTACGGGGCAATTACCCTTACACTACGGAAACATTGCCCATGGAATACTACACGGAGATCTGTGAGGGTTCAGAAAGCACCGCGGAACTGCTACGCGATATGCTAACACCCATCAAGGAAAAGTCTTATTTCTGTCAAGAATGGGTCACCTATATGAGCGGGTTTGATGGTGATTTTAGTGAGGTTAAACGGCAACGCAACAACTACAGATGGGCTAGGGATCTATGGGACGATGTCACTAGGACCATAACTTACCTAAACGAGGCATAGAAACAGGTTATTTTTTTACCAAAAATTGATTTTCAACGTCAGAGTCAGAGTCAGAGTCAGAGTCTAGACGAACCACACCACCAACACGTATCTCTCACCGTCAGTGACCGGTCGTACCTCATGTGGGAAACAGAAGTTGCTGGGAAACACGATGGCATCTCCAGTGCCTTGGGCAGGACTCGTGTATTGGCCCTGCCAGAAAGACAACTCTCCACCCTCGTAGTCAGTATTTAAAAGTATGCTGGTGCTCAATATACGCGGTGCTCCACCGTATGAGTCCACGTGCTCCTCGAACTTGTGTCCATTGCCGTACCTTATCAGGCTCACACCCGTGTGTTCGGTGGCCTTGTGTAGGTATGGATAGTGCTCCAGGATGTGTAGCAGTCCCAACTCTATGCGATCCCAACATGGTCCCCTGTCTGGTCCCAGCATGGTGAATTCACACTGCCTGGATTTGGTCACACGCTCCGTTGTGTTGTCAACCGCACTCTTGGCCACTTCCCAACCCTCCCAGGCCGTGTCGGCCTCGGGTTCACTCTTGCTCCATTCTATGATCTGTTGGCAGGTGTCAAAGTTCAGCAGGTTCTGGAACGTTATGATGTAGTCTCGCAGGTCCGTGCTGTCTGCGATACGCACTACTGATTGCCTTCCAGCCTAGTCAGTTGTTCATACAGGGCATACAGCCTCTGTCTGTGTGCTTCTCCCACGGGATCTCCCGGTGGCAGTTTCATCTTGTCGTCCATACGCATGTTCCTTATGTCCTCACGCACGGTGCCCACGTCCCTAGCGGGAGCGGTCTGTGTGTTGGTCAATGGGTTTGGCATCCTCTTGTTCTCCATCAACGATTCCAGGAACTGTATTCCTTCCGCTGTGTCAACCAGTGGTTGGTACAGCACCCTGTCTGGCAGTGTGCTTGAGAACTTCTTGATGTTCTCTAACCTGTTCACGTACTCGTCACCCCATTGTTGTTTGAGTGCCTGTTCCTCGGCCTTTAGATCCACCTGTTGTGGCTGTTGCTGTGCCATCTTGCCCAGTTGGTCTGAATACAGTGCCAGTGCTGTTTTGACTTGGTCCTGTGTGAAGTTGGCTTTCTTGAACACTTCAGTGACTTCCTTTGATAGGTCCTCTGGTATCTCATCCAGTCCGAACTCCTGGGTCACTGACCAGTCGTACTGCTCTGGTACCTTGTTGGTCAATTTCTTTTCCAATTCCGTGTATGATTTGGCCAGGTCCTCTGGTGATTTGAATTTTTCTGGTAACCAGTTGGGTCTGTCCTCTTGTGTTTCCGCTGGTTGCTCACCGGCCTTGGGCACGGTGTCCACTGGTTCCTGTATTTCCTTGTCTATAAGATGTCCTGTGGCTGGTGCCTGTGTGGTCTGTGTTACTTGTTCTTCGCTCATACTAGATGCTCCTTGTCATTGTCATTAGCCACGTTACGCTCTTTACACATGTTCCTTATCCTCCTGACCAGTTGTTGCTGTGCCACCACGTACACCGCTGAATACGGGTTGGGTGAGTCTGAAGTTATACGGGTCTGGTTGATTATGCGTTCTAGATCGTCTAACACCTGCTTGCCTGCTGGTGATTCAAACACCTGTCTATAGAACTGCTGTAGTTGTGCCGAAGTGGGCTTCATGTACTATTTGTTTCTTTTGTTGTTAAGTTTAGTTGTGTAGATATTTATATCTAAACTTGCGGTGGTGTGGGATTTTGTTGTAACTGCTGTGCCAGGGCTTGGAGTGCCTGTGCCTGTTGTTGCTGTGACTGTTGCTGTAACTCTTCCGCTACCTCGTCCTCGCTTTTGATCACCTCTGGACTCATGTCACCATCACGCAGGATCTTACGTGCCAGTGCCTGTAGGTCTACGTTCACTAGAGCGTTTGGTCCCAGTTGGTTCAGCGTCTGTACCAGTTGTAGGTCCCTTGATATCTCCGTCAGTGCTATGCCTTTCTTGACCGCACTGTTGACTATGATCTCGCTGATTGGGCCATACTGCGTGAAGTCCTGTACCTCTCCCCTCATCTGTAATCTCTTGATCAGGTTACTGATGATTGGACGCAGGAACTCTTTCTCCAGACGCAGTCCATATGGACCCAGTCGTCTGTAGAACTCTGCCTGTCTGATCTGTACTTCCGTGGCCGTTTGGTATTTTGATTCGTCTGGTGGTAGTATGGAATCATTGAACAACATCCTCCTGATCTGTTGCCTGTGATCTTGTATGGTTGCTTCAGTGACGTTTAGTTGTCCCGGGAATGGTACCGCTTGTAAAGGGGAATCCACTGTGATAACATCCCCAGGACGCAACTTCATGTTACTGAAGTTGACTGCTGTGTCGGAATTGACCTGCCAACTACCCAGTGCTAGGTAACTCGCGGCCTCCATGAATAACATCTGTGCCTCGTTGACCACACGTATGTGCGGCAGTGCCATACGCACTGGGCTCTCACCGTACACTGATCCAACGGTTTTTCCAAACCTGAAGGGTGTGAACATTTGTACGGGCATTTTCTTGGTCATCAATATTTCTTGTCCCTTGCTGACCTGTATGGTGTATGTGAATTCCTTGTCCATGGGCAATCTCAAACAACTCTCTAGTACCTTGTGCGTCTTGTATGGTTCCTTGACGCAGGCATCCACTAGTTGGTCTCCCATCTTGTCCCTGTAGTTTTCTATCAGGAAGTGTCCTGGTAATTCGTGCTCTCTGAATACTGTCTCTATAGTGCCATTGTGGTTGTCCAGGAAGTACAATTGGTAACTTGGTATGGCTATGAAATCGATCTGGTTGGTCTCCTCGTACATGCCCAAACATCCAACACCGGAAATCACGGCATCGGTCAGTGCTTCACTGGCCGCGACGTAGAAATTGCTGTCCCTTATGGTCTTGAACACGGTCCTGTTGGCCACGTCTAATGCTTTCTTTACATCTGTAGCCACCCTTTCCTTAAGGTCTTCTCGCACGGACAAAGTGGCCCACTGACTGTTTTGCGGAATCAGTAGATTCAGTATCGTGGATACTAGATTCTGGACACCGTCTGGTGCCGTTGAATCGAAAATCCTTGTCCTGTCAGTGGTGTTAGCGTCCTGTCTGAAAAGATCCCTGTTGGGTCTCGTGTATAGGTACGCTTCCGAAATCTCACTTTCGTGTTTGTCGCGTTCTTGCTTGGCTAGTTTGAATGCCTTTGCGATGTAATCTTTGATCATTATTGATTTGATAGGCTACCGAATCCAACTCCAGTGGGTGCGATCGTGGAAGTTGCTACACCATCATCTGATATCCCAAACAGTCCCGTTCTCCTCTGTGAAATTAGACTTGATCTTCCTCTTCTTCCTCTCCTGGATCTCTGTTGTTCGAGTCTGGCTTTCTTCCTTTCGTCCTCTAACTCCGAGGCCGCTCTAGAATCAGCATCTGCCTGTAGTTGTCTTTGTACTTCAAGTTGTTGCTTTGCCTGTTCCTCTGGACTAGGCATGCTTGGTGCTTTAGGTAAACACATTAGTAGCCTCCTCCTAACAGTCTCAACACGTTCCTTGCCGCTGTGGCAACTGTCGTGGTTGGTTGTAATAGACTCTGTCTTGTTCCTAGGTCATCGGCTTCACCTGAAACTCCAAGTGCTGTCCTCCTAGTGATCAACACACCCCTTCCGGCCTGTGAAGCGGCCTTCCTTTTTCCAACTCCCCTCGCTGGTGCGGGTGGTGGTGTTGGACTTGGTGGTGGTGGTGGAGGTGGTGGTGGTGGGGGTGGTGGGGGTGGTGGGGGTGATGAACACATCATCATGGCCACTGGACCCTTGTACTCCGAACTCACTTCCTCTATGATATTGAAATCTTTGTCCCAAACGATCTTTGAATATATTTTCATTTGTCTCCTTTTCGCGTGTGCGTGTGTTTTTATATATCAACCTTTTCGCGTGCGTCACGCGTATGTGTTATTATATATAAATAACTTTATCAACCATTGTATTTACCGGTTCAATTGATTTTGTAACTGGTTCCAGAGCGTGTCAGAGGGTTATAAACCTTGGCCACCTTGCTCACATCTACGGCCAATTCAGGCAAGTGGCTTATCGCTTCACTGACCGAGTCAATACAGTCATCCTGTTTGCTACGCGGAAACGCTTGTAATTCATCCATGAAAGGTGTCTTGTCTCGCACACGCTCGTGTACGAACATACGACCGATCTTGATTATGGGCTCCAGCGTCTGTGCTATGAACACCATCTTGTTCTTGGTCCTGAATGTAGGCACCACCTGTACCATCGTTTTCATCTCCCTGGCAACACGTCTCAACTCGTTGGCCAACGCACTGGAGAAGTTTTCTTCCACGTACACGTGTGATATCTTGTGATAGGCACAGGCATGGATTATCTCTCGGCACTGGTTGGTGAAACTCTTTGTCTCCACGTCAACGGCACTCAACACGACCACGTCATGTATGAAGGTGTTACCCTCGCTGTCCCTCGCACAGATTGACAGAACAGAGTTGTCACGTCCCTTGAGCCCAGAGGCACTGTCCCAGGCCCCGCATATCCGCTCTATGTTGTGTTTTCCTAGTTTACAACTGGTCACATATCCCCCGAAAGGTTGCGATATACTGCTCCATTGTAGTTCGTCGCTGTAGTATTTGATGTTCTCTAACTGTACCAAGGGTTGGAATGTGGTCTGTGGTATCAGCATGTACTGTGAGTTGAAGTCCCCCTCCGTGGTCTCCAACCTCTGTTGGTCCAACCACTTGTAGGTGAACATGCCTTCCGGGTGATCAGGCCATGCCAGGTACTCCTCCTGTTCCACAGTGCTGTCTGGTAATCTCTTTTCCCGTGTACGCAGTATTGGAATCTTTTTCATCTTGTAGCCCACGTCCTCTAGGTGATTGTATATGGTCTCCTCGTGGTGCGGTGTGCCGAACATCAGGATCTGGTTTGATAACTTACCAAACTCTGCCACCCTCTCCTTGTTACGCTCACGCTGGTCCATCGTTATGACGTTGTCAGATGTCTCGATGTCGTCAGCGATAACCATGGTGGCATGGAAGCCCGTGAATGACGCACCCAGTGAACTCACCGTCACTGATGGGTTCAACTGTAGTATGGGCCTGTCAACAGTGAATGTCTCTGACTTCCAGGTGAACAGGTCTGACTTCATGTGCTGTAGCAGGGGATGGTTCTCGATCATGTTCCTGATGTACAGGGAGTTACGCAGGGCCAGGTTACGCTTGGCCGATATCAGCAGGCAGGTCCAGTTGGGGTCATTGAGCAGTTTCCAACACACGTAGGCACCCATCAGGTAACTCTTGCCCACGTGCCTGAATGCCTGTAGTATCCTACGCGGCTCGTGGTCGGTCTCCTCCAACCAGTCCGCTATCTCTTGGTGTACTTCGGGTGTGGTCTGATTACTGACTATGTTTAACGTGTCCAGGAACACCTTGAATGATAACTTCTGCTCCATTAGTCATTCTTTTTCTGTAGCCTCTGTTGGGCCATGTCTATGAGTTTAGCGGCCTGTTGCTTCTCTTCCTGTTTGTTTTCACCAGTGGGGTGTACGGCACCGCTAGCGGCCTGTGCCAGATACTTCAGCATCTGTAGTTTGGCACGCTTGGCATTGTCGATGAACGTGGTCTTCTTGATGTAGTCCTTGTCATCGCGGTCTGGATATTGGGTGTCGAACAGTTGATGTGCCTCGTCCAACTCCTTGCCCCAGTAGCCGTCAGCGAACTGTTTGAGTATCTCGAGCCACTGCTCCTCTACCCTATTTTTTGCCATCTTCCTTGGCCTCTGGTTTTGGTAACATTGATGTGATCTTGTTGAATAATTCTCCAACCGTGGTCATGTCAGCGGCACGGAATATGCCCTTCTGTGTGGCCACGTCTATGATGTTGGCTATGATTGCGAGTTCTTGGTCTGTAAGTGTCTGTTTCATTTGATGATTTCCTTTGTTTTTCTGTTAGTTTTATGCGGACGCTGATACGAGCACGTTTGTATGTCAGCGTCACGCAGGGTATTTATAATGTTTGATTGGGGGTGTGTTTTAACTGTGCGTGGTATTGTAGCATGGCAACTAGATAGAAACACACGCACAGCCTTTAGAGTAACACAGTGAAAGGAGTATATACGTAATCACCGTGTTACTATTAATTATATCTTTTTAGAGATATAATCAAAAAAGTGGTCCAGGAACTTCTTGGCACGGCTCTCCGCTGTCCTAGATCTTATCAGGTTCAGAATGTCCTCTGCCCTCTGTCTGCTCCCAGCACTTACCTCGGGTGTCTCGTCCTGGTGTAGTTCGTTCAGCAGTTGCCTCAACCTGGTCTGCTCTTGTTTTATTGTTTTTGGCTTCTGCCTCTTGTTGTTTCCTTTTGCGTCTTTCATAGATCTCCTGTTGTTGTTGTGTTTCGATTATTGCCCTCACGAACATGTTTTGGTCCTGTTTGTGTTTTTCATTTTCCGTCATTGTTCTTGTCCTCTTTCTTGAACAGTTTGTCAAACTGGTCATTGGTCTTGGGTGCCGCGGGCACCATCTGTATCTGGAAGGTGCGGGCTGGTTTTATGTTGCTACCGGTGGCACTCAACAGACGTGTCCTGATTGCCACTATCCTAGCGATGGTGGTGTTGTAGTTGTTGACCTGGGGCACGCTGAAACGGGCCGCTGTGTTTGATCCCATGGGTGTGTAGAACTGGCTCATCAGTTGTGACGTGAGGCAGAACACGCTGGGGTTCCACAGGTACTGTCCTTGGGCATACTTGACCTCTGATCCCAGCAGGTCCACGTATTTCTTCCAGTGACGTGTCTTGGTAAATTCATTCTGCCTCTCCAGCATCCTGCCCAACACGTTCAGCATCGTGGTGCCTAGTGTGCGGTAGTCCTCCTCGGTTTGGTCGTAGTATTGTGTCGTGCCTATGGGCATTATTTTGGTGTAGTGTATTTGTATCATGTTGTTAGTTGCCTTTCTTATAGAAATATTTATCACCTGATTGATCACTCATAAATATTTCTGGACAAAAAAACTGGAACAGGCAACTAACAACAACTCATAAAAGGGATTAAAGAACGATCCTCCCGCATGACGGGGAACACACACGGGTGTACATAACCAAGTGATAATGTGTGAACCATCTAGGACTCAACCGGTCCAAGGGAATAAACACTCAAGTGATAAACTATGCGGTTGATTTTTTGAGAGATCAAAAAATTTTTACGTTCTGATGTCTTGACTGGAGTAAAGTGAAAGGAATGAAAATGAAAGGAGAAATACAAGGACTGAACGAAGTGAAGGACTTGGAGATGAGCAAGGCTCATCTACTCACTGCTGACGCAGTTCGTAAAGACTACGTCTTCCTCTTGACATCAAATGTGCGATCATGTATAATCAACGATGAAGGAGTAATATGAGGAACAAATTCAACAAATATAGAAGAAACAAAGCCAAGAGGTCTGACGTGCCCAAGCACACCTGTAAGGACACCTGCCAGATGGTGCTGTTGGAGAGGCCCTACAATCAACTCAACAAGTGGGACCTACGATGTCGAGTCAGCAACAGGCACTACAAGTGGTTGAGCAAACAAGAGGCCAGCCACATATGGGACATGGTGCCCCACAGGACCATGATGTCCAGAAAAAAAGTGGCACCATAGCCGCAGACTAAATAGTTTTGCTGTCAACGACGGCAATCACGTGTGTGTGATCCATTTCGAACTTTATGCCAATATTGTCCAACAAGGTCACACACCGTTGAAAAATTTCCTAACAATCATATTGAGATACGGCTACCACAGGTGCCGCAACAGACACATCGACAAACAGATGGGCAAGGGCAACTCGCACAGATGTACCGCACAGCACCACACGTGTGGATTCGTGCTCCATCCCAAGCCCAGGTACGAGACGATTAAATTATGGAAGCGTTTCTAGGACATCATCTTCCAACTGATGCCCAGTAGGAAAAATAGTATTGTGTATAGCAACCATTCGTTGCGTCGGATACGTCCGTCCAGGTGTGACAGGTGATTGTCCATCAACAGGTTGATCTTGTCCTCCAATCTCTGTAGTCTCTGCTGTATGGTCAATCTCTTCATTACACTGTGTCCGTCTTTATGATCCTGTAGTAGTTGCCGCACGTGATCATGGCAACCCCATCCCCAAACCTCACACCAGATATGTTGCCCGCTGGCACCGTGCCTAGGTTGATGGCATCATTGGTCCTGGTTATGGTCGGTGGTGTTGATGTCGATGACGAAACACTGAACGTGCTGATGTAGGCCGTTGTTGATTTCCTCCAGACCACAGCGAACTGATTACCGTGTAATTTGAACAGGCAGGCCGCGTCTGGGTCGAATGCGGTCGAAGTTGAGTCCGTGCCGTTGGTGACAGACACCGCTATGCTGTTGGACGCGTGTGACTCTGGGGTGGTCTGGTCGTCCGCGTTGATGTAGTTGAGTGCGTAGTTCTCGTAGATGTCGTACAACCTCTCACCCGTGAGCGATGTGGCCGTAAGGTACAGGTTACCACCCTTGGTTCCAGTGGTGTCGGGATACATGCCCACCCAGATGTTAGAACCAATCTGTATGGCCTGGATGAAGTCCTCACCCAGTTCCGTGGCAGACCTGCCCGTGTCGCTGATGTAGGCCACCCTGTCGTTGTTGGCTATCCTTGGCTCTGAATAGGTTGTTGGGTAGGTGCCATCAAAAGGGCTGTCCAGCGATCCCTCCGTGCTGGATCTGTCCGTATTGACACTACCCACGTTGATGTTGTTGTTGGTGGTGTTGTAATGGATCTGTGATTCGTTCCTGACACCCTGTTGTTGTGCCACCTGTGCGTTGTACACCGTCCAGCCCACACGCAGTTGGTCCCCGCTGGAACCGAACCTTATGCCCCTCCAGTCCACGTTGGTTATGTTGATGGGAGCATTGATTTCGGCCTTGCTCATGTAATCATAGTAACTGCCAAACTCGGCCACCAGTGCGGCCAGGTAGGTGTTGGAGTTCATGGCATTGAATGGCCTAACGATCTGCCTCATGTCACCCTCGTAGTTGAGACCATCGTAGTTGGCAAACGTCCGGTCTGAACTGGCACTGTTACTGCCGTCTATGGTGCCCAGCGTGGATGCGTGGAATGAGGTAACCGGCAGGTACGCGTTCTGTGCCCTATTCGTGTAAGCACTATTACCCGGAGGACTTATGGTCCACCATGCCCCTCCCGAT
>Ga0208150_1000739_pt1 | contig 12631 bp, 6 predicted proteins | sample DEB08_DNA_8_FD_184534 | JGI IMG/M metagenome (GOLD analysis project Ga0208150, IMG submission 184534) | Aqueous microbial communities from the Delaware River and Bay under freshwater to marine salinity gradient to study organic matter... | ecosystem: Environmental > Aquatic > Marine > Coastal ...
GCACGAAGATCACCGCACGCTCGCCTCGTGGCACCCTCGACCCCGAGGCCATGCTCGTCGGCGCTGGCAACGCGCAGGACTTCTACAACAAGCTGTACGCCGGCACGCAGTACGATGCGTCGTTCATTGTCGGCTCGACGAGCGGCAACAAGTTCCTGTGCCATATGCCGAAGCTGCAATATGGCAACGTGAGCGCTGGCGATCGGAACGCCATCCTTACCGACAACATTGACCTGCGTCTGAGCGAGACGGGCGCGGACGACGACATCGTGATTGCCTGCATCTAAACCTTCCTTCCAGGGAGCTGCGGCTTGGACGCAGCAGGTGCGCAGAGAGGTCGGGCTGCGCGTCAGGCAAAGGAGAAACATGCTACAGATTGACCCGGGGGGCGTGCATCACTGGACGCCACCGTCGCAGAAACGCAAAAAGCAGCCGGTCGTGCTGCACCTCAAGCCGCTGACCGTCAGGCAGCGGCTTGCGCTGTATCCCACCCTGTCGTCGGGCGATCAGTCAGCGCTGTCAGACAGCATCTGGCAAGTGCTCGAGCAGAACGTGGTGGGCTGGACCAACGTCAACAACTCGGCCGGCGATGCGGTGCCGTTTGCCACCGAGCTCCTCGATCATTTGCCCGACGACATCGCGATCGGCGCTTACGAAGAGATCATGGCGCTGTCGACGGTGGGGGTCGAAGAGGCGGGAAAGTCGTCGTCGCCACGCGGATCGCGCTCGGGCTCGTCGAGCAGCAGTGCGGCAAGTGTCGAGGTCTGAATGGCGAGCGTTACCGGGAGCGGTGGGGCTGCGATGAACCGACCCCGCACGAGCAGTACCGGCTTCCGTGCTATGGGTGCGACAACGACACCTATGGCTGCGCTCTGTGCGACGACAGACGCTGGGTGCCAATGTACCGCTGTCCAAAAGCAGAGCGTGACGAGCAGATCGAGAAAGCCGTGCGGCTGGCGTTGTGGAGTCGAGACGACGGCCCACTGCCAGCTCGAGGCGGTGCTCTGGATCAGTCGGCCTGGTTCATGGACGTGCGCGACATTGTGACGGCGACCGTGGCCGAGGCGCAGACTGACGCGAGACAATAGCAGGAGGCCAGCATGGCGCAGACGCAACGCAGAACGCTTGAGACCCGACTCACAGCGCGGAACGAGACGCGCACTGCGTTCACGCAGGTCGAGCGGAGTCTGCGCCGCATTCGCACCGCTGGCGATCGAGCATTCCAAGGGATTACCCGGGCCGCGAGATCGACCAAGGGGCAACTTGCCGCGCTAGTCGCCACCCTTGGCGGTATCCAAAAGCTCGTCATTGATCCGGCGCAATTTGAGGACTCGATCATTCGCATCACGCTTGCCGGCGATGCGTTTGTCGGGAAAGTCGACGAGATCCGGGATGCGATCGACAACCTAGCGACCTCGACGGGCACCCAACGCACTGAGCTGGCCGCAGCTTTCAACGTGGCCGCTCGGCGTGCCGAGGACTACGCCGAGGCGCTCGAGCTCGTGACAACGGCCAACAAGCTGGCTGCGCTGTCTGGATCTGACGTCACCGAGGCGGTGACCGGGCTGGATTCCGTCATCGAAGCGTTTGGCGGGTCGATCAATGAAGTCGAGCAGATTGCCGCCCAGCTCTTTGAGGCGACGCGCCGGCTGCCCGAGTCGCAGGGTGAGATCCTCACCCAGCTCGGCAACATCGCACCGCAGGCGCGTCTGGCCGGCCTCGGGCTTGACGATCTGCTGGCCGCGATTGCTACGGCCGAGGCGCAGGGTATCCGAACCAGCACGACCTTCACGGCGCTGCGTTCGATCCTCGATCAGCTTACGAGCCCGGCGGGCGCGGCTGCGGATCGGTTCCGTGACCTGGGCGTGCAGACCGGGCAAAACGCGCTCGCAGGCCAGAACCTCGGGGAAGTCTTTGCGCGGATCGCGGCCGGCGCGGAGCGTGTTGGTAACGGGCTCGGCGACTTAGGCATCCGAGGCCGATCGGTCAGTGCCTTCCTAGCGATCGCCAGCGATGAAGGCGAGCGATTCCGCGACACGTTGAACACGCTCAACAGCGCGTCGGTGCCTGAGTTTAACGCGGCTTTCGACACGGTGAACAGCACCACGAAATCGGCGATCGATGCGTTTGGCGAGCTTGCACGCGCAGCGGCTGACGCTTTCGGCGGAGTCTTTCTCGACGACGTGAACGGATTGCTGGGAGAAGCTACAAGCCGGACCACACTGCTCAAACTAGAAGCAGAGCGCGTCGCTTTGCAGATCAAGAGATGGGTGGCCGAGCTGCGCCCGTTCTTTGCCACCATTCAGGCTGGCGTTGTTGTAATCACGTCCGGGTTTGAGATCGCAGCCAGAGCGTTTTCTGACAACTTCATCGTCGGCATCACCAAGATCCGGCTGGCATGGTCTACTGCGGTGCTCGCCTTCGGAGAGCAGTTTCGCCCGTTCATTGAAGAAGCGCAGACGCAGTTCACGGATCTGTACAACCTCATCGCCGAACGGGTGCCAGGGCTTGATCCGATCGGCATGACGGCCAAGCAGACGAGAGAGGCACTGCGAGGGCTTGCGGGGCAGCAGCAATCTCTACTAAACCTGCAAGACAACGCGCAGGCCACAATCGAAAAATGGGAGGCGAGCGGCGATGCGAGACTCTTACGCTTTGCCGCGCGATTGCGCGAGCGGCTGAAGACTGTTGAAAGTGACTTGGAAGCCGTCAGGCAAAAACGCCTCGCGCTGCTAAAAACAGAGACCGACCCGTTTGCAGAACGCCGTGCAGACCTTATTGCGCTGACTGCCGAGCTAGATCAGCTCGTGGATCGTCAAAAGCCGATCGCCGACCAGCTCGCTACGCTTGAGGAGATCGGTACACGAGTGCGGGATGCATGGGCGGCCATTGGTCCGTCCATTGGATCAGGCCGTGATCGAGCTGACGAGCTGGCCGAAGCTATCGCTGAGGTCACTGCAGAAATCGAGCGCCTCAATGCCACGGCCGGCGAGATCATCCCGACCCCGTTCGCGCAGCCGATCGGGCCTGAGCTACCAGGCGCGGAACCGGCTGTGGGCGCTCCGACTGCGGGCGATCTTACTGCGGGCACTGAACAGCAGGTCGTGCCTGGCGGCGATGATGATACCGAACAAAAAAAGCAAAACCTAACAGAGCTGGGGCAACTGCTCGATCAAGTAAGCCTGAAAAGCGAGGCCATCAGCGCTACGCTCGAACAATCGTTTAGTAATGCATTCGCGGACTTCATTGCCGGTGCGCTATCCGCTGAAGAAGCTGCTGCTCAATTTTTCCAGAGCATGGTGCGTGGCTTGGCAGAGCTTGCAGCGCAGAAGTTAGCCACGCAAATCGTCTCGGCGTTTATCGGCGGTGGTTCTGCTGCGGCTGACGGTGGAATCGTCGAAGCGGCTGACGGTGGCGTTGTGGCGGCGTTTGCTAATGGCGGCGTCAGCCGATCTGCGTCCAGCGCGAGCGCAACCACGGTGCGAGCCTTTGCAGACGGTGGCCCGTTCGTCGGTGCAGCGCAGTCGTCTTCGGCTACACGCTCGCGCATGTTCGGACTGTTCGCTGAGGCCGGGCTCTCTGAAGCGATCGTGCCGCTCGGTGACGGTGATGCCGTTCCTCTACGACTCGACGCCGGGGGTCGTCCTGTCGTGGCGCTGCCTGGCGGTCGCAAGATTGCCGCGAACGTGCGCGGGGACGGTATCACCGACGCCGAAGCCATGACGCAGCTCGAGGGCATGTTGGCCGGCGGTGGCAGCAATCCCGTCAGTGGCGGCATTCGCGGCGGGATTGTGCGGCGGCCGCTTTTGACTCAAATGCCAGCGGACGGCAGCAACACTGCTGCGATTCCGCTGCCCAACGCGCTGGGCGTCCCGGTCACAGTCCACAATGACGGCAACGTCACGGTCGATCTGCCAAAGGGTCGAGAGCTGCCGACGACAGCCGGCCCTCGTGCCGCCCGCGTCAGGGCGCCCAGAGTGCCCGTCACGCCGTTTGCTAACGGAGGATACCTGCCGGGTAGCAACATTGGCGTCAGCAGTGCTTCAGGCAGCGCTATGGCGAGCGCAGTAGGTGTATCTGGCTCAATGACCAGCACGCCCAGCGCAGCCGTCTACAACGTCACGATTCAGGCCATGGACGGGCCTTCCGTCGAGCGCGTCCTGAGCTCGCCCGCCGGCAAACGGTCGATCGAGGCTGCGTTCCGCAACGCGACCGTCACCAGGAGGGACTTCCGCCGGTGAACGAAGTTACGCTGACCTCGTTTCAGTCGCTACTGGACGCAAATGACGACGGAATGGTGCGCTCCAACCCAGTGCAGCTCACTGGTGCTCGAGCCAGCTTCCCCCCTGATCCTATGCCTTCAACGAGCGGGGTGGTTGGGGTTGAGTGTGAGTTTGCCAACGAGCAGATCCTGACCTCGAGCTCGGTGCCGTGGTTCACGGCAATCGACGACGTTACTACTTATCCTTCCTACATCGCCAACTTGAGCGAAATGGGAGCTGGGCTGTACGGCGGCTCATACCTAGAGGGTGCTCCTGTCCTTTACGGCTCAAAACACTATTGGGAAGAAGGCGTAATTCAGGTCTATGCAGGCGAAGGCCGACATTACCTAGGCTACGATGGCGCGAGTGGTGCAAATCGTGGAGTGAGCTATATTGAGTTCGCGCCAGGAGCCAGCACCGGAACGTTCGTACACGAGTACGGCGACCCGCCTGGCAGCTTGGACAAATACACCGTTGAATTCGACAACGTGCCGATCGAGCCGGACTACGGGTTTCCTTTTGCTGCGGCGCCGCTGTACTACCGGTTCGTGCGCAACGTGAAGCTGTCAGTCATCGATCCCAATGATCCAGATGAAGTACCAGAGCTCCGCGTGTTTATGCAACTCCGCGTCGAGCAATTCGGAAATGTCTACGTTCAAGCGTTTTCAAACTTGTCACCGGTTGGCATAGCCACCCCCCCCCCGTACGGCCCGTTTCTGCTTGGGTACCCGACAACCGACACAACAGTCGCCAAGCCAGGCACGCGGTTTCTGTGGTGGCGAGCGCAAGGCAGCAACATCGAGCCGAATCATAAGTACTTTGGCTTTTCAAGCTATTGGACTGCGCCCGAGGTCTACAGCAGCACGCCGCAGTCGTTCGCATCGCACGGCGGCACTGTCGCCGGATGGTTCGATAGCGGCAACGTGAACGCTTACTGGAAAACGCTGACGCTGCCCAACATTCTAACCCGTGGCGGGACGAACGTCGGGACGGGCTCAAGCATCGGGCTGCGCTTCGCCGCTACCAACTTTTTGCCAGTAGGCTCGAGCAATGTGCTGATGTCGGGCGGACCCCAGACCGTCTTTGCCGGGGTTAGCCCGCAGTACGATCTAGGTGACGTGCAAGGCCAATATTTGGCAATCGAGCTGACATGCACTCCGGGGACGGCGTGGCAGATGAACGCAGCAAACGCTTACTTGCAAGGACAGCCTGGCGTTCTGCCTGAAGCCGTGGCGATCTGGGATACCGTTGCAAGCCCGCCAGCCCCGCCCGGGCCGCCGCTCGTCGAGCTGACGTTTGCTAGCGAAGGCACGGCTGTCGCCAGCCTGCCTTATACGCCTGAATACGCTATCGAAGACAGCGTGACATGGCGGAAAAACGTGTTTGAAGCTGAGGCACCATACACGCGACGGCGATTGATCGGGACTGCGACGCGGCACCGTTGGCGGCTGCGCTGGACCCTGACTGCCGCAGAGTACGACGTCATGACCCAGTTCTTTGAGGACAGACGCGGCGGAGCACAATCAATAGCGTGGTTGCCGCCTAACGAAAAGATCGTCCGCACGGTAAGCCTGCTCGACGACTCGATCACCTACACCAAAATGGCGCCAAACGCCTACCGCCTCGAGGCAACGGTGGAGGAGGTTCTGCCGTGAATCGACGCGAGGAGCTTCAGCGTATGCGCGAGCAGATCAGCCGCGCACTGGCTGAGATTGCCGAAGCTGGCGAGCGCCTGGACGATCTGTTGGACAACGCCGGGCAAGTGCTGCCTGACTACGACACGGATTACGAGGTCGACTGATGGTTCACGAGATCAGCGCCAGCGGCCGCGAAGAAAAAAACAAACCAGAAAACCAGCAGCCGTGGGTGATCCTGTTTGAAGTGCAGGTCGGAGACGCAGAGTGGGTATTCCTCGTCAATAACGAAGAAGACGTGACATTCAACGGCCGCACCTACAGACGGTTCCCGATCAGCATCAGCGAGCTGGAGGAGAACGCACGCGGCGATCTGCCCGTGCTTGACGTGTCGGTCAGCAACGCGACCCGCGAAGTTCAGAGCTTTCTGGAGCGGCGGAACGGGCTGCTGGACCGTACGGTAAAGCTCTATATTGTGAGCACAGCACTTCTGTCAGACGCAAGCTCGGCAGTGTCGCAGAAGTTCACGATCACGAGCTCATTTGCCGACGCCGAGCGCGTGACGTTTCGCCTGTCGCAGTTACCGCTCGTTGAGGTCAAGATGCCGCACCAGATCTACAGTCGATCGCGCTGCCGATGGGAGTTCAAGTCGCCCGAATGCGGGTGGAGCCTGCCATCGTTGCCTGCCGGCGTCGGCGACAGCGCGGCATGCACTAAACTGCGCACCGGAACCGGTGGCTGCGAATGGCACGGGCAGCAGTACACCGACGCAGGCCAGACCAGTCTGTGGCCGGCCCGATTTGGTGGCTTCCCCACAATTCCGCGCAAGAGGCAATGACGTGCAGCGTGACACAATGCTGGATTACAGCGACTTGATCGGCCTGCCATACGGCTGGCGAGAATCCGGGCACGCCTACGATTGCTTTACCCTCGTGGCCGAAGTCTTTGCCCGCCTGGGCTGGAAATACCAAATTCCGGTTCAGATCCGGGAGCAGTTTCCTGACCGGAATATCAAGACGGCACAACTAGATCACGATGTCTGGACTCCGGTACAGAGCTGCACACACATTGGTGATGTGGCGTTGGTTCGTGGCCCGATACTTAGTGACGAGCTCGAACATAACGAGGTCGCCAGGCACTGCGCGATCATGGTTTCCCCGACCTTGATGTTGCAATCGACACTGCGGCACGGAGTGCACGCAATACGCTGGTCAAGGCTGCGGCCTTTCACTGTGGCCTGCGTTCGCTACAGCGGGGTGTACGAATGATCCGCGTGCATCGCGTAACCGCGTGGCCGCACTGCCGCGTCACAGAGACCGAGCTGCGGCTGTACCGAGATGACGCTACTGTCGCTGATTACGCGCCGGCTGAGGCGCTGACAGATCCGCACTACGCCTGCGTAGCCAACGGTGAGCTGATCTACCACGGCGACTGGCAAGATCGTCAGGTCCAGTACAGCGACGATTTGGCTTTCGTGCATTTGCCCGGCGAGCCGATCACTGGCGCGATGATCGTCGAAGCGTTCATTACCGCCATCATAGCTTACGGCATCGGCTTAGGTGTCCAACGTATCTGGGGCGAGCCGGAAGTCGATACTTCCTTCGAGCAAACACAAAGCAAGACTTACAGCTTTGACGGCATTGAAAACACCGCTACATCAGGTGTGCCGATCCCCATCGTTTACGGGACACATGTCGTAGGCGGCAACATTGTCAGCGTCAACTTGGAGGGCAATAACCCGTACATCACGGGAGAAAACTTTGGCAACGCGCTGGACATAGTACTAGCTCTTTGTGAGGGCGAAATTGACGCCGTTTTAGAAACGCGCATCAACGGTAACCCGCTGACCGAGTACGGTGATCGTGTAACAGTTCAGCACAACTTAGGTGCAAATTACCAAACGCCGCTCGGCGGCGGAGGTCAATACCAGCTGTACACTGTCGGCCTTGAAATTGTGAACAATCCCAACGGTGATTTGTATGATAGCACGACGTGGCAAGGCGGCCCGGTCATTGAGTACCGGACTAATTCAGCAGTCGACCGGGTGCGTTTCAACGTTACTCATCCTCGCGGTCTGATCTATCTAGACCCCAGCAACGGCAGCAGCGGTGTGCAATCGACTGTGTTCCGTGTGCGGTACCGACTGGCCAGCGCTCCGCTTGGCAACTGGTCACCTTGGCAAGTCCGCTATGTCACGGGTAATCAGCTCGCAGCTTTCACGACTGTCGAGGAGCTGCAATTGCCGTTTCGAGACGTCTACGACGTGCAGATTCAAAACTACGCGCCAACACCAGATGACGAAGCCTGGCATCACGACTTGTATCTCGACTCGATCACCGAAGTGATTGACTCTGATGCGCAATACCCAAACGTTGCGCACACGCGGCTAAGAATTGAAGCGGACAGAAGCGCCAGCGGATCACTGCCAACAATCACGCAGACGATTCGAGGTCGTAAGATTCAAAAATGGGACGGTCTCGACGCCGACAATCCAACGTTCGTCGACGCCAGCCCCTATAACAACCCGGCGTGGTGTGCGCTCGATCTGCTGCTCAATACGCGGTACGGCATGGGCCGTTGGTTCAACTACACGAACGTGGACCTGCAATCGTTCAAGGATTGGGCCGATTACTGCGACGAGCAAGTCGACGACGGCACCGGCAACCTTGAAGCGCGTTGCACGTTTAACGCAGTGATCGACGGCGACGGCAACGCTTGGAACACGCTGCTGCAAATCGCGGCGACGAGCCGAGCCATGTTCGTGATCGTGGGCGATACGATCCGCGTCAAAGTCGAGAAGGCGCGACAGCCTGTGCAGCTCTTCACCATGGCAAACATCAAGCGCGACTCGTGGCGTCAGACGTGGGTGTCAAATAAGCTGCGCACCACACGAGTCGAGGTTAGATACCTCAACTCAGACATGGATTACCTCGTTGATGTTGAAGGAATTGACGATCAGGACGCGATCCAGCTAGGGCTGCCGCAGCGCACCACGACGATCGACCGATTCGGGATCACGCGCCGCAGCCAGGCGGTGCGCGAGGCACGGTTCGCCATGAACCTTCAAAAGCTGACGCAGACCGTCGAGTTTGAGGCCGACCTCGACGCTGTGCTGTGCGAGGCCGGCGACCTCATCCGCGTTGCGCACGATCTGCCGCAGTGGGGCTACAGCGGCAAGATTCCGACCGGGGCGAAGTTCAACGTGCTCGTCGTTTTCGACCGCGACGTCGTGCTCGAGGAAGGCGAAACGTACGAGGTCTGCGTGCGGCATCCCGACGATACGATCGACATCCGCACGATTACCGACCCCGCAGGCACCTACACCGCCGGCACGTTTCTTACCGTCAGCTCGGCATTCACCTACGCGGTAACGGCGGGATGTGTCTACAGCATGGGCAAACAGCTCACATCGACGCGCCTGATCAAAGTTACAGATTTGAGAACCTCGCCAAATTTGACTCGATACGTTGCCGGGGTCGTCTACGACGAACGGATACACGAGGACAACGTTGGACTTCTCGATACGATTACCTACACCGACTTGCCCAGCCCTTACGTCATTCCTGGCTGCGTGTCGCAGCTCGTGGCGATTGAACGGCCCATTGTGGCCAGCGGTGGCCTGACTTACGGCGTCGAGGTGTCGTGGAGCTATCCGACAAACGCGGATATCGGCGGGGCAACGATTCATCTGCGCGATATCACTGCTGATCCAGTCAACAAGACGCCAATCATCGGCAACTACCAACTGATTGACGAGGTAGCCTTCCCGCAGCAGACGATTCTGCTGTCGGGCATGTTCGAGATCGGTCACACCTACGAGATCGCGGTGATGGCGGAATCTACGATGGGCGCGTCCCGTACCCCGGGGACTTGCAGCATTGCCGAGATCACGATCACGGGCGCTGGGCAAATCGTCCCGGAGGCGCCGCCCAATTTTGCCTACGCCTACAACGGCGGCGATTACCTCAACCTGACGTGGGACGCGGTAAACAACATACCCGTCAGTCACTACGAGGTGCGCAGAGGCGCAGAGTGGGTCGGCAGCCTGATCGTAGGGGTGACCTCGACGACGGTGCTAGAGACGCGGCAGTGGGCGCCGACGCACGGCTCCACGATCGCAGAGCGCTTCTTCGTTAGAGCAATCAGCTCGGCTGGCGTATACGGGAACACCTCGGTCATCACCACCACCGCAGGCAGCCTGATCGACTGGGGCAGCACGACGGCCCAGCACAGCAACCAACGATCGCTGTCGTGGCCGGGCACGCTGACGAACCTAACCAATACGTCAGGCATTCTTTTCTTTACCGACAACACGCTGCCGTGCGTGTACGAAACTCCTTCGATCGACACGGGCGCCGGCGGCACCTACAAGATCGGCGCGGTCTGGCACACGCGCAACCCGGCCGGGCTTGGGTGGACGAGCTCGCTGACGTTCAACACGCAGCCAGCTCGAGATAACAACTGGCACGATTACGTGGTGCCTGGCGACTGGCGCAACGCATACGCGCTCGAGTTTCGTGCCAGCGCCGACAACAGCAACTGGTCGGACTACACCTATCTACACGTGCCGACCGTCAGCAGCGCCGTGATCGGTGGCACCCCGACCACGGGATTGCGCTACTTTCAGTTCAGATTCAGCATCACACCGAGCGAGGCGGCCTGGGCACCCCAGATCGAGCAGCTCTACCTCACGCTGGAGAGCAGGTAAGCGATGGCCTACAACCCGGTCAATCCCGCCGACGCGCTCGATCAGGGCGTAAACCAGATCAACGACGCATTCGATCAAGTCGCGAAGTGGTTTCGCGGCACTACTGCGCCGAGCAGCCCCGAAGCCGGGATGAAGTGGTACAACACCACCGACTCGACGCTGTACGTGCGAAACGACAGCAACACGACGTGGCTGCCGTGCCTGCTGCTCGATTCTGAGACCGGCCTTATCGTGACGGATGGCACCGACACGATCACGATCTGCGCTCCTGCTACCCTGGCTGGCGATTACGTGTTGAAGCTGCCGGCTACGCAGGGAGGATCTAACCAGTTCCTGCAAAACGACGGCAGCGGCAACCTGACGTGGGTGAGCGGCGGTGCCACAGGCGCTACCCAGCTCAACGATCTGTCGGACGTCACGATCACGGGCACGCCGGCTGCCGGTGCCTATATCCGGCATGACGGCTTGACTTTCGTAAACAGCACGCAGCTCGACATCGACAAGCTGAACATCACCGCCCAGACCCGGGGCGATCTGATCTACTACGACGGCACTAACTGGAATCGCTTGGCGGTGTCGTCCAACAACGGCGACGTTCTGACGTCCAGCGGCACCGCGCCGCAGTGGACGACTCCGGTGACGGGAAAGAACACGCTGGATGCCCTCAACGACGTCACCCTGACGTCCGAGGCTGCTGGTGATTACTTGCGGTACAGCGGGTCCGCGTGGGTCAACAACACGGGGGTCACGGCGGGCGATATCATCGCCGGTAGTGACGCCCAGGGTGACATCTTGGTGCGCGGCGCGTCTGCTTATCAGCGACTGGCTGCCGGCACGGCCACCTACGTCCTGACGAGCAACGGCGCGGGGACTACGCCGTCGTGGCAAGCGGCGGCTAGCACCTCGGTGGCCTTGAATGATCTGACTGACGTCACAATCACGACGGCTACTCTTGGTCAAACTTTGCGTTATGACGGCTCCGGCTGGGTAAACGCCGACCCGCTACTGACCGACCTGACGGTCGCCGGAGAGTCGCAGGGCGATCTGGCTTACTACAACGGCACGAGCTGGACTCGTTTGGCACGAGGCAACAGCGATCAGTTTCTGCGGGCAACGGCCAGCTCAATCAACTGGGAAACTGTGCAGCTCGGTGCGACGAGCCTGGACGGGCTGTCGGACGTCGCGATCAGCGCACCGGCCTCCGGGCGATACCTCCGGCATGACGGTAGCAACTTCGTCGACCATCCCGGCGTCCTGCTCGGTGACTTGAGTCACCCAAGCGCAGCAGACGGTGACCTGATTTACCGCAGCGGGGGCACGTTCACGCGGCTGGCCGCAGGTACTAACGGTCAGGTGCTGACGGTCAACTCGAGCGGCATTCCGTCGTGGCAAGGCGCGGCCAGCGGCGTCACGACGCTAGGCGGGCTGTCTGACGTCACCTTGAGCACCCCGACCGAGGATCAGTTCCTGCGGTACTCGAGCGGTGCGTGGGTCAACGAGACCGTGGCGCTCGTGGATTCGATCGGTGACCTTAGCGATGTGACGGTGACCGCCGCAGACGGCGACATGCTGTGGTACGACTCGAGCACCTCGCAGTGGGTGGCGCTCACGATCGGATCGGCCGGCGACGTTCTCACCGTGCAAGCCGGCGAGCCGAGCTGGCAGACGCCGAGTTCGGGCGCGACGACGCTGGGCGGCTTGTCTGACGTTTCGATCGGTGGGCAGGCTGCCGGCGATTTGCTGTACGCCAGCAGCGCAAGCGGGTGGGGCAATCTAGCAAAGGGCAGCGACAACCAAGTGCTGACCGTCGTGTCGGGTGCTTTGTCGTGGCAAACCCCGACGACGGGCTCGACCACGCTGGGCGGGCTTTCTGACGTCACCTTGAGCACCCCGACCGAGGATCAGTTCCTGCGGTACTCGAGCGGTGCGTGGGTCAACGAGACCGTGGCGCTCGTGGATTCAATCGGTGACCTTAGCGATGTGACGGTGACCGCCGCAGACGGCGACATGCTGTGGTACGACTCGGG
>Ga0208150_1000741_pt1 | contig 12630 bp, 11 predicted proteins | sample DEB08_DNA_8_FD_184534 | JGI IMG/M metagenome (GOLD analysis project Ga0208150, IMG submission 184534) | Aqueous microbial communities from the Delaware River and Bay under freshwater to marine salinity gradient to study organic matter... | ecosystem: Environmental > Aquatic > Marine > Coastal ...
GTGGAGCCTTAAAATACATAGACACTATAGATGCATGGGAGCATTTAGAATTTACACATGCAGGAATTAAAACATCTATCTTAAATAAAGAACAATCCAAGAACCTTTTTGCTTATTTGTATGATTATGAAATACTTGTATGTCCAGTAAAAGAAGATTGGCACTTGTTTAGAATTAAAGAATTAAGCTGCGTATCATTTGTTATGAGATTAATAGGTTTTTACAGATGGTATATTATTACTCCTTGGCAATTATATTGTGCGTTGCGAAAAGCAGGATATAAGAGATTTTGGAATAAATCTGATAATAAGGAATTTCTATGAGTGGTGATGGCAATAAAGGTAATGGAAGGCAAGACGCTGGCCCAAAAAGAACAGTAGCACAAAAATATACTGCACCAAAAGTAATAGGTGTAGATAAGTTTGGTAATGAAATTACAGAAGGTACTGGTAACTATAAAACTATAAATGAAAAAGGAAAAACAGTTGGAAGCACTTTTATAAGTGAAGGTGCTAACAAATCTAATAGATCTATAGACAAATTGCCTTTTGGTGGAACAAAAATTGTAGCAACAATGTTAAAAAAACCATTAGCTGCTGGTGCAAAGTATAATAGAAAAGCATTTGAAAATTTAGTTATAGGAAATACAAAAAAAGGAAGCAACATTAAAATTAGTAGATCCGAATGGGATGCAATGAGCAATGCTAAAAAAGAAGAAATTTATAGCACTCATCAAAAAAATAGAATGGCAGGTAAAACAGACTTTTATGGTAGAACAGTTAGACAGGGTGGTAATGGGGGTGGGCAAACACAAACTAAAACTCAAGCTCAAATAGAAGCTGAGAGTGTTGCAATACAAAAAGCAGCACAAGCTGAAAAAGATCAAGCTGCTGCTGAACAAGCTGATGCATATAAGAAAAAAAGATTATCAATAACATCATCTAGGTCATTATTTGCTAAACCTGGAGGTAGAGGATTTTTTAATTAATGGATTATTTAGATAACTCAGAAATAAATTATGGTACTCAAGATAGAGCATCTGAAATTTTAAAAAAATATAAAGAAGCTCAAAGTATAAAAGATTATTGGAAAGATAAATTTGAAGAAGCATATGAATACTGTCTTCCAAATAGAGAATCATTTTACGAAGAAGCTCCTGGTCAAAAAAGAACAGATAAAATTTTTGATGAAACTGCTGTAGTAGGTGTACAAGAATTTGCATCTAGATTACAAGCAGGTATAACTCCAACATTTGCTAGATGGGCAGACTTTCAAGCAGGATCTGAAATACCACAAGAACAAAAAGCAAACATCAATTTAGAGTTAGATAAAATTACAGAATATGTATTTCAATTATTACAACAATCAAACTTTAACCAAGAGATACATGAATCATTTATGGATCTTGCAATTGGTACAGGTGTTATGCTTGTTGAAGAAGGTGATGCAGTAAATCCAATTAAATTTACAGCAGTACCATTAACTAGAGTTTGTTTAAATACTGGGCCAGATGGTGCAATAGATTCTGTTTACAGAACTAGATATTGTAAGCCTAATGAAATTAAAATACTTTATCCTAAAGCTAAATTACCAGAAAATTTTGATCCTTTAAGAAATAAAAATAAAATTAAAATTATTGAAGCTGTTTATAAAATACACGAAGAAAATGTTGAAAAATACAAAATGTGTATTCTTATGGAAAATCCTAAACATATTCTTTTTGAAGAAATGTTTGAAGGAGAAGGTTCAAATCCATATTTAGTATTTAGATGGAATAAAGCTTCTGGTGAAGTTTATGGTAGAGGGCCAGTATTTAATGCTATGTCAGCAATTAAAACTTGTAATCTAACAATTGAATTAATTTTACAAAATGCTCAAATGTCTGTGTCTGGTGTTTATACTTATGAAGATGATGGTGTAATTAATCCAGATAATATTTCATTAGTACCTGGATCTTTAATACCAGTAGCTCCTGGTAGTAGAGGTTTAGTACCAATACAATCAGCATCTAATTTTGATGTAGCTCAATTAGTATTAAATGATATGAGGCAGAATATTAAAAAAGCTTTATACATGGAAGCTCTTGGAAGACCAGAAGGAACTCCAATGACAGCAACAGAAGTTTCTGAAAGAATGGCAGATTTATCAAGACAGATTGGTTCTTCTTTTGGTAGACTTCAATCTGAATTAATAACTCCATTATTAAAAAGAATAATTAGAATTTTATCTAAACAAGGTAGAATAGACATCCCTAAAGTAAACGGTAGGGAAGTTAAGATAGCTCCAAGATCACCATTAGCTCAAGCTCAACATTTACAAGATGTTGCTGATGTAACAAGATTTAATGAAATTATTGGAGCAACATTTGGCCCACAAATGGTTAATCTAATTGTGGATCAAAATACAACTGCAAAATATCTAGCTGAAAAAATGAACTTACCAGAGAAGTTAATTAGAAACGAAGAAGAACAACAAGAGCTAGTTAATCGTTTACAACAAATGCAATCAACACCAGAAGGAGGTGAAGCTCCACCAGGAGCATAGTATGTCGTGGAAAGATCTAGAGAAAGAGAAGCCCAAAATAACAAATAGTATAGACGGTTATGTAAGATCTACTGAAGAAGAAAAGATTTTAAATAAACATTTTGCTAATGTCTTCAAAGGAGATGAAGCAAAAAAAGTTTTAAACTATTTGCAATCAATAACAATAGAAGCTGTTGCTGGGCCAAATATAGATAGCAACAGACTATTCCACTTAGAAGGTATGCGATTCTTAGTTGGAGTAATTAAAACGCGTATAACAAAAGGAGAAAATGATGGCAGATGATAATGCTAATACAGCACCAGTCGCCACTGAACAACCTTCAGAGGTAACTAAACCAGAATATATTCAAGATAAGTTTTGGGATGCTGAAAAGAATGAAGTTAATATTGAAAACTTAGCTTCATCTTATAACTCACTAGAATCTAAATTAGGTTCTAGAACAGAAGATCTAACTAAACAAATTAGAACTGATCTTGAAAATGAAAAACTAAATAATGTTCCAGAAGAATATAAATTAAATGTTCCGGAATTAGATCAAAATATATCATTAGATATTAGTAATGATATGCCTATTGTACAATGGTGGAACAGTACTGCAAAAAATGCAGGTTTATCTCAAGAACAATATGATGAAGGTGTAAAAGTATTTGTAGAAAATGCTATTTCTAGTCTTCCTAATGCTGATCTTGAAGTACAAAAACTTGGAGATAATGGCAGAGAAAGAATAGAAGCTGCAGAGCTTTGGTCTAAAAAACATTTAAGTCCAGATTCTTATAATGCTATTTCTAGTTTTGCATCAACTGCTGAAGGAGTTAAGGCTCTAGAAGAAGTTATGAAACTAACTAAAGATAGCAGTATGCCTACATCACAAACACAAGTAGATGTATCTGCTGATATGGATGATCTTAAATCAATGCTTAAAGATCCTAGATATTGGGATTCAAGTAGACGTGATCCTGCTTATGTAAAACGAGTAACTGAATTATATGAAAAGGCTTACAAAGGTCAAAAACAAGCATAAATTTAAGTTTAAAAAACTTAATAAGCCTTTAAAATGGCTTGACTGTGTTTCGCAAACTGGTTGGTTATCTGTAGCTCAAATGGAAGCTGCAGAACCAGCAGTTTGTAAAACAGGTGAATTTTGGATTTATAAAGATACCAAAGATTATATAACTTTATTTGGTACATACTCTCAAGATAAAGATGGCACAATAGAATTTGGAGAAGTTATAACTATTCCTAAAAGATGGATATAATTGTGCGTTGTCAAGAATAACACTTATACAATATCAACATATCAAGACCTTTAGAATGTAAATGATTGCCCTTAACTGGATAACAATCCACTGCATTAGAAAGATAATCGGTAACTAACAATAACTTAACAACGAGGAAAATAAATGGCAACATCAATAACAAATGCCTTTATAACTCAATTCGAAGCTGAAGTTCACATGGCTTATCAAAGAATGGGTTCTAAGTTAAAGAACCTAACAAGAACTGTGAACGGTGTTAATGGTAATACTGTTAAGTTTCAGAAAGTTGCAAAAGGATCTGCAAACACTAAAGCAAGACATGCTGAAGTAGTTGCAATGGATCTAGCTCACAGCAATGTAAGCGCAACTTTAACTGATTACTATGCAGCAGATTACGTTGACAAGTTAGACGAGTTAAAGGTAAACATTGACGAAAGACAAGTAGTTGCAAATTCAGCAGCTTACGCATTAGGTAGAAAAACTGATAGCGTAATTACTTCTGTAATGGAAAACGCAACACAACTTGCTAATAACTCATCAGGTACAGGTACTGGAATGAACCTAGGAAAAGCTCAAGCTATGATGGAACTTTTCAATACTAATGACGTACCAGATGATCAACAAAGATACTGGGTAGTTGGGCCTAAACAATGGTCTGACCTAATCAACCTAGATCAATTCTCAAGAGTCGAGTATGTGGGAGAAAGTGAACTTCCTTATGCTGGTGGTATGACTGCTAAGAGATGGTTAGGATTCTTATGGTTTGTACACAGTGGACTAGAAACTTCTGGTTCAACTGATAGACATACTGTAGCTTTCCACAAATCAGCGATTGGTATGGGAATTGGTTCTGACGTTAAAACTGAAGTAAACTATATACCAGAAAAAGTTTCTCACTTAATTACATCTATGCTTTCTATAGGTGGTGTATTAATTGATTCTGATGGTATTAGAATACAGAAGTGTGCAGAGTAATAATTAAGGAGATATAATAATATGGCTTACGCAACTGATAATCCAATTAAAAAGGTAGCTCAGATGGGTGGCAACTCTCTTTGGTTTTACACTGACGGAGATGCTATCGCAACTGTAGCTGCAAGTGGTTACTTTAACAGCGCATATGCTGAATTGAAACAAGGTGATTTAATTCTTTGTTCTATCGGAATCGGTGGAACTCCAGAAGCAGATCTACTTACTGTTACATCAGCAAGTGGTGCGACTACTGTAACAACAGCTAAATTAGCATAAAGCTAATTCGATTTAGGGGGAGAAATCCCCCTAGATCTTTTTTTTTATAAATTATGGCAACAACAAATATTGATATATGTGCAAGAGCTTTAGTAATGATAGGTGCACAACCTATTACATCTTTTTCTGATGGAAGCACAGAAGCATTAGTTGCCAGTAACATTTACGAAGATATTACAAAAGCTGCTCTTACTAGATGTAGATGGAGATTTTCTACAACTCAAAAAGCATTATCATTATTAGCAGCAGCTCCTACTGGAAGATATGATTATGGTTATCAAATACCAACTGATCCAGAAGTTTTACAAATAAATACAATAACAGTTAATGATATTGTAATTCCTTATTCAAGATACAAAGATTATATTTATGTTAATGGCTATGGTTCTAATAGTACATTAATTATGGATTACATTTACAGAGTAGATGAAGCATACTTTCCACCTCATTTTGTTCTTGCTTTAGAATATGAATTAGCATCTATATTTGCAGGTTCTGTTGCTAGAGATTCTGCAATGATTAGACAGTTTAAAGAACTAGCAGAAAGACAATTTTTAATTGCTAAAAATATTGATGCACAAGAAACTACTACAAAGGTTTTAGATACTAATAGATTTATTAATCTTAGAAGATCTACCAGAACGGATGTTTAATGGGAAGAACATTAAAAACTGTTATAACGAATTTTTCGTCTGGTGAGCTTAATCCTTTATTAGCTACAAGAACAGACGTACCATCTTATTTTCAAGGTGCTAAACAATGTAGAAATTTTGCATTATTAGCAGAAGGTGGTTTAATGAGAAGACCTGGTACTTCTTATCTTGCAACATTACCTGCAGAATCAAGATTAATACCATTTATATTTTCTGATGATGAAATAGCTATTATAGCATTATCTAATCAAAGAATGGATGTTTATAATATAAGTGGTACAGCATTAACAAGTAATTATACAACTAATTGTAATTGGACTACATCTCAATTGTTTGAATTAAATTTTGCACAATTTGGTGATACTATTTTTATAACACATAGAAATAATCCAATTAGAGAAATATTTAGAGAATCAGCATCATCTTTTATTGTTAGAGAATTTGCATTTAAAATAGATGAAGATGTTGTTGTTTCTGGAGCATATAAAACAAATGCACCTTTTTACAAATATGAACCTGCACTTACAACATTAACAATAAGTACATCAGCAACTGGAACAGGTAGAACTGTAACAGCTTCTTCTGGATTTTTTACATCTGCTTATGTAGGACATTATTTAACTATAGATGGATCTCAAGTTAAAATTACTGGTTATACAAGTCCAACTGAAGTAACTGTAACTGTAATTGAAACAATAGCTGGTGGAACTGGCCCACATTTTGAATGGCAAGAAGAAGCTATTTCTGCTGCAAGAGGTTATCCTCAAGCAGTTACATTTCATCATAATAGATTATGGTTAGGTGGTATAAAATCTAGACCTGCAAGTATAATAGCATCTCATATTGGAGATTATTTTAATTTTAATGTAGGTACTGGATTAGATTCGGAAGCAATAGACTCTGATATAACAGGTAACTCAGTAAACGAAATTAGACATATGTTATCTGGTAAAGACTTACAAGTATTTACAGATAGTGGAGAATATTACATTCCAGATTCTACTGATAATACTATAACACCTTCTAATGTAAGTATATTAAGACAAACACCATATGGTATATCTAGAACAGCTCCTCATATGTTTGACCAAGCAACAGGCTTTGTTCAAAAAAATGGTAAAGCAGTTAGAGAGTTTGTTTATTCTGATTTAGAAGATGGTTATAAATCTACTGCTGTATCTATTCTTGCACAACATTTAATTGACTCACCAAAAGAAATTGCAATTATGAAAGGTAATAATACTAGACCAGAACAATATGCATTTTTTTTAAATAATGGATCTACATATCCTGGTACATTATCTGTGTTTCATTCTGTAAGAGATGAAAAAATTGCAGGTTGGTCACAATGGTCTACTAGAAGTGGAGATTATATACAATCAATTATTTCATTAAATGAAAATTTAGTTATTATTGCTAAAAGAGTTTTAGACGGATCTACTGTTTATACTTTAGAAAAATTTGCAGATGATGATTCTGAAACATTAGATTGCCAAACAACTTCAACATTGAATCAAAGAGGAACACCATTAGTAAATGGTGGTAGTCAAACTGGTTCTGTATTAGCTGTTGATGGATTTACTTCTGATCCACAAATTAATGAAACATTTAAAATTGCAGGTGATACTACAGAATATATTATACAAGCTGTTACAAATAATGGTGGTGGATCATACGATTTAAGTTTAGATCAAGCATTAGTTGTTACACCTGCTGATAATGCTGTAATTACTTTAGAAAAAGGGTTTTTACATGATGTAAATGGTATTTATACAAATGAAGATATTAATATTATTGATGGAAATAGTTCAATTGGTTCATTTACAGTATCAAGCTCAGATCAAATTACATTAATAAGTGCGCCAAAATCTAGTGGACTTAAAATTGGATTTAATTATATTCCTATAATAGAAACTATGCCAATTGATAAAGAATTACCAGAAGGCCCATTAACTGGGTTACCAAGAAGAATCTCAAGAGCCATTGTGGATATTAACACTACCCTTGATATGACAATCAAAGCAGCAGACAGCACCTCTAAAGCTTTAGTTATACAACAAGTTAATTTTCAAGGTGGCTCTGACCTCACTCCAGTAACAGATAAAAAAGAATTTTTCTTTTTAGGATATAGTAAAAGTCCAACAGTAACAATTAGCCAAGATGATCCTTTACCAATTAAAATCTTGGGTATGTCAGTGGAGGTAGTTTTTGCATGAGTGCTGATCCAGTAACTATGTTTGTTGTAACTGCAGCTAAAGCAGTTTACGATATTAAAGAATCTAAAAAACAAGCAGAGATAGAACAACAAAGATATGAAGCTCAAAAGAAAGCAGCAAGAGAAATTGCTATTAGAGATGAAGAAGATAGAAAACAAATGTATTTAGCAACAATTGCATCTAATAAAGCAACTCAAGCTGGTTCTGGTTTTACTATGGACAGTAGATCATTTTTAAATATACAAAAAGATGTGACTTCTACATTTGAAAAAGATATTGCAACAATAAGATTAAATGTAGGAACACAAGTTGGTGATATTGGTTATGCTCAAGACATTGCTGCATCACAAAGACGTAAAGAACAATTTGGTGGATGGACTAGTATTGCAAGTGCTGGTGTTGAATATAAAGCTAAAAAAGATTTATACGAAAGTTAATTATGGCATTAAAAAAAGAAGGAACACAAATTAGTTTAAAAGCTCCAAGTGGAAATGTACCTTATGTTCCTGGTAAAAGTTATGCAAGTATAGCTTTTGATTCTTTTAAACCTACATTAGATAGATTACAAACAGAAGCTGATCAAACTGCTCAAGCTAATTATTTTCAAGATTTTCAAATAAAAACAAGAGATCAATTTGAAAAATTTAGAAATGAATTTTCAATGGATCCAGATAAAATGAAAGCAGCAACCGATACATATTCTAAAACTCTATTAGATTCTGTACCTGCAGCATACAAAATACAAGCTAATGCAATGTTATCTGCTTATAGTCAAAACTCTATAATTTATGCAAGTAGCAGAAAAAAAGAATTTGATAATAATAAATTAATTTCTGATAGAGATACTAAATGGAATAATTTTAATACTGAAGCTGAATTTAGTATGAGAAATTTTAATAATCAAGAATTAGATTTAGCTATTACTGGTATTAATAAACAATTTAAAAATAATCTTTTACAAATTAATGAAATAAGTCATGAAGATTATGAAAATTTAGTTTTAAATAATGGACTAATTAGAGAAAAAGATCATGTTACAAATATAAGAAATCAAGCTGAAGCATTAATGACTGCAAGAGGATTTCATATAATGATGAGTTTATATAATAATGGACAAGAAGTTGAAGCTTTAAATTATTTAAATGATTTTATGAATAATCAAGATGCATATGAAATAGAAAGAGATCCAGACTTTGAAAATAATCCTATGTTAAATATAGTTGATAATTTATATCAAGATGATGATGATAGAGCTAGAATAGGAAATAATATTCTTAAAAAATATAAAGCATTTCATAGAGATGCTATTTATGGAAAACAAAAAAAACCAAATATAAATTTAGACGCATTTAAAGAACCAGGCAGAGCATTATCTTTAGAAAATTTTAAAGGTGGTGATGTTAGTATGGATGAAATATTAACACAAATACCTGTAGAAATTGGATCAAATAAATATTTTGATTTATTAGATTATGTAAATAATGCAAACAGAATACAAAGTATTGTTTCTAAAACAATGCAAAATGAAGATAGAATTTATAAATTTGAATCTGATGATGATAAAGAAATGTGGGCTAAAGCTATTTTGGCTAATCAAAATCCACCAATATATAAAATACAATATTCAGATGTAAATACTGATAGTTTTAAAACTGCTATAAATTTATTTGCTAAACAAGATTACTTTCCAGAAGAATTAAGAAAAGTATTACAATTAAGTGATGCTGGTTCATTTAAAGATGAAGGAACATTAAATGATTTTAAAGATAAAGCTTTAATGTATCAATATGTAAGTAATGATGAATTGTTTCCAGATGTTGAGTACAATCCTTTATATCAAAAAGCAATTGATTCTGGAGTTTTAGAAAGTATTGTAAATCAAGATTATAATAGAGCATCATCTGTATTAGAATCATTACAAAATGAAAATTTAGATGTTAAATTAACAAATATTGAAGCTCAATATGATGATGGTAATAAAGCATTTGAATTATTTTATAATAAACAATTAAATTCTCCTCATTTTCTTTTAAAATATTTTGCAAATGAAAAAGATCCTTTACATAAAAGTTTGTTTGCACAAAGTGATCAAACTACTTGGATAGCTTGGGAACCTAGTAAAATTATTCCACCAGAAATTCAAACTAAAGTTAGAATGATGTGGAATGAAGAATTAGCTTCTATGACTGTTGGAGAAAATCCAGATATTTGGTCTAAACAAAATGGTCGTTTAAGATCTAAAGCATTTAATAGAGTAATGAAAAGATTACAAGATGAAGGATATGGTATTGAAACAAATACTTCTGATGGTAAACCTAAATTAGTTAGAAATCCATTTTGGCAAAGATATGGTACATTAAATAATAATGATGTTTATGCAGCAATAAAAGAAGATTTTATAATGCTTAATAAAAATGAACAATTATCTAAATATGATACTAATAAATGGGAAGAAGTAGAAGGTTACTTTAGACAATGGGCAGATAATAAAAATGGTAATGTTAAAATTGCTATTGATAGAAATAATACAAAAGATGAAACTGGTTTTTATTCTTATAAATTAACTATGCATATTGGCGACGATATGGTTACTTTAGATAAAAATTATAAGCCTACAGCTTGGACTAATTTAACTGATTTTGAAGCTCCATCAAGTAATGCTCAAATAGTTAATCATACTACAAATAAAATATTTGAAGCAATGCAAAAATCTAAATTTTTTAATAATGATATTACTAGTAAATCTTTATCATTAATAACAAATACTCCTATGGGTACTTGGGATATGGATGAAAAAAATACTTGGACTAAAAGAGCTATATATTCAGTAATTAGAAATGGTATTAAATTATCTGATTTTAGATTTTATCCAGATGTTCCTGGAATTAATGATACTCCAATGGAAATTAGACCATTTGCTTGGATTGCAAGAATGATGGGTTTTAAAGGAGATTTAAGAGAAATTAGAACTGAATTACAAACTGCAGCAAGTTATGCAAATAAAAATTTATCTTACCAAAAGAAAATAAATTTAAGTAGAGATTTATCTGATGCTGAAAAAATAACTGAATCAGCTTTACCACCTGAAGAAACAGTTATGAGTAGAGATATGACTAATAGAAATTTAAAACAATGGGCAATTGATAATTATCAAAATGAAGATTATAGATTAACACATAGAACAAATAATTGGACAGCTGTATCTTCTGCAGGTTGGGATGGTGAATTAGATATTACATATACAAGAGGAGATAGAAGATTTGCTATATTTGCTAAACCAAAAGATAGTATTAGAGCTGCAGTTAAAACAATTATTAATCATTCAACATTAACTTCTGGCATAAATGAAGTAGATAAAAGATATGGATCTGAGCCTACATTTGAAGAAATATTTAAAATGTATGCTGAAGATAATGAAAGTTATTTACAAGCTTTAGAAAATAAAACTAATTTTGATCGTAATGATAAAATTAATTTAATGAACGCAAATGAAATGCATAGATTACTTAAATTTATTGTACAACATGAAATGGGTAAAGATTATTATTTAGATAAATTTGGCGCTAATAGTGGTTATGTTAATTCAGTTATTTTCCAAGGTTTTAATGAAGCTATAAATTCTTATAATGGCGAATTAGGAAAATTATAATGGCAATTTTTTTTCCTCAACCTATTACTAGTTTAGATATAAGTGAAAAAAAAGAAGAACCATTAAAATATAGTTTAACTGATGCATGGGATGGTTTTAAAGATGAAAATTTATATGCAATTACAGCTGAAAAAATATTAGATAATTCAGATTTTCCAGAAGAAAATAATTACAATCCATCTAATGATCCTCAATTAAAAGGATATAAAGATTATATGCATCATTTTTATTTTAGTAAAAGTAGTGCAGAAACAAGTGCTATTATAAAAAAATTACAAGCTCATGAAGATACAGCATATCATTCTCCTTGGTATTATCTTGGTAGAATGGTAGGAGCTGTAACAGATCCATCATCATTATTGTATATGACTAAATTAGGAAAAATTCCAAAACTAGTTGGAGCTTCTATGATTTCAGAAGAAATTATTAAACAAAATTTAGATCCAATGAGAGATGATACTCTTGTTCCAAGTGTTGCTGCATTTAGTTTAACTTATCCTTTTTTAATTAATAAACTTTCAGCACCAACTCCAATTAAAACTCAAAGAGCATTAAAAGAAGCAGATGATTATTGGATAGCTGGAAAAAAAGATCAACAACCTATTAAAACAGATGATATTGCTGTTGATGGTACTTTTGTAAATCCTAATAAAGCAGATCCTCCTCCTACTTCTGTTGGAGCTGAAGGTATATCTACATCTATTAGACAAACAGCTAAACAAAAAATGGAAGGTGAAGGATTTGTAAAAACTAATCTAGGTGTGTTTGGAGAAGATGGGCCATGGACTCCAGTATTTAGATTAGTAAAACAAAAAACATCTTTAACTGCTAGAAAGATGATTGGTGATTTATTAGACACTCCTTTATTAAAATTAAAAAATACAAAAGAATGGGGATTTCAAGCATCTGGTAAATCAATTGAAACTGATATGCGTATGATGAGAGTTGGTGAAATAGAATCTCATAAAATGATTAAAGATGAATATACAAAATATATTGCTAGACAACAAGGATCAGACAAAATACCTAAAACAGATTTAGGTTTAAATTTACATAATAGATT
>Ga0208150_1000752_pt1 | contig 12530 bp, 14 predicted proteins | sample DEB08_DNA_8_FD_184534 | JGI IMG/M metagenome (GOLD analysis project Ga0208150, IMG submission 184534) | Aqueous microbial communities from the Delaware River and Bay under freshwater to marine salinity gradient to study organic matter... | ecosystem: Environmental > Aquatic > Marine > Coastal ...
GATAGAGTCTTGAAAGGTTTTCCGATGGTGAGTCCGTCGGGGACTTCATAAATCGGTTGAACTTCTCCGAGAAGAGACGCTTCGGCGTATGCTCTCAAAGTGTTTGTTTTTTTATCTGCTTTGTTCATTTGATTAACTACTTTCTTAGCCCATGTGAAACCTGGATCACCGCCCCAACCGTTCCAAGCTTGCCACCCTTTGCCCTGTTCATCCCAAGTCTTTCCTTGTTTGTCGACTTCATGGCGTGTAAAGTAAGCAAGCATTCGACGAACGGTTTCAGGAGAGAGTTCTTTCCCGTTTGCAAGATCTCTTGCTCTTGCAATTCCGACGGCGGTCATCCCCCGTTGACTTTCGGGTTTACTCGATCGGACTTCCAAAGCTCGCCGCCCTGCTTCTTGAACGCCCTTCGGTGGAGTAAAGTCAATATGATCATATTTCTTAGGGGCTAAGAGTTCCGCCTTTTTTTCCCCTTCGGATCTTTGCGGATGCCCTTTGGGGAGAAGATCGAGATCAGTTGTATATGACTTTTTTCTTTCGCCCGTTCCAACTAATTTAAGGAAAGCTTTTACACGAGCTAAAGCCCATTGTTCTCTTGATGTGACTTGAGGACGATGAGAAGAGGAGAACGCCCCCGCTCCTCTTTGATAAACCGCTTTCAAAGTTCCGAGATCAACTTTCTTAGATTCGGCTTTGTATTTGTCGTTGTGTTCATCTCGATAATTCTCAAGAGCTTTTAAGGAGGATTCGGGAATCTTGATTCCTCCTCTTGATCCTTTCGCCGCTCCCTTTGGATTGATCTTTGAGCCTTTTACTCGATCTTTAGGAGGGGCGGGCGTTTGAGCTTGCGTTCTTTTTTTGCGGATCTTTTTGACCATTATCTCCCCTTTCGTCTGATTAGTGTTTCGGCAAAAGCAGAGACTCCACCTTTTCCGCTTATTGAACGGTCAAGAGGAGATCTTTCGGCGACTTCAGGAAGATCACCCGCTCCGAGTCTTTCTCTCAATGCTCTTTCGAGTTCATCATCAGGAGTCAAAAGACCCGATTGGACAAGGCCAGGAAGCATCCCCATCGATTCGGCGAGGTCATCAGTATCAAGACCCGTGTGAACAAGTCGAGGAAGCTTTGAAGGATCAACGGCTCCGTAATTCCAACGAATCAAACGTCCGACCGTTCCTCCTCCCCTTCGATCAACTCCCGATATTTGACCTGCGACTATATCGCAAAGATTAATCGCCGCTCGTCTAAATACTGAAAGATGAACTTCTCCAACTGATCTTGACCCCGTATCGCTTATCCCAAGATTAGCGAATTGAGTTAAGAACGCTTGACTGATTTGATTATCACATTCTTTGATTATGTCGAGAGGTCCTTGACTATAGAGATTTGGTGTCATCCCGTATGAGTCAAACTGGATAACAGGCGATTCGACTAAATAACTCAACTCAGTTGAGAGGAAAGCTTCCGCCTGATCAACGGCTTCATCGATCATGACGTTCAAGTCTGCATCGGTGAGTCCTTGCATTTCCGCTTGTGAACGATCAACCTTAACTTTAGGAGTCGGGATCGCCCACCTCTCCAAACCAACGCACATAAGATTTGATACTCTTTGTTTAGTTCTCCACCACCACCAAACGGGGCGAAGCATTCCGATTCCCTCGAAGTTTGACCCCGTTCTATTCAGAGTCAAAAGGAGGAGTTTATTTGCGGGGATTGGTTCGGGGTTGTAAGTGAATCCGACAACATTTTGAAGAACTCCGTCAAGATGTTGACCGTCTCTAGTTAACCATTGACTATGAGCGGACGGCTCCCGATCAGCATAATAGTCTAACCAAACTTTGATTTCTCCGTTTGCGTCGGGTCCAACCTTATAGATCTCCTCTGCGTATCGATAGCCAAGCGGGACGAACTCCAAAAGATAACCGAGTTGCTCTTCAAATGGGGAGGACATTTGCCCCGCGTATCCATCGAAGCCGAAAGCCTCGTTGCAAAAACGAGCGAGTTCATCGGAGACGGCGTCTCCTTCGACTCCAGGTTCAAAACGCCATGAAGCACTCAATAAAGTCTGTCGGAGCATATGCCAAGAGCGACGAACTACGGGATCGGTTTGAAGCATATTCTCGGCTTCTTGAATCCAGTTTAAACCTGTGAGTTTCGGATTCTGCTCTTTACCCGTGATCTTTCCGCCGCTGATCTGAGTCCCTGTAATTCCCCGCGTACGAAAGCGAGGAAAGAAGGCTTTCATATGATCGGGCGTTCTTTCGTCTTGTTCATTGCTCATATACACTCCTTCGATCATTTTGAAAAAACCGAATGGATTAGTCAATCTTTTTCTAATGATTCCGAAAAACAAAAGGAAACCATTCTTTATTTTATAACATAAATTATATTGACTCTTTAATCAAGAGGGCTTATTCTATCGCCGAATTGATCAATACTTTCTTTTTATACTATATTGACCGCCTTTGATGGCGTTGAGTATATAGGGTAGTGGATACTTTGAGACAGTTTGAACATTGATCAATTCAAAAAGAATCCTTAACGATATTTTCAAAACATTTAACTTAATATGATGATTTGATGGGGCTTAGAACGTTAAGGATTTTTTTTGCCTAAAAATCGTTATCTCTTCCGATTCGCCGTCCTCTTCTTTGAGTTCGCTTTCGTGTTGAATATTTGGGGATTGATAGATCACTCCAATAATGAGCAATACAATCATAACGAAGGGCGTCAAGAGGATCTTCTCGTCCGTCCTTTTTCGGCTCGTCTTTTGTCGGACTCCATCCATAAGAAAGAATCGCTTTTCTAAAAGAGTTGCCTATTGCCCTCTCGCCTTGCGTCCAAACTTCGCGAGTGCATAAATACTTTTTTCGAGAGAACGCCCGTTTGAGTTTTTGAATCCCGTTGAGAACATTCGTCAAAACGGGGTCGGTAGTAAATCGAAGAGGAACGCCGATTCCTCCTTGATTTGGATGTTTCTTAATTTCTCGAAAAGCTGTCCGACCCGTTTGATCGTTTCTCGCCGCTCCTGATTTATCGGCGACGCCTGAATCCAACCATATTCGAGGACCTGGCGATTCATTCATTAAAGATCGAGGCCATGCAATTTGAAGGATCTTTTTAGATAGCTCTTGAATCGTGATCTCTTGGGGGTTGATCTCATGTACTATGATCGTCGCCTCTCGCTCTTCATCATAGACCATAATCAAAACGCTCGGCTTTCTGAATCCCCAATCTATAGCGATTCGCCCCGTCATCTTTGGATCATATTTAAAATCATCGATAACATGGGAGGAAGTCCATTCACTATAGATCAATCCCGAAGGCGGGCGGGGTTCATTCATGACCATCGCTAAACGTTCTTCTTCGGGGAGAAGTTCAGTCGCTTCAAACCATGCGTCACTCAAGTTGTCTTGATTAACGTAAGAAGTAAATAAAAGAGGAGTGTATCCCGCTCTTTCTCCGAGCTGCACCCACCAGGCATCCGCAACGGGTAAACCGACTAGAATCAAGATTGGAGAGGGACCCGATCGAAGACGACCGAGAGCCTTCTGTGCTACCTCGTCATTTTGAAAAGTTTGGCATTCATCAATCAAAGCGACTCCCGAAGTGATATTCAATCCTTCGAGAGGGTTATGCGTCGCCTCTCTTGTTCCAGGTCGGAAATATGATCTACACCAAATAGACGAGTGAGTTATTGGACAAGTCCATTTAGATTCGAGAGCGTTGAAAGTCCATCCGAGAGGACCTAACCATTTTTCGATTTCGGGACCTAAGACCGATCGATAACGTGGCGAGGTGTCAGTGATGAGAAGACTAGAGCAACCTGGACGAACTCGACTCACAAACCAAAGAGCAAAGACAAGACCTGACGTTTTACCGCTTCCCCATCCGCAGCGGGCGGCTATGACTTTATCTTTCTTTCTTATCCCCGCTATAATGTGCCTTTGAAGTTCGTTGAGTTTTAAATCCATAGTTTAGCCATCCATCAATGAGGGAGTCCGAACTTGTCAACGAAAGCCTTTGTCTTTGCTTCGTGTCCTTCGTCCCATATATCTCTAATAATCTTTTTAATTTGAACATAGTATTCTTTATTTCTTCCTGATTTCTCATTGGTCACAATCCACTGGATCCCCTCGAAATGAGCGGTAAGATTTCGACCCGACTTGATCCCCCTCGATTCGAGGATGGCTCTTTTGTTTGTGATGGATGCACTCTTTCCCGCTTTGAATTGTTCTTCAATCATTGCATCCAATGAAAGCCGCTCGTATATCCATCTCGGATGTAATTCGGTCAATCGTTTAAAGATTCGTGTTTGAAGAATCTCGAAGTTTCCTCGATCATATAGATTAAGGTGTTTTTTGATTTCGTTTGATCCATTGAGCTTTTCAAAATACTCTCTCTCGTCCGATGCTTCCCAAATGTCATCTGAGAAAGAATCAAAACTGTCATATTCTCTGACGACCTTTTGAACGCTCCCATCATGCTCTCCTAAATACGCAACAACGACGAAAGAGTAAATGGATGGATCAAGTCTTTTCCAAGCTTTCATTTTGTCCTCTTCATGAATCCCAATAACAAGGAGACGGAGGAAAGGAGTATCATCGTTTCTATATGAATCGAGGAACTTATAAGTTCTATACGATGGAGAGAAGAGAGTTTTTAAAGCTGCCTCCCGCTTCTTCTTTGAACAATCTAAAATCTTACATTCTAGTTTCATTTTGACTTGATTGTCTTGAATGAGGACGCCGTCGCTCTTTCCTTCGTATCCTTGATGGAAGTATCTCTCTCCTGAGTACTTCACCCAATTTGATAAATCGGATCCATAGATGACAGCACCGACCAACCGTTCAAACGATTGAGCCATTGAAAGCGAGTAAGGACATTCTCTTTGTATCATTTCTTTTTGATTCCTGTTTTCTTAGACAGCGCGTGTCTTATCGTTGTTAAAGTCTGATGACCTCCTAGAAATCCCATCGTGACCGCTCTTTCAATGTCTTTGGGATCTTGAGAGAATCCATGTTTTTTTGATCCGAGTATATGGAGGACGGAGGCAAGAGCGGACTTTTCGATCTCCGTTTTGATGATCTCCAGGATAGCAGGTTCGTCTTGTTTGCGGACGTACTCATTTAAGATCTTGTTTTGATATGCTTTGAGAATGAACCAATCTTGATTGAGTATCAAAGAAGGATTGAGTCCTCCTGAATATCTGGCGAAAGTCTTTTGTCCTGAGTCTTCCTCGAAGTAGCTTCGATAATCGTCCTCTCCTTGTTCATCATTCATCCATTGAACCGTAGGAGTGATTTTTTTCTTTTGTCGATTTCTTAATCTAGTTAAAGCGGGGATTTGTCCATTTGGACTTTCATCTCCGATCGTCTCCAAAGAATGCGGGGTTCCTTCTCCCGTTGAAACCGCCGTCCCCTCTTTCCCAAGTGGAAGACGTGTTTGACTATCTTTTGAAATCCCATCTATAAAGAGATCGCCTTCTTTGTTTTTGACGAGGACTTCCGTCTCACTTCCCTTTTGTCGACGGATTCGAGTTGGTTTAAAAAGATCTCCATATTCTTTTAAAACATCCTCCGCTTTTACCGAGTCGGATTCGGGAGTATTCTCTCGAATGAGTTCAACCAACTCTTGAGGAAGATTGTCTCTGACTTGTCTCTTTGCTTCATCCATTTGAAACTTGATCGTTTGTTTGTATGCTTCTTTTTCGTTTGTTGGATGATTGACATCTTTCCAAATCAAATTGGATCTCGATTGACTCGGAATGATCCCCGCTTGCTTACCATCGAAAGCATTGAACTCGACGAGGATAATCAATCTTTTTGCGATCTCTCTTGAAGCTCCTACTCCCCAACTCCCCGCAAATTGGTTCCCATAAGTTGTATAATACACTTCATTTTTATAAACGAATCCAGATGTAAAACAAGCTCTTGCTCCGCGTGAATTTCTTTGATTTTGTTTTAGCTCTTCTTTTAAATAAAGAGTCACTCTTCCATTTTGAAGAGGTATCATAAAAGTTTGATATGATCCTTCATAATTACCAATCAAGCCGTAAGTTCGTAATGTTGTTCTAATATCGCGTGTTTGTGAATGATTTATAGTAATCCATAAATCGAGAGGTACGTTTACAAAGCGTTGAGTAATAAAATTATTCCATTGCTGAAGAGCGTTTGTATTAAAGTCATATCCTGTATAATGACCTGTATTATCCATCGAATTATTACCGCATAAAATCACCGCCGTTCCATGCTTGGATTTAAGTAATTTTTTACAATCGTTTAAAACTTGTCCCCAATCAATCCCCTCTTCTTTACATTCATGCGGATGGATACAAGATAGATAATCAATGTACTCCTCTTGTTCTTCCTCGTCCCAACTCTCGACGGGAAAGTATTTCGCTCCATACTTGCCGCTCGTATTTTTACAAAGCCATATCATATTTCCTTCGGGATTCTCTTTATCCCAACTCATAAAAACAAGACCGTATTGATTAAAGGGGAGGAGTGAGATCTTTGCACCGATTCCAAAATTATCGTGCATAGTCCCGACTGTTTTTCCTGATGAATTAAATTGAGCATATTTTTTCATTAAGTCAGGACTCGCCATTCCGACCCCGTCATCCATAAAAACCGCTCTATGAATCCCCTTTATTTTATAGGCTTGCTTTTCGTATACAATGCGGACTTTTTTCGCCCCCGCTTCGATGGAGTTTTGGAGCAGCTCCCGAACGAATTGAAGAGGATGACATTCGGCGAATCCTCTCTCAATCGTTTGAGTTAAATTAGAATCTTTTAAAAGATCATGTTTTATATTATTACTATGATTCACTTTGTCTTCCTCTCGTGTGAATTATGGAATTAGAAGTTATGCTAGGCTTCACCCTTTGGGTCGTCATGGCCTGGCTCATCTACACTTTCAACTAGATCGTTTGTTTGCTCAAACATCATGACGATCTCTTTCAATCCTTCGGAACGATTGAGATTCATTTCGACTTTATCCTTTTTCGTCCATCGATCGGGGAACCGTCTTTCCATTACCCAAGCCGCCGCCCTCCAGTCTTCAGAATCACTGATCTTATTCAGGAGGCGAGCTTCTGAAACTGCGACCGCTTGAGTGACCATTTCCTCGAACTCTGGCTTTTCTTCTCTCCATCGATAAAACGTCGCTTTCGAGATATTGCAAGCAATCGCCGATTGAATCATCGGGAGTCCTTTTGCGATTTGTTCACATATTTGATTCGCTCGGAGTGTTGTATATTTATTGTTCATCTGTTTAGACTTGGTCTTTTTCGTCTTAGATGAAGTTGACTTTTTTTTGTTTTTTTCGTTCATAGACATAATAAAAACCTCTCGTGCTGCAAGTCCGTCGAGATTGCTTTTCATCGTTCATCCTCCGACAAAAGAATCTCTTCTATTTTAAGATTAATATATTGCTCTATCTCATGAAAGATTTCGGGACATGATCGAAGGAGAGGACGAAGAACCGTGACAGCTAAATCGAGTTCTCGGATTGCGTCTTTCTTTAATTGGCTCAATGTATCTGTTTTAAGTTTTTGGCGATTCATTTCAATAGTCCTTCTTTCCAGAGATACAAATGATTTTATTGACCGTGACTGTCCATCGCTCTTTATCGTTGTAAGTCTCGGATCGATGAGGCCCCTCGATGTAAACTCGTGTTCCTCGAATACAAGTTCTATGAATGTATTCCGCTTGTTTCCCAAAAGCGACGCATCGAAACCATTGAGATCGATCTTCCCCTTTGACTTTCTCATTCACTGCCATTGAGAAGTTGACGATCGTCACTCCTTTGCTAGAGGTAGTCAATTCGGGTTTACTTCCGAGATTCCCGATCAAGTGTATATCATTTAACATTCTTCTTCCTTTCTTCAATCCCCTTCTTAAGCATCTCTCTCATGATGAAAGAACGGGGTTTATTTTCATTTTTTGCGATACGTCCCAAGTCTTCAAACATTTCAAGGGGGACTCTTAAAGCTATGTCTTTACTTGACATTTCTCTTCCTTTCTTAAGCCATCATTTCATATTATGTCATATCATGCCTTGAATTAAGAATTGTGTCAAGTCTTTGATAATTGTATATAATGAAAATAAAAACGGAGGATTTTAAAATGACTGTTGACTTCTCGAATCTTTGGAACATTCTCGGCTTACTCGCTACCGTCGGAAGCCTTATCTTTTACGCCGCCCGTACATTGGGGAAGACGATTGAACAAATCGAAAGATTACACGGGGCGATCGATACTCTTCAAAAGAACCTCGATAGCCAGATCGATTCATGCAAGGGAGGACGGATTGAGTTATGGACGGAAGTAAATAAAATGAGAGAGCGAGTGACAAAGATAGAGACGATCAACGAAATCGCAGCTGCTCAAAGTCTGAAGAGTTGACAATCAATCTCGATTTTGTTTAGATCTAATTTCTATGAATCTTTTTTCATAGTTCTTCCTTTCGATCATTGCCCTTGAAGTATAGCCATCCTTCAGGGGCTTTGGTTTTTTAAGGAAGAATATTTTTTAACTCTTTCATGATTTCGCTCTTTGAGAATCCCATGATCGCAAGTTGTTTAATGAAAACCGCTTCAACTTCCTCTCGATGTTCTGGAGAGATGGGGAAAGCTTTGACGGGTTTAGGTACACGAATATGTTGATAATACCATGTTTGCACTGTCTTAAAGCTTGGAAGATCTTTGAAGCCATCTTGTAAGATCTCGTAAATAACGTCCCAAGTATAACCCTCTTCTTTTAATTCGACGGTCAATTTAATGATCTCTTGTTTACTCATTGAAAGAACTCCTCGACATTTCCTCGACGATCTTGACCGCTCATTTTGAAAGACCAATTTGAACAAAGCTCGGCTAACCTGGATTGACTCCGAATATCTAAGAACTTGGATCGCATCTCACGAGGAGAAAGATTTGAAGCAAAGAGGACTTGAACGCCTGATTCATACAAAGCGTGAATGAGTTCGTTTGTTGTTTGGATTCCCCATTCATTGAGACGAAAGAATCCAAGCTCATCGAAGAAGACGACGTCGACTCGATCAAGCCAAGTATAGCGCGGATCTTTGACGTCTGACTTATCATCGAAGGATTGTTTAATTCTTTCTAGCAAAGACTGATGAGATACATATCGAACTCTTTTTCCTCTCCAAATCATTTCACGAGCGAGAGCAGAGAGGAGGTGAGTTTTTCCGTTTCCTGTATGTCCATAAATTAAGCCGCCTTTGATCCGTCCCTCTCTAAAGTCGATCGCTTTTGATTCGAGTCCTTCTTCAAATTGATAGTTTCCGAAATGTTTATCGATCGCAGCGGCGGTGAGTCCCGATTGACGAAATCGCATTAAGTATTGATTAGTGATTCCGCAATAAGGACAAGGAACGGCGTAAACGTATCGAGTCTTGATCGGTTCCCATAATCCATCTTCTTCGACTCGGAGATTGAGAGGACGCTTTGAGAGGTCTTCCTCTTTCGTTCCATCCTCCAAAGTATTAAACACGGGCTTATATTCTTTGAGATCGTCTAAGAGTCTTACGACTTGCTTTGAATGGATTTGAGAATGAGAAGGAGTACATCCCTCGAATGAGCAGCTTTCAAGGAAGTTGATTTTAATTTGGGGAATACCTGCAACGACTTCTCGGATGAGAAGGTTTTCTTTCTCTAAATCGAATTGATGAACGATCGAAGGGCGTTGAATGTCTGTTTTGATTCCGCCTCCGCTTTTCGTTTTGATTGCTTTGACGAGGAGGTTTAAAGATGTTTCCATTGATTGCATAAGTTCTTCCTTTCTTAGATCAACGGTTTTGCCAAATCGGGATAGAGTAGTCTTTGCCGATCGCCAGGTAAAAGTCTATGATAATTTTTCTTTATATGATCCTCTACCCTTTTCCTCTCTTCGGGGTCGGTTATAGAGGACGGGTATAGAAACGAGTAAACTTTCTTTACTTCTCTTTCCTCCTCTTCCTCGCGCGTGTCACTGTTATAAGTATTGGGTAAAGAAGATTGATATATATTGTTATTAATATTGTTACTTATTGTATGAGTGGTCATATTTACACTAGGGGTAGTGGTCATATTTACACTAGGGGGGGTGGTTATATTTACACTAGGGGTAGTGGTCATCTTTTCACTAGTGGTCATCTTTTCACTAGTGGTTAGTTTTACACTAGGGGTAGTGGTCATCTTTTCACTAGGTAGGATCAAGTTTTCATGATGAAGACGAGTCAAGGCGGATTCATTTGCATCGGCTCCGATCCGTTTGGAGCTGCGAGAGATGATCTTTTTCTCAACCAACTTCGAGAGGGTCCTCTTGATTGCTCTCTCTCCAGTTGAACATATCTCTGAGATTTGACTTGCACTGACTTTCCCGCTCCATGTGTTCCAATCGATTTTGAAACAGATCGAGAGTAAAACAAGTTTCTCAGAAGCTGTGATATTGACGGACTTAATTATTTTTTTTCTGATTTCGTATTCGTTCATAAGTCCTCCTTTCACTTTTTCTTATATATAGATCAAAAACTTTTTTCAAGTAAATTATCTTTATTTTAATTTTTTTAAAAAAATATTTGACATTTAACAAACAAAAGTTTAACTATGTTTATGTGATCGACGGTCGATCCAAGAAAGGTTTAAATATGAAACAAAGAATCAAAAAACTTCTCAAAGAGGAGAGATACAATTTCGGTCATCTTGCTGACGAGATGAAATATACACAAGCTCATATTTCAAGAGTGATGAGTGGACACATCGAACCGAGTGAAAAGTTTATTATCTGTTTATGCTTTTCTCTTTCTAAAATGCTTAACAAAAATATCACTAAGAAAGACTTAGGAATCAAATCATGAAAAAAGAAGAATTACACGCAATCATTTATTTCTTTGGGCCTTACGTCCTGGCCTTCATTCTAATGGTATATCGAGAGACTTTATTAAGTCCGATCTTCAACCTACTATCTCCATTTTAATACATCTTCATCGAAAGGAAGAATCATGTTGAATCCAAATCAAATCGAAATCATTCAAAATCTATCAAACAGCGAACGAGAGTTTAATGACAACGTCAAAGCTTTCTTAACCTTTGGACATCTCTTTGAGAGTAATATTGCGGTCACTCTTGCTCATACTTATTGCATCTCAGGAAAGCCCGCGCTAAATGCCGATGCGATGGCGGGAGCGGTTCGTCGATATACTGACAAAAACGGTCAAAAGATCTGTGCGGCGATTTGGGAGGAAGTGAGAGAGGACAGCGTTACGGTCTTTGCTTTACGTCGAGACGAGTTGGAAATTGCTCGTGATTTCAATCTTGAGATCAAACCGAAATCATGGACTTATACTTTAGAGGATGCGAAGCTTCGAGGAACATTGAATCAAAGAGCCTGGAAAACAATGCCTAAAGTTATGATGCACAAAAGAGCATTGACCGCGCTTCTTCGTTTGGCTTTTCCTGAGATCATTGGAACGGCTTGCTCTCCTGATGAACTCGCGGAGGTCATGATTCAAGATGAGCAGCTCCGAGACGAGATCGTTTTTAATTCAGTTGAATCGGAAAGAATCCCAAAGCCTCCGACCGTTCCTCCCCAAAAAAAAAAGTCTGATCCAGTCAAACCCTATCACCAAAGAATAAATCCCGCTCGTGATCTCACAACGATAAACCGAGTCATTGAAGAATTAAAAAAAGAAAACTGCGACATCGATCAAAGTATCAAGGCGATGGAGTATTATACAACGAAGCCCTTGACGATGTGCAATGAACTTGAGTTGAATAAACTCTTCTATAGTATTGGCCTCTCTCCGATTCGTATCTTCTTACAAGAGGGGAAGAAAGATCTTTCTCGAAAAGGATTCAATGAATGGAACGCTGCGGACTTGGAGACGCTTTCGAGTTTATACGAGTCTTTTTATGGATGTACTATGAACTTAGAGAAAGACAAGAGTCTTCAAGATTATATATCTCGAATCACAAACTTAAGCGATGGCCCTCTTTGGTCGGAAGTTATGATCAGATGTCGGAAACTTCACAACTCAGGCAAAATGACTCAAAGCCAAGTCGCATACTATGAAGATCTTGTTTCTCACAATCCTTATGATCTCTCATACTATTTCAAGTTTGATCGGGATTTGACAACGATAGAGAACACTTAAGACCGTCGCATCCTCCAGTCAAGAGGACGTCGGAGTCCTCCCCATCGATCTTCGTTAAATCGATTTGACTCCAATCAAGTTTGGAGAGTCGGATCCATTCCTCTTCCTGTTCCGTTCCTTCTTTGACGGTTTGGTAAGGTGCGTTCTCATAAGCTAGATCACCATAGTCGGAAAGCAAAGCGACGCCTCGAATCGTTCTCCGATGTTTCCAAAGAAAATCTGAGACAAGTGTCCATTCTTGTTCCTTGACTGTGCAAGTATTAGAGACATTATGTTTCAAGCCTTCAACTCGACTCTTGATTGATCCGACTGCGACCCAATGATTTTGAACGAGTCGGACGTTTTCAAGGTGTTTCAATGCGTCAACTTCATCTCGT
>Ga0208150_1000753_pt1 | contig 12529 bp, 20 predicted proteins | sample DEB08_DNA_8_FD_184534 | JGI IMG/M metagenome (GOLD analysis project Ga0208150, IMG submission 184534) | Aqueous microbial communities from the Delaware River and Bay under freshwater to marine salinity gradient to study organic matter... | ecosystem: Environmental > Aquatic > Marine > Coastal ...
ATTGAAAGAGTTGAGAATGGTGAACATATAGGGATCAGAAACAAAGAAAATGGGCACACAGCAGTTATGATTCCAGCAGACGATGAACTGTTGAGAATCTATACAGATCATGATGAAGCATCTTAAATTTAAAATTGAATTTGAACAATGACACAGACTAGAATTGCGACCTCTGTAGGTCACTATGAAGAAGTTATTCCATCAGAACTGATTGATTTGATGGTTAAAGAAGTTGATAATATTGAGTTTGATTGTTTCTCTGAAGCTTACATTGGAGATACTGGAAACTCATCTATCGAAACTAAAACAAGAAACTCCAAAGTTAGTTGGTGGTATGAAGGGCACTGGGTATCTTCAATATTTTCACACTACTTTAATCTTGCAAATCGAACTTGCTGGGAATATGATCTAACATTCATTGAGGGTATTCAGATTACAAGTTATGATGTTGGAGAACACTATAGTTGGCACTCTGATTATGGTCTTTCTGATGAACCAGAACATACTCGAAAGTTAAGTGCAACACTTCTCATAACAGATCCTTCAGAGTTTGAAGGTGGAGATCTTGAGTTTATTGACTATCACGGAAAGACTGTCGTTGCACCAAGAACAAAGGGTACTATGATTATCTTTGATTCAAGAATTCCACATAGAGTTACTCCAGTAACTAAAGGTAAACGTATTTCTTTGGTTAGTTGGATGTTTGGTCCAAAACTCAGATAAATTATAATAAATGTTTTAACATTAAAAAAATGAACTTAAATAAAAGTCAAATATTAAATTATTTGATTATTATATCATCCTTTTGGGCAGCAGTTATTGTCGGAATTTCTAAATTTCTATCAAAATCTTGGGTTGAAAACAATTTTGGAGAAACAATAAAACAATTCTTAATTAAGATTCTAAATTTTATTGATTTCTTATCAAAAGTCATTCGAGAAAATGTTGAAGAAAAGGATGAATAGACCACTTTAAATACTGGCATATTCACCTTGACTTCAAAGTTCAATTCCCTTATAATTAAAAGGTAATCAAACAAAACAATGACAATTACTTCCAAGTTTAAGAAAGAAATTCAGACCCTTCGTGGTGCGGCAAATGGAGATTTCTACCTTGATGTAAAGAATCCGAAACTCTACAAAAAGGTTCGCCGCTACTATGAAAACGAAGGTGTAGTATTCTCTGGTGATCCTCTTGATGACTATGAAATGCTTATGGAATATGTTCTTGCTGATCTTGAAACAGTTGAGGTTGCTTGATGAAAGTGATTAGGAAACCAACTGTTATTATGGAAAGATTTCCTTATCGTTATGTTCAAGTTGGTACATTAGAAATTAACGGTAAACCTGATTTTAGGATTCAAAAAGTTGATTCTTACACTGGACGATATCGTGATATGTATCTTTGTGATAATGAAATGCAGTTGATGACTGCCATTGAAGATTACAATTATACTCTCTGGTTGGACCCTGATAGAGTTCCTGCTTATGTGAAAAGTGATGAAAACGATGATGTATTTTGATGATATGGAACTCATGCAACTTCAGTTTTGTATGAGTCAAACTAAAAAAATGATGTCCATGGGTGGAGAAATCCGCCGACATGCTTCTATTACTCAAAAGATTGAAGAAGAAATGAAGCGACGCAAAGAAGCAACTGGTGCATATACTCCTGAAGGTGTATTGCGTCAGTTAGATGAGGATATTAAAAGATTCTCATAGTCACGGATGGACTTAAACAGCACTGGTCGGGAACCCCCCCTTTAGTCACGGAGAGACTCTAAAAGTACTGGTGGAGTCAAATTTGACCCAATATAACACAACACACAAATTAGGAGAATACCTATGACACCTTATGAACTTCGCTTTGAGATTTTTAAACAAGCAAATGCATTGGCGCAAGATGAATATCAATGCAAATATAGTACGGCATATGAATGGAACAAAGAGAATTCGGTTAAAATGGATTATCCAGAGTTTCCAAGTTATGCCGAAATTGAGAAACTTGCAGATAAAATTAATTCATTTGTAAGTTCAAAATAGGTTTCTTGCCATTCCTTAAAAGGGCAAGTGGTGCGGATGGGGTTAACCCCGCCAGGTTTCTTATTTCCTGTAAAAGAATAAGTGGCGTGCATGAAAAGACCTAACAGGATGGTTGCTAAACCATCCTTTTTTAGTGCCATGTATTATCTAAATAAAAATAAAGGTCAAATAAAAAAATGGCAAGAAAAACTTTTACGCAAAAACTTAAAGGTAATGCCAATAATAATTCTTCTCCATCTGCTCCAATTGAAACAAGTGTAAAAGTAGAAAGGTTAGAAGTTGCTCCACCAAAACCAGTTTCAAAACCAAAAAGTCCAGAGTTAAGAATTCATGAGTTGGAGCAAAAGGTTGATACTTTGGAGAAAAAAATTGAAAAACTTGTTGAAGTGTTGAATGATTATACCTTCTTAACCGCTAAGCATAAAGGTAATAAGTTGCCTTTATAATCTTGTTGCGTGTTGTTTGATTATTTGATATAATGTACTGACTGATCAATCATATATGAAAGTTGCTTTAATTACTGGAATAACAGGACAAGATGGTTCATATCTTGCAGAACTTTTATTGAGTAAAGGATATGAAGTTCATGGTATTGTTCGTCGTGCTTCATTAATCAATACTCATCGTATTGATCATATTTACAATAAAATTAATCTTCACTATGGTGACTTGACTGACTCTACAAATCTTGTAAGAGTTATTCAGCAAGTTCAACCAGATGAAATTTATAATCTTGGTGCTCAGAGTCACGTAAAAGTTTCTTTTGAGATGCCTGAATATACTGGGCAAACGGATGCTTTGGGAACTCTGCGTGTTCTTGAAGCAGTCCGTCTTCTTGGTATGGAAGAAAAGACTAGAATCTACCAAGCATCAACTTCTGAGATGTTTGGTAAGGTTCAAGAGATTCCTCAGAAAGAAACAACACCATTCTATCCACGGTCTCCTTATGGATGTGCAAAAGTTTATGGATACTGGATTACGAAAAACTATCGTGAGTCATATGGACTTTATGCTTGCACGGGGATTCTTTTTAATCATGAATCTCCTCGCAGAGGTGAGACATTTGTTACCCGCAAGATTACCAGAGCTCTTAAGGCGATCCAAGAAGAAAAGCAATCTATTCTTAGGTTAGGTAATCTGAATGCCAAAAGGGACTGGGGGCACGCTAGGGACTTTGTAGAGGCGATGTGGTTAATGCTTCAACGGGATGTGCCAGATGACTATGTAATTTCTACAGGGGAACAGTATTCTGTTCGTGAGTTTGTTGATAGAGCAGCACCTTATTTTGGAATGAATATTGAGTGGAGAAATGAAGGTTTAAATGAGATTGGAGTTGACAAGAATACTGGACAACTTCGTGTTGTAGTTGATCCTAAATACTTCCGCCCAGCAGAAGTTGATACTCTATTGGGAGATCCTTCTAAGGCAAAGAAAAATCTTGGGTGGAAACCAAAAACATCTTTTGATGAATTAGTAAAGGAAATGTGTGAAAATGAATGTTGAGTCTAAAGTTTATGTTGCTGGTAATACTGGGTTGGTAGGATCGGCAATCGTTAGAATGCTTCATAATAAAGGTTACACAAATATTCTTTCTTCACCATCTTCTAGATGGGATTTAAGAAGACAAGAAGATGTTGAAACTTTTTTTAGAATCAATGAACCAGAATATGTTTATCTTGCAGCAGCAAAGGTAGGTGGAATTGGTGCTAATAGTGATTATCCAGCACATTTCATTTATGATAATTTGATGATTCAATCAAATATTATTGAGGCAGCAAGGAAGTTTGGTGTTAAGAAACTTCTTTTCTTAGGTTCTTCTTGCATTTATCCAAAGATGTGTGAGCAACCAATCAAAGAAGAATACTTGATGACTGGTCCACTTGAACCAACAAATGATGCATATGCAATTGCAAAGATTGCTGGAATTAAGATGTGTCAAGCATATCGTAAGCAGTATGGATTTAATGCTATTTCATTAATGCCCACTAATCTTTATGGTCCCAATGATAATTTTGATCTAGAAACTTCTCACGTTCTTCCTGCAATGATTGCAAAATATCATTATGCCACTACTGAAGGATACACTATTGATATGGGTGGTCCTTGGTATGGAACGGTAAAACTTTGGGGTGATGGTTCTGCTCGAAGGGAGTTTCTTCACGTTGATGATCTTGCAGAAGCTTGTTTTGCTTGTATGAAAGATTATAATGATCCAGAACCAATTAATGTTGGCACTGGTGAGGATATTACTATTAAAGAACTCGCCAACATTATTTCAAACGTGGTTGGTTTTCCTGGTGATACTGAATGGGATACTTCCAAACCAAACGGAACTCCAAGAAAGGTTCTTAATGTTGATAAGATCAAATCTCTTGGATGGAAGCCACAAATTTCTCTGAAGGAAGGAATTTATAAAACGTATGAATGGTATAAAGACATAGTTTAAAAGAAATGAAAATTGCAATCATAGGAGCAGGATGGATTGGATGCCATCTTGCAAAAATTTTAAAGAAAAATAATTCTGTCGATCTGTACGAGTCTGAGGAAATATTTTCAAGGTCTTCATCCAAAAATCAAAATAGATTGCATATTGGATATCACTATGCTAGAAATTATGAAACTAGAGAATTGTGTAAAAATACTTTTGATAGATTTTTAGAAGAATATAATTTTATTGTTGATGATATTCCAAATAACATTTATGCAATATCATCAAAAGAATCTCTTTTGGATTATAAAACCTATTTGAAGATTTATGACCTTTATGATTGTAAAGAAGTTGAAAATAATTATCTGAAAAATGTAAGTGGATTAATTTCTGTAGATGAAAAATATATAAATCCAATAAAAGCAAAAAAATATTTTTCTGAAATATTGAATGATAATTTAATAATAAAAAAAATATCTCAAAAAGAATTGGATACATTAAAAGAAAACTATGATTATGTTATAAATTGTAGCAATAATAGTTTAGATCCTATTATAGATAATGTTTACAGTGAAACTTGTCATTCTTTAGTATATGAAAGGATTGATAGTACTCCATTCAATGCCTTGACTATGGTTGATGGTGATTTATTTTCAATATATCCATATGATATTGAAAATAATTATTATTCATTGTCTCATGTGAAAATTACTCCAAGTTCTTCCATTAAATTGGAAGATAAAAAAGAATTGATGGAGACTCATGTTTGCAGTTATTATGAAGATTTTTTGAAAAAGTTTGAATATAAATTTTATTATGAATCAGTTAAGGTGAAATCTTATAATAAGTCTGCTAATAGAATTCCAGTCATAAAAAAAGATAATAATTATATAAAAATATTTACTGGAAAGATACAAGGAATATACATTTTGGAAGATTACTTTAAAACAATATGAAAATTTTAATTGGAAGCACGGGATTTGTTGGACAAAATCTTAGAGAACAAACAAGTTTTGATTATGAATTTAATAGTAAGAATATTGAAGATTTGATAGATTGTCCTGATGGTTGTGACTTGTATCTTTCATGCTTACCCGCAACCAAATGGTTAGTTAATAAAAATTTAAAAGATGACGTTAAAAATATTTTTAATATTTTAAATATTTTGAAAAATAAAAAGTATGATAATGTGTATCTAATATCAACAATAGATGTTTATTCGCAATCTCCTTTAGAATCGGATGAGGATTATTATCCAAACTATCCTGGATTATGTTATGGTTCTAATCGACTTGTTTTTGAGTCATTAGTTAAAGAATTTATTTCATATAAAAATTTTTATATCTTTAGATTACCAGCTCTTTTCGGAAATCATTTAAAGAAAAATGTAATATTTGATTTATTAAATAATAATCAATTAGAAAAAATCAACATCAACTCATATTATCAATGGTATGATTTGGAAGATTTGAGTTCTGATATTTTAAGATTTTCTTCTTCATATAAAAAAGATTCTGTTTTTAATTTATTCACTGAGCCAGTTTATACGAAAGATTTAATAGATAATTTTTATCCAAATAAATCTATAGGTTATCGTGGAGAATTAGTTGAATATAGATATAAGACAAAATATCTCAGTGGTGGATATTTGTATGATAAACAAAAATCTATAGACAAAATTGCAAAGTTTATTAAAAAATGAAAAAATTAATTTGTAGAGAACCTATTTACTCCAAATGGTTAACCTCAAATAAAAGTGGATTGACTTTTATTGATAATTGGTCTCCAGAATTGAATTCTGTCAAGTTATATGAATTGTTTAATGATAAGAAAAATATTAATCCCCAAACTGCTTTAGTTTTGAGTGATGCTGGTATGATATATGAGGATGCTAATGGATATTTGAATTGGTTTAATAAAAGTGGATTTTCTAAAAATGCACTTAATGCTCCAAAGGTTACTTTTTATAAAAAACTTTTAGAAGAATGTTATCAAAAAATTTCCTCCGCAGAAAAAATTTTTAAAGTTAAAAAAGATGGTACTTACTATCTCTACTTAAGTCCAGTTTATTCTGGTTGGAATATTGGTCATGATTTATCTACATTAGTGTATACTTGTTTATCTTACATTATTGCCTCTAAAAAATATCCAGAAAAATCCATAAAAGTTGTAGTTAGTTCTCAAGCAATTTCTGCTTCCAACAATACTTCAGATCTTATTTCTATATTGTTTCCAAAAGATGAATTGGTTCTTATTGAACCTGAAAAGTTATATGAATTTGATAATTTTATTATTCCTCCTGCATGTTATTTTCATTTGCAAAATAGAATCTATCCACTTGCTGGAGGTTGCTTGAGTGAAATTAATCATATTCTTGATTATATAATTAAACATTGTAAAAATCTTTTTGATGGTAATTCAGTTATGAATAAATTGATCGAAGAATGTGACGGAAAATTTATTCTATCTAAATTGGAAAGACATAATGCATTTAGGAAGGAAGGTATTATGCCAGATAAAGTTGTTGATAAATTTGTATCTTCTGGTTGGCAGGTTATTGATCCAGAAAAACATACTTTCTTTGAAGTCGTTTATCTTCTTTCTAATGCAAAAAAAGTTTTATTGGGTTCTGGTGCTATTCAATATGCACACAAATATTTTATAAATGAGAATGCTTTAATTTATATTATTTTTGGTGGAAAGCATAATTATCCTCAATATAATAAGCATAATAATCCACCGAGAATGCTCAAATTTCCTGAAATTGGTTGCTTAGAAAATAAATCATTGCAAAGGTGGGAAGAAATGTTTGACAAAATTGCAAAATAAAAATGAAATTTGGAATTACTAACTTGAGTTGGAAACCGGAATTGGATAGTAGTATTGCCAAAGATTTGTCTCAATTCGATTATTTTGAGACGGTTTTTCCGAGAAGAGACTCTGGAAATTATTATTCAACACAGTCTATATTTTATGGATGCGACATTCAAAGTTTTGAGCAAAAAGAAAAAACTATAAGTCATTTGAGATATGTGATAGAAGAGTGTTCAAAATATAAAATAAAAATAATAGTTTTTGGTTCACCATCTTTAAGGAAAGGTAGTAAAATTAAATTGTTGGAAGTTTTTGATGAGATTGATAATGAATTGAAAAATAAAAATATTATTCTTTGCGTGGAACCAAATTCAAAATATTATAATGGTGAGTACTATTTTTCTTTGGATGAAATAGTGCCCGATATTAAAGGGTATTCAAATATAAAGACAATGATAGATTCTCACAATTTAATTTTGGAGGGGGATGATATATTTCTTACTTATGAAAAGTATTCCGATTATATTAAACACATTCATATATCAGAAAAAGATTTAAAACCAGTTAAAGATTTTGATTATTATAAAAAGTTTATCTCATTTTTGAGGGATAACTCTTATAATCTAGGAATAACTTATGAACTAAAGCAATGTGAAAATATTATTTCAGAGTCCCATAAATTTATGGAGTTGAAGGAATGAAAGTCGCTGTGTGCATTAGCGGAATTGGTAGATCTATCGATTATTCATTTTCCAATCTTAAAGAAAATTTGATTGATTGTTGGGAAGATAGAGATATATTTTATGTTTTAGGTGAAGGAGAATACTCCGAAAGAGTTATTGAATTGTTTAGTACTGTCCACAATGTTAATTTAATATTATCGGACCAAACCGATTTGGATATTGGAAATTTGAAAATGAATAGGTTAAATTCTAATAAACCTACAAAACCTACAAAACAAAGTATTGCAAAGTTTATGAATAAAAGAGTTAAACTTGGAAATATTCTATTGCAATCTAATAAGAAATATGATATTGTTATTGTTTCTAGAGATGATGTTTTGTATTCAAATCCAGTTTCAGAAGAATTACTGAATTTAGACATGAATAAAATGAACATACCTAATTGGGGGCATCATTTGGGTGGATATAATGATAGATTTTCTGTTTCTAATTTAGAAAATCAAAAAATTTATTTGAATGCATGGGATCATTTCAAAGAAGTTGACGATTTTCATGTTGAATCTTTTTACAAATACTATCTTGATAAGTATCTTGGAAGAGAAAAAATGAAAACATTTTATATTGAAATTACTAGAGTTCGTCCAGATGGGACATTAGTTAATGAAAGATTTAAAGAGCAAGCCGTTTGTGACATTTAATTATGCTTAAAATTTATAGGTGCAATCTTCCACAGCATCATGATGTTTTTCTTGAGATGGTTGATATATGGGAAGAAAGAGGATTTATTGAAACTGAATATGTTGATGGTTATGTGCATTGGGTTGATAAGGAAAAGACTTTTCTTCTTTGGCATTGGCCAAGAATTGACGAACCTTGGAAAAAAGTTCCTCCTTTTAGAGTTGGATTGTTTGGTAACGTAGTTCCAGACAATCCACAATGCAAACCCTGGACATTCTTTGCCAGAAGTCCTAGACGATTAGATAAAATTTCTAAATCTGATTTACCTTCTTATGATGAAAGAAGTATTACTTCAATTTTTATGGGAAAGGTTGAAAATCAAATTCAAGCAGCAGGTAGAAACAATTATGATTGGAGCATTGGCATAGAAGATTTTTATATGAGTCAGGGTTCTCCTGGTTCATACAAATACACTAAAGAACAATATCTTGAAAGATTATCCCAAGCAAAGTTTGGTCTTACACTTCCTGGATATGGTCCTAAGTGTAATAGAGATATTGAGTTGATGGGTGTCGGTACAGTTCCGATTGTTGCTCCTGGATGTGATGTTGATCGTTATCACGAACCTTGGATTGAAAATGTTCACTATATAAGAGTTGAGAGACCTGAAGAAATTGAAGATAAAATTTCTTCGATTGGTAAATCTCAATGGGAGGAAATGCATAAAGAATGTAAAATGTGGTATAATAGAAATGCATCTCCTGAAGGTTCATTTAAATTGACAGAAACTCTTGTGGAAAAATATCGATGATTGAATATAAAAGAATATATCATTCTCATATTAGAAAATGTGCTGGAACATCTTTTAATAAATTGATGCTTGGTGTTGAGTGTAACCAAGAAAGTGATGGTAGAGATGAACTTTACGATATTCTTTGCAAAAATCTTAGAATAGAAGTAAATGGTAAAATATATGCATGTCATAATTATCCTATAATAAATTCTGGCAATTATTATTATGCATTTTCCCATTTTCCATATTGGAGTTTAAATATACCCAAAGATACCTTTGTGATAACTTCTTTTAGAGATCCTGTTAAAAGGTTAATCTCTCATTATCAGATGATAAAAGAATATTACGATGATAATGTAAATCACCCTTGTATGAATATTGAGGGAAAATGGCTGGGAGAAAATAAAACTTTTTATGAGTTTGTGCATAATATGCCCGAATCTCATAGATTGGCTCAACTATACCATTACTCAAAAAATTATAATGTAGATGAAGCTCTTGAGAACATTGATAAGATTAATTTTATAGGTAGAGTTGAAGATTTGACTACAAGAGGATTTGATGCTCTTAAAGATATGATTCCAAGTTTAAATTTTCCAAATGAACATTTGAGAAAAAGTAAGAAGCAAAAAGTGTCTGAGAATGAAATATCTTTTGCAAAAGATCTCCTTCAAAAGGAATATAAATTAATAGACAAAATAAAATTTACATATTAAAATGAAGTACGTAACTTATTTGAATTCTGGATGTATTGACATCTGTGAGAATATGTTAAAATCCGCTGAAAATGTGGGTATTGATATGGACAATTTTTTTGTTGCTTGTTTGGACGAAGAATCATATCAAAAATTTTCATATCTTAAAAACGCATTTAAATATGCGGATGAAGAATTAACTGAATATCAAGATTGGACTTTTGATGCTGATAGTGGATTTAGAAAAATTCATTATTATAAGTGGCCAATTATTAGTCAAGTTTATAAAGAGCATAAAGAACTATGTTGGATTGATACTGATATTGTATTTTTAAAAGATCCTAGTGAGTATCTTTCTGGACATAAAACTTTTAGGGCACAAAATGATTCTCCTGGACACAGAGCATGTGGAGGATTTTTGGTATTTAATGACTCTGATATTACAGAATCATTGATTGATGATATGGCATCTAATACCACTGAAGATGACCAAATTCTTTTGAATCATCATATTGAGGGTGTTTATAAACCCAATTATAAACCTCTTCCTATTGATTTGTTTCCTAATGGAAAATCATATTATGAAACTGGAGATAAAGAGTATTTAAAGGAAAATGCGTATATTGTCCATAATAATTGGATGGTTGGGATTGAAACTAAAATAAACAAATTTAAAGAAGAGGGTTATTGGTACGTATGAAAAAATTGACTGATGAAAAAATTAAGGAATATCTTCCAGAGTTCTTAGATTTGTATGCTCAACAAGAATATGAGTCTAATGATGGGGGAATGAAGTTTCCCCAACTATTTGGAATGTACTGCTTTTTGAAGGAAGTTAATCCTTCTTTGGTTATTGAGAGTGGAGTTTGGAGAGGTCTTGGCACTTGGATGATTGAAAAAACTCTCCCTGATGCTGACATCATTTCATTTGATATTAATCTTGCACTTAGGAATTATATTAGTGAGGATGTTACTTATATTGAAAATGATGTAAGTAACATGGATTGGAATTCATTTTTCAGTGAATATCCTGAGAAAAATCTAGAGAACACTTTGATTTTCTTTGATGATCACATTGACTTTTCTTCTAGACTTGAATTATTGGAAAATGTTAATATAAAATATGTTATCTATGAGGATAATTATCCACCTCAACAAGGAGATTGTATCTCACCAAAACAAATTTTAGAAAGTCCTTTAATTGAAGATGAGATAAAACAAAAATTTTCTTCTCTAGTTAAAGATTACTTTGAATTTCCTCCGATGTATCTTCCAGAAAAAACTAGATGGGGAGATGATTTTAATAATTATAATGTTAAAAAACCTATCTTTTCCGAGAAGAATGAACTTCTTAAAGGTATAAATTCTTTTGTTAATTATACTTACATATGTTGTATAGAAATGGATTATGACCGAGGTTAAGTTATGAATCTTATTATAGAATATTTTCAGTCAAAAAACCATACTAGAAATGGAGAGTATCTTTATTGTCTTCATGAAAATATTGGTGTAGAGCAAATTGATAACATCTATATTTTTGTGGAAGAGGGTAGTGATTTAAACTTTGACTCTCCTAAGATTAAAAAAATAACCACTAAAGAGAGACCAACTTATAAAACATTATTTGATTTTTGTAATGAAAATTTGAAAGATCAGATATGTATCGTTGCGAATGCTGATATTATCTTTGATGATACTTTAAGATATTTTAATGGTATTGATATGGATAAAACTTTTTATGCATTGACTAGATGGGAAATTTCTACAGGTAATGGGAAAGATTGGGAAATTGAACCTTATGATAATGCTGCATCACAAGACTCTTGGATATTCAAAACTCCAATTTCTTCATCTGATAAAATGAATTATACGATGGGAAAACCTGGATGTGATAATAAGATTACATATCATATGAGAGAACTTGGATATACTTGTCGAAATCCTGGAAAGAAGGTAGTAAGTATTCATTTCCATCCAACAAACTGGAGAACTTATCATCCCAATGATGATAGAGTTCCTGGTCCATATCTTCTTATCTCTCCTGTCGATAATTTCAATGGAGAACCTCATTACATTGAAATTGATGGATTTGATTCTCAAGGTAGAGCGTATAGGAAGGTTAAGAAAGAAACCACTTGACAACTTTCTAATGATTTGATATTATAAATAAGTGATCACTACTGAATGCCTCAACTACTCGCTGCAAGAACGTGATACAAACGGGACGAGTCGAAGTCCCTGACATCTGTGGGTAACCATTCCACAAGTAAAAACTACGAGGTAACTAAAATGTTCAACAAATCTGTTTTCGCAGCCGCTGCTGCTGCTCCTTTCATGGCCACCGCTGCGTTTGCAGGTCCCTACGTCAACGTTGAAGCCAACAGTGGTTTCACCGG
>Ga0208150_1000755_pt1 | contig 12518 bp, 13 predicted proteins | sample DEB08_DNA_8_FD_184534 | JGI IMG/M metagenome (GOLD analysis project Ga0208150, IMG submission 184534) | Aqueous microbial communities from the Delaware River and Bay under freshwater to marine salinity gradient to study organic matter... | ecosystem: Environmental > Aquatic > Marine > Coastal ...
CAATCAATTGCTGTCAGGTAAATCGGCACATTTGGGTATTAATATCGGTCAGACACTTGAGCGTCTGCGTGACGTTGCTGTAGAAACTAATGCAGCAATGGCTGAACAGCTTGGTATTCCACAGTCAGCAGCCATTACTTGTGTTAAACCTAGTGGTACAGTATCGCAGCTTGTAGACAGTGCCAGTGGCATTCATGCACGGCACAACCCATACTACATTCGTACTGTACGTGGTGACAACAAAGACCCACTGACACAGTTCATGATTGCACAGGGTGTTCCTAATGAGCCTGATGCATATGGTAAGCATGAAAGTACTACAGTGTTTAGCTTCCCTATGAAATCACCTGAAGGGGCAGTAACACGTACAGACATGACAGCTATTGAACAGCTTGAGTTGTGGCTTATATACCAGCGTTATTGGTGTGAGCATAAACCAAGTGTTACCATTACTGTAAAAGAACACGAGTGGTTTGAGGTAGGCTCTTGGGTGTACAAAAACTTTGATGAGGTATCTGGTATTAGCTTCTTGCCACATGATGACCACGTATATAAGCAAGCCCCATACCAAGACTGTACAGTTGAGGAATACGGTGCTATGCTAAAGCAAATGCCTAAGTCAATTGACTGGTCAAAGCTGCAAGAGTTTGAGAAGGAAGACACTACATCAGGAGGACGTGAGTTGGCTTGTACTGCTGGCGTGTGTGAAGTAGTAGATTTGGATGCAGCATGATGCTACAGTACGAATTATTTGCAGTAGAACATCAAGAAGATGAGAATGGTATTTTATGCAGAGATTGTGGATTAAAAAAACCCAGAACATCTTTTAGATTGTACAGACGAGCAACAGGAGATAGGGAATGTAGAAGTACATCATGCAAGTCTTGTCAAAGTAAGCATAATAAAACTGTAAATAGAATACGAAAAACAGCACCACCAATGCCTAAACATTGCGAGTGTTGTGGTAAAGAACAAGATCGCCTAGTGCTAGACCACTGCCATGAAACTGAAGTGTTTAGGGGGTGGCTGTGTTCTCCTTGTAATCTTGCTTTAGGAACATTAGGCGATTCAATAGAAAGAGTTAAAATGGCATTGCATTATTTACAACGATAAAAGTACAGAAAGGAGTTGACAATGGTAGGAAAGATTGTTATAGAAGAACTAATAGAACACGAAGATGGTTCAGCTACTGTAACATTTGAGTGTGACGAAGATGCAAGACAAGCACTGATTAGTGAAGGCATATTATCATTACTTACAAAAGCAGTAGATGAGCATAACAAAGATTACAATTGGAAGAAAGGAAGGTTTGAAAATGAAGATTAAATTTGATACACACACAAAGGATGTTGCTGCTGCAGCGGCTGCATTCAGTACACTGTATGCATACTGCAAAGACTTGACACTGAATAAATCATCTTGGGGTGAAGAGTGCTTGAATATCTATGGTGAGATTGACTCAATGAATATGAGTACACTAGAAAGTGCATTACCAGATGGTACGTTTAATGAAGATGCAGATAAACTATGAGCAACTTAATGCTTATGCTAATAGCTATATGGATAACCACAATAGGTTTGTGGTGGGAAATGTATAGCCTTCGTAAGTGGATGGAAAAACAAACAGAAAAGGATAATTAAAATGGCAGAACAAAATAAAATCACTATTAAAGATCAAGAGTACGACTTTGATTCGCTTGGTGAGCAGTCACAGTACTTTGTCAATCAAGTGCGTAACTTGAAAGCACGTATTGCTGAAGCAAGGTTTAATTTAGATCAGCTTGTTGCAGCTGAAGATGCCTTCAGTGCCGCACTGATTAATTCGGTAAAACCTAGTGAGCCAGAAGAAAAAGCAGCAGAGTAAATTAGTTTGGAAACAGGGTGAGGATTGGGTTCAGTTTAACCCACCTCGCCACCATCCAAGCTACGAAGAGTGGTTGAAACTAAAAGAAAAGGAGAAGAAAAATGATGATGGAAAGATTTAAAGAAAACCCTTACACTGGTAAGCCGATGTATTACAAAGACAATCCAGAGGCAATGACTAGAAGAAATAAAAATAGAATGTGGGTGAATGGGAAATATATTTCTAAGTCACATCCTTTACATAAACCCGGACGATACAAATCTCTTGACGATGCATGGTCACATTCGCAGATTGAAAGCACTACTCAAGGAGAGGTGTATGTTATTGTAAATAAAGCGTGGCCTGATTGGGTAAAGGTAGGTAAGGCTGTAAGTTCAGAAGACAGATTGAATGGATACCAGACATCATCTCCTTTTCGTGACTATGAAGTTATTGCTACACTTCAGGCAGACAACCGACACGATAAAGAAAGAGAAATGCACAAAACATTTGCGCACTTTTCTAAAGAACGTAGAGGCGAATGGTTTAATATTGATAGACTTAAAGCCATAAGCATCTTTAATGTATACGCTGTAAACAAATTTAACGAGGAGGTTATGAATGAACGAAATTCTTCTTAAACATTTTGAGGAGGGCTACACTGCTTTCAATAAAATTTCACAGCGTAATGGAAGGTTTCATCATTACGCAAATCCAGTACGAGCAAATAACCCTCGTACCTTTACATCCCATCGTGAGTGGCAAAGAGGATGGAATGCAGCATACTTTGATAACTTGGAGAAACTGAATGGACTTGGAGCAAGAAGCTAAACAATGGATGAAGGAGAAAAGGATGAGTGATATAAAAGCAGATTATTATCAAGAGAAGGCTTGTGATACTGCCATCTTCCCTAAGAACAAGGCTATGGAGTACCTAACTCTTGGCCTTACAGGGGAGGCTGGCGAGATTGCAAACAAAGTCAAGAAGTTTATCAGAGATGGTGCCACTGAAGATGAGTACCTAGCTAAGAAGATACAGATTGGCTATGAGATTGGTGACGTATTGTGGTATTGTGCAGTACTGGCAGAAGAAATGGGGATGAATCTTGGACACATCATGGAAAACAACTTACAGAAACTTGCTGACAGGAAGGCTCGTGGGGCTTTATCAGGCAGCGGGGATAACCGTTAAATGGTCTATATACTTGGTGCTTATCAGTTGGCTACTGTACGTAGTAGGCATGGCAGGTTTAGAAAATATCTGCGGCTGTACTAGAGATTTAAATAATTGGTGGATAAAAAATTAGGGGGCTTAATTGCCCCCTTTGTTTTATCTCTTTGCCATCAACCCACCACGATTTAATTTTTGGGTCATTAAAAATATTGCACGTTTAGCATCGTTGTATGTTAGCTGATCTAATACAGGATCAGTCTCAAGGGTTGGGCGCGGCGGTACAAACTCATCGTCAACAATAGCAGCTTTTCTTTCCCATCTAGCTACCTTATTATTGTACTTAACTTGTTTATCTATTAAGTCTAACAAATCTCTGTCTTTCATCCTGCCTACTGATCTACCTGTCATATCCTCTGCTGTAGGCAGCACGGGTTTTTTTTCTGATATTGATTTAAGAACCGCCTGTAGGTTTTGTATGTTTCTTTTTTTCTCTGATCCAGCAGGTAATTCTCTTGCCAATTCATCTAACGCATTTATAAATTTTGATCTGTCGGTAGCTGTTTCTAGTAAGCTGTCATAGGTTCCACGCGCACCATATTGTTCAGTGAATTGTCCAAGGGATTGAAGATCATTAAAGTGCTGCTTAACTATATTGTATTTTTGTGATGGCTTTAATTCCCTAAATGCCTTATCCTTACCGTAAGGATTGTCAGCAAGCATCTGTGTGTAAGATTTATTTGCATACATAGATGGCACACCCTCTATATATGAACCTGAGTTAACAATAGTATTGACAATCTTCTGGCCTTCTCGCACTCGTTCTTTAAGAGGTAACTTACCAATATTCTTTGTGCGTTGACTGCCTATACCATACGCTTCTGTTACCTTATCCTCTAGTGTACTAGACAAACGAGTAACACCTAATTCTTCAGGTGTTTTAGAAGCTACTTCCGCTTCTAGGTGCTTACTTTTTGGTAGGCTAATACCAATTTTTGACATGTTTACTTTTCCATCAAGTATCTTTTGAGCAAACTCTGGTGCCTCTGCATACAAACTCTCTATTTCATCTACGTCTAAGTCAGCTAACACGTCACTTAATCTCACTTGACCACTTTCAATAGCATCATAATCTGATGGGGTAAGATTTCTCTGCAATGATTTAGGTAAATCAGAGACCACAATGTTGTCTAGTCTTTGTCCTCCAAACGCACCCTTCATAGATACGAGAGGGTCACGAGACAAAGAAATGGCTTGCTCTTTAAGTTCTGCGTGTCTTCCTGAAGCCATATCACTTGTTAATCCTCTAGCACCAGCAAACCCACCGGACGTTGGATCACGATAGGGTTGGAATCTACCCTCTTCTTCTAACTGTGCGGCACGTGAAGAGGTAGTTATCTGATCAGGATCGTTAAAGAATGTGTCTGTTTCTAGCTGCGTCTCTAATTGTTGATTTTCTGTCATAGCAGAAATATCTGACATATTTATTTTACCGTCATCTGTTTTAGTTAGTGGTACTTTCTTTATAAATTTTCCATCTTCATCATATAGATCAAGCAGTTTAGCGCCCTTACCATTTGGAAGAGTTATATCCCCTGCGTCCACTATATCATATGTAGACACGTATTTACCAGATTCTGATTGTAAGACAACAGGTATACTTACGGGATTTAAAACAAGTTCTTTAGATAGTTCTTCACTACCGATTTGATTACCAAACTTTTCTCTCAATTCTTTAACGGGTGTGTCAACATACTTTTCTCTATATGTATTTAGTATGAAGACTAGGTAGTTATCTTTAAGCAGTCTTTCATCTGTATCACCAAGCGTTGGCGCACCGTGAAATACTTTAGGTGTAGGTCGCAGACCCTCTTTAATAAACTGCTTACGTCTACTTGGAGGTAATTCTTTTGACAGACGAATCAGACGTTGCTTTCTTTCACTATCCATGGAAGCTGGATCAGCTTTGAATGCACGTGCAGTTTGCTCAGCTACGTCACTTGCTGTCTCCTTAACGCCACGTTGAATAGAACTTTTAACCAGATCAGTTGCTATCTTAGTACCCGGAACAAAGCCAGCTACAGTGAGTATGCCATATGCACCACCCAAGCCCATCTTCTTGATGTCGCCTTCACTGTAACCTTCAGAGATAAGGTCTTGTACAAAAGAAATATCCTCTGGTAATTCAGTAGCAGCTTTTGCACTACCGACAAATGGAGTAACATCAGCTATAACACCGACTGCTTGCTTGGCTTCTTCATCAGTAATGTCAACGCCTTCAATACCAAACATATCTTCAGTTAGTTCTGGTGCTACATCTTTTAATGTGTCTGAACCATACATCAGATCAGCCATAGATATATCTTGAAGATAATTAAATTCGCTTCGCTTCATTATAGATTACCTGTTTTCTGTATTTGTGCAGCACGATCAAGCGCCCACTGCAGAACATTAATGTCGCGTCCTCTTATGGCAACGCTACGTTCACGATCTGACATTACAGAGTTGTCACTGTATCTATCTCGATACTCTGCCTCTACTTGTGCTTTGATACTTCTTGGAGTTGACTCCCATGCAGTCACATCCAGTGTAGTAAATGGTAATTCTTCACGTGCTGCCTCTACTTCAATGCGTGTTGTAGCACGATCTTTAGCCTCGCTTATAATACCACTAGCGGCTTTCTTTAGCATAACTCGTTTAGCTTCTACACTTTTCTTTCTATATTCTGGATCACGTATCAGCTTCTCCATAGTTTCATTGAGGTTAAGCTTACCTTCTTCTCGTGACAGTTCCTGCCTCATATACATATCAAGAACTTCATTCCTTTGTCTTTTGTATATGTCATATGGAGACAGTCCAAGATACGCCATCTCTGCTTGCAGTACATTCTTTGCTTCTCTTTTACCAAAACCAAATAACTGTTTTTCTATTGGGTTAACTGAACGTAGTGGCCCTGTCTGGAAAGGAGAACGAGCAGGTGTCGGTCTTTCCATAATCCCCGGAGGCAACGATCTACCTGCGCGTGATGCAGCTACGTTATAGATGATGTCAAACATATCAACACCATAATCGCCATCACGTGTTTCAGGTATCATACGGTAACGCTCATCCATAGGACCGTAAAAATCTTTTAAGATTGAGGCTGGAAGAGTAAAGGTGTTTAAAAAATTACCAATACTTTCACCTATTATTTTACCTGCACTTGCATTACCAAAGTCTTGGTACAACTGATCAAGAGCGTACAAGCCCATACCAGTTCTAAAAGTTGAACCAAGCAGTGCCTGAGTTGCATCCCGCATTGTTGGGAGAAGGCTCTCAGGAGGTGCGCCATTTTTATGTCTATAGATAACATCAGCAACAAGCATGAATGGTGCAAAGGGACCGTACACTGGACGACCATCTACAATCTTGCCATCATTCGTTTTAAATTCGTACCAATTTACATCGTCACCTTGCTGCGCTCTCCATTGATAAGCAGCCATCATCATTAATGCACCTGTCATTTGTTTTGGCATTTTTTCTTGTAGGTATTCTTTTGTAGTACGTGCAGGTAGCCTTGAACCTAATCTGTCTAGTGGAAGCAGACCTATCAATGGCGCATGTTGATATGTAAATCTTATTTGATTCGCAATAAATCTAGGGAAAGGCATAAACATAGAGATAAGAAATGGCGCATCTCTATGAACCTGTAGAAATTCTCTTGTCCTTTTACTGAAAAAGTCATCGCCACGGAAAGAGTTTTGATACGTAAAGTCATAGGCATCTTCCATGGCTTTCTTTAGTATACCTTCATCTACAGTATTAAGTTCGCCCTTACGAATAAGTTCAAACAAATCAATACCTTCATCACCAAGTCTACGTTTCAGTGATGCAGAAAGGACTGCTTGTTTAAAAAAGTTATCAGATGCGGTGTTAAGGAAGTTTGCTTTGCGCCCTAGTTTAGCCATAGCAGTCTCTGACCCTGTGGCTGCAGATAAATCTGCTGCCTCTCGAAAAAGTCTAGCTGCTTCTTCTGGAAACTCGTCTGCATATATTTGCCGAATAACCCTTGCTTCATACGGATTAAGAGCATACTTAGCAACATCAAATGTGCCATCAAGAGGATTACGAAAGTTAAGCATATTATCAAATGCTCTAGTGGTTGCGTCAATACCAATACGAAAACCTCCGTTGAGATTGTTACGCATGGTTGTTGCAAGCTGTGATGTCATAAGACCAAGGCGCAAGCTGTCAAGATCACGAGCGTATTGAATTAATTTTCTATTTTCCGTAAGTTGTTTAGCTTCTTTGCCTGACAGTGCAGATACGCCAGCTTCGTGTAATTCATCTACGCTTTCAATCATACGATCAACAGCATTTTTTGCTGGTCTTCCTCCTATAGCACGTTTTACTTGACTCGCTCTTACCAGTGTGCGACCTGCTTCTGACATTTCTGCATAATACATAAGAGAGAATTGATCAAGCGTCAGATTGTGTTCTTGCATAATACTACGAACATCATCTAATTTTTCAAACTCGCCTTTTCTAAGTAGATCAGTGATACCCTCAGTTACACGATCTCCTTTGTTTAGCTGTAATTTGTCTTTAACTTGAATAGCTGCTGCAGATATATTGCGGAATACGTCTGATCCAAGTGCAGCTTCCATAGTATCACTTGGATTCAAATCTTTTTTAAGGCGTCTGCCCACTGCAACTTTATTAGGATTTAGGGCATTGAGTGTTTCAGTAACTTCATCGATGCTTTCTTTACTAGCTTTACTTAGAACTTCATTTGTTTTTTCGCTAGCTTTTTTAGCCCTCTCAGCTGCACCAAGCTGCGCAGATTCATATAGTTCATCTGCTTTAGATGCTGCTTTTGTCTGCGCTCTACCAGACAAGTATCCAATACCACCACCTGTAAGAGCAGCTATACCACCGCTTAAGGCTACTTGCTCACCACGGATATCTTCTTGCAAGCCTGTCTCTACACGAGTCTGTTCTTGTGCTAGTGCTTGTCCTGTACCTATAGCACCTTCTACTGCTGCCGCTTTAAGCGCAGATGGCGCACGAGTCATAGCAGAAGATAGAATTTTACGTATGCCAATCTTAGCAGCTTGTGTGCCAGCAATACTTGCAGCTTTACCTGTGCCACCTGTAATGATGCCAAGATACGTAGACGGTGCAGATGCTATGCCTTGTGCATAATCCAGCATCATTCTTCCATAGTCATCGACTTCTTCTAAGTCATCGATGCGATCATAGGCATCAATCAAACGAGCAAACGTCTGCTTACCTTGTCTGTCTGCATTCTGTGCATACTCAAGATCACGCAGGGCTGTTATTTCATTTGTATTTTGAAAACGCATATGCTCCATAAACTTATCGATAACTTCATCCTTAGTCATCAACTCATCTACACCGCCACGCTCTCTCAAAAAATAAGTGGCATCCGCGATAAAATCAGAATCGGATGCCAACTCATCACGTGTAAGGGTATCACGTTTGTTATAATCTTTAAACATACTTACACCTACTGTCCTGCACCTACCAATGCACCCATTCCTTCAGGAACATCTTCAGCATTTGTGGTAACTTGAGATGTTTTATTTGTTTCTGTCATAACTCTTTCAAGCCAAGCATTTGCTTTTTCTCTGGCCCTTTGGTTAGTAGCTTCTTTTCCTTTATAGTACTCATATACTTTATTATATGCAGCATCAATGAAGGCATCCTTTTTATCGCCTTCTAACGTAGGAAGCATATCAAGAGTTTCTGTAAACAGTGTTTGATCATCTGTACCTTGAAGTATAGGAATATCAGATGTATTACTTTTATCTTCTTCTTTTTGATCCGGCGCACCTGCATAGACACCCTTATCTTTTGCCCATAATACCAGTTCTGCTTTTAGTTCGAGTATTTCAGTTCCGCTAAGTCTATTACGGTTAACTTCCGCTTGTTTTTTAGCAATTAATTCAGCGACCTTTGTGCTGACCATAATATTGCGGTCTGCTTTTTCGTGTTCATAGAGCATTACACCAGCAGAGGGAACTCCTTTTGCTCCGGTAATTTGATTACCATAGTTTCTAAGATTACTGTCTGCAGCAGGACCGCTAAACATTCCCGCCTCATCGCCAGACAAAACTGCTGAAGCCCTAGCAGATTCTACAGGATCGACAAGATTAATAGCACCCTGAACAGGACTACCATATTCAAAATCTTCTGTGGCTAATGCTCTCAATTCAGCAAGGTTCATACCTGTAGCAGCGGCGGCTGCATCAGCACGTTGTTTCATATACGCACCTTGCAATCCTGTACCGCCTATATCGGCAATAGCATCTGCAGTTGTCATGCCAGACGAAACCTTGCCCATTACACCGTCAAGTAATTCATCATACGTCATGCCGCCCAAGTCTTGACCTTCCGCTAGAGTAATAATATCTGCTGGTTTTATGGCTGCGATTTCGGGATTTTCTTTTGACAACTTTTGTTGGTGAATTATGTGATCTACAACCTGTTGGTGCCTATTTTGCTGCCAAGCTACAGCGACCTGCGCGTCAGAGAAACCTGCATTTTTAAGTATCTGCCCTGCTGTGTCTAACTCTTTACGTTTTTTCTTGCGCTCTGAAAGTTTAGCTACACCAAGTCTACCAAAATCTTTTAAGCTACTATCAATCAAGCTAATAGCTTCTTTACGCTCCTCTTCAAATATTTCTGAAGCACGTTTAGCTGCGCCACCAAGAGCGGCTGACATAATAAAAGCCATCTTATGATCTCCTTGCCATTAAGCCGCGAGGCTCTTCGTCTTCCATTGCCTCTTCTTCTTGTGGTTCTTCTACAGGTTCTTCTTTAGGCAACTCTCGTCTTGATCTCATTTCACTAAGGGTCAGCGCAACTTCTGTTTTCGTAGGTGCTTTGTCATCAACATCAGTAGATAAGACAGTATGCTCAACTCCAGACTTCTCAGCCATCTTTGAAATAACTTCGGTGAGTGCAGGGGCGATAATCATGCCGACATCTACACTATGCAATCCTTGCATAACACCACCAAGTTGTAGTGTATCCACAAGAGTATCAACAGGCACACCCATTTCAAGCAAGTCCATCATCTCAGATGCTTGCCTTTCATTCGTCACACGGTCTACATAAAAGGCCAATGCCTGATCTGCAGTAGGAAACTGAGGGGGCCGTTGCCATGGTCTATCACCTACAGGTGCAGTCAAAGACTGTCCGGGTATAGGCGCATCAAAGGATGGGGCAGGTTCGTTTTTATTACGCATAATCTGTTTCCATTGCTTTCTGTACTAATCTGACTAGACGAACAGATTCAGGTTCGTCTTCAGGTTTCATTGTAGCACGATCAGGTTTGAAAAGCAAGCCTTTAGGTTTAGGTGTATCAACTGGCTTAGCCTTACTTGCCTTATCCATATACCTTTTAGTATTAATAATACTGTTAGTTGTCATACGTGTTTGCATTTTTAAAACCCAAATTTAAATCCTGTGTTTAAACCAATCTTGAGTACATCAGTAACAAATCCACCGACAGCTTGGCTTGACTCATAGTCACCTTTAAACTTTGCAACCTCAAGATTGTTATCTGCTTGCATTTGTGCGATAGCTAGATTTGCTTGACGGTCTGCTTCATTGTCTGCAGTATCCCATGCCCACTCCATAGTGTCAGCATAGTACTGCCATAGATTTTCATAAGCTGTTTCTGATATACCAAGAACTGCTGCTGCATTGATTTGATTAGCAGCATTGATAGCTGCTGTATCTGCTGTAGCAATTTCTCTACGCCATACAGCATTCGCTTGTGCAATTGCGAGTTGGTTCTGCGCATTGAATGTGTCACGTTGATTGTTTAGTTCAGCGTTAAAGCGTTCTACTGTATTGGCTTGACCAGCATTAAACTGTGCCTGTGCATTTACTTGCGCTGCATTAAACTGTGATGTCTGCTGCGCAAGATTGGCAAAGAACTGATCAACTTGATTCTGGCTAGTAGCATTAAACTGACGCGCAGCATTCTCTGCAGCTTGGTCTGTAAACAGAGATTGAATACGCTGCTGCGCCTTGAACATTTCTGTCTGCTGTTGATTGCTTAGATTAGTCATGTCCATCTGCAAGAAGTTTTGAGCATTCTGTACTGCGGCTTGCTGACGGTTGTTCAAGTTCTGTGTATCCATCTGTGCCAAAGCAGCAGCTTGTGACATTACAAGCGCTTGCCTGTTAGATAGATTATTTAAGTTCATTGTATTTACAGCACGAGAGTTCTCAAGTTGAACTTGCTGTTCTGCTGTAAAGTTTTGATTTGCTATGTCACTAATCTTAGCGGCATTCTGCACACGTGCTTGGAATGCTTGATCAAACTCCATACCCATAAAGGTAGCACGTTGCTGTGCAGCAAGCATCGCACGTTGCTGTCTGTTAGAAAGATTCTGTGCTTCAAACTGTGCTACTGTAGCAGCATCTGCCTGTGCAATAGGAAGAGCAGCCTCAAGCGTGGCCTGAACAATTGCCTGACCAGCGAGGCTACTTGCGCCAAGTCCACGTGCAGCCATCTGTGCTGTAGCATTACGCATAGCACCAGCAGCCCATGCAGGTGGATTGGCAGCATCAAAGTTAGCAGTAAGCTGTGCAAGCTGACCTTGTACAGTAGCCTGTGTAGATGGTGCAGCTTCTGCTGCTTGAATTTGTTCTGTAAACTGTGCAGCCTTTTCTGCATCTGCAGCACCGCTAATAAGTTCACCTGCCTGTATCTCACGTTGTACAGGACTGTTAATAAGAGATGCATTACCTTGCGCTGCGTCAAGATTACCCACACTAGATGCAGTCTGCTGTGCTGCAGTTACCTGCGCACGTGGGTCAACAGTACCTTGTGCTGCCTGTGTAGCTTGAACTGCAGCAGTAACTGCGGGTGAGGCTGTAGCGGCTTGCATTTGTGCTGCAGCACTTTCCTGTGTAGCAGCAGCCTGTGCAGTGGTAGCCATAGCTGTAGGAACAGACACTGCACCAGTCACCAAACCAGTTTGAGGATCAATGTACTGACCTGCTTCAGTAGGAGTAAGTGCTGCTTGTGTTACACCACCTGCTGGCAATCCCGGCTGGTACATACGTTGTACAGTAGATTCACCGATATTATCTGGTGTTTCTGTTTGTGCTGCAGGTGGTGTGGCTGGCTCTGCTACTTGATCATAACGCAGTGGTGTGTAAGAACCGTCATCGAAGGCTCCGAATATAGGTGGTTGCATAGGAAATGTACCTATTTTTGCTGGAGTACCACCCGTCTGCATCTTAACCATACCACCTTTAGCCATCTGCATAGCCTTCTGTTGGTATGTTTGCATCTGCTGTTGACGCATAGGGTCTTGAGCAAGGTAATCTTGAAAGCCCTGCATATTGCCTGAATAACCCATGGCACGTGCAATCTTCTCCATGCCACTAGGTTTAAATGCTTTGAACATTGCCATACCTTATTCCCTACTCAATACTTTGTCTAGCTTATCTTCAACACGATGCAGTGCATCCATGACC
>Ga0208150_1000760_pt1 | contig 12475 bp, 10 predicted proteins | sample DEB08_DNA_8_FD_184534 | JGI IMG/M metagenome (GOLD analysis project Ga0208150, IMG submission 184534) | Aqueous microbial communities from the Delaware River and Bay under freshwater to marine salinity gradient to study organic matter... | ecosystem: Environmental > Aquatic > Marine > Coastal ...
TGACGACCCTGATTGGTGTTCACACGGTATCTGAACTGATATGTGCCAGCCATGGTCTCATCCAGCACTTCTATGAATTGGAATATGGCGTAATGGTTGTCACCTTCGTTGGTGAAGCCAGATCTCACAAATGTGCCACCTGGTATCGATCCACCTGCCGCAATCACTTGGTCATCCAGTTCAAATGACACCTTGGCGCAGTCAGTTATGTTCTCCCCTGCGGCCAATTGGTCTCTGTAGTTGATGGCCAGATCCACCATACGGAACTTCATGTCATTGAATGATCCGCCAAATGGATACTGTGTGTATGTGTTGTTGTTGTGTGGTCCCAGTTCTATCACAAAGTATAGACCCGTACGGTCCCTACCCCATGCTGTGTTGGTTGTGTCAATCATATTTCAATCTCACTCCCATTGTTCTAGTTTCTGTTTCTGCCTGCACAGTTCTGTCGCTGTGTGCTGTCGCAGTCCTTGTTTGATCATCTACGGTTGCAGTCCTGTCGCTGTGTGCTGTCACTCGCCTTGTGACAGGTTCAAATATGATGGTATGATAAGCCAATGGTGCTGAGAACACAGTGGCTATAGAAACTTTAGCGAATGCCCAATCCAGGTCAAACTGATTTTGGCTCAACAGCAGTTGTGGATCTGCCTCAGTGGCGAATGCTATGTTTTGATCATCATATTCTGCGATCCTACGCACTGTGACACCTGGTGCGATTGGATTACCACTTAAATCTCTTATGTCATCATGGAAGTTGTGGTGTATCTTTCCAGTGTTTGGGTCAATTGTCTGTGCACCTCTTGGAAAGAACTTAAAGATTAATCTTTGATCCACAAACATCGTAAATCTTGTTGGATCTGCTGTGACTGAGAATGCTGTGTCTATGCTGTCTATGTCTGCGTTGATGAACAATCCACCGGTGGTGCTCATTGAGAATGAGTTGCCGATGGTGTCCACTTCACCCCTTATTATCACACCCACAGTCAATAGACCTTTGGTGAATGCACCATTGATGTTATCTATCTCAGCATCAATCGTGACACCTGTTCCTGCGTCAGCACTTGCGTATGTGGCTGACACATCTAGGTCAATTGACAACAGACTTCTCAGTGGGTTGGATTCAGCGGTCTGTGTGAATTCAATGTCAAATGCTGTGTCAGATATCCTTAAAATTCCACCTTGGAACTGTTCAGTGAAACTCACTGCCATGGTGTCCACTGTGTTCTCAATGATCACACCGCCTGACACTGACATACTGGATTCAACTGGTTGTGTATCAATCTCTGCTTCAATTATCACCGTGGCCAATGTGGTCACATCTGTGGTCACATCAAATGATTCTGGCGTGCCCGTCTGAGGCAACACCATGATGTATCTGTGTCTCACAAATGTGTTCTCAAAACTGCTGATGGCTGGATGTATGTTGGCCAATCTCACTGTGGTGTTGGCCACATCTGCGTTCTGTAAGCCATTGATAGAGTTCACAAAGTAGTTGATCACTGGTGTGTCATCATCTGCCGTGTATCTGTCATGGTCAGTGTTGATCAGTGTGACAGGAGCACCACCTATTATGGTACTCACATTGGTGTTTTCAGCCAAAACTGAGCCATTTGCGGCCAATATCTGTAGATCTGTCTCAAGGTCAGCACTTGGTCCTGTCAATGACACTATTGACACATTGCTGGTTGCGGATGGTGTCACTGTTGTGGCGTTGTCATCCCAAACATAGGGATAGCCTGATCCTGGATATATTGAACCGCTAAAATCAGTACCTGATGGCCATTCACTTGCAATACTCTGTCGTCTGTAATAGCCCTGTGTCTCTACCTGTATGGTGCCACCGCTCCTAGATATATATAGATCTGGTCCTGTCTCAGCTGATATTGTTGTTTTTGATTCAATATATGTTTTGCTAGGAAAATTGGGTGCAAATGGTTCAGTTGTGGGTATCAGACCATAGTGATAGAATGCTTTCAAGTTGTCAGCATCATCTAAATCTATGTATCTATCACGGAAATAAACACTGTATATGGGTGCATTTGTGGTATCTGAATTTGTTATTGTCTGTGTATTATGATTGTATGTACAACCTACCAACAGACTGGCATTACTGATATATGTTGGTACTGTAAGTTCTTGATAAACTATAAAATCATGTGTGGATGTTATGTCACGCCCATTGACATACAAGTGACCACGATAATATTTTGGACCAGTGTTACCAGGATCAAAAGAAAAACTTGGTGTTGATCCATTGTATTTGACTGGATAATATGCTAGAGTGTCTGCTTTGTCATCTGGACCATAGCTTGAAAATGTTATGTTATTCCAACCAGTACTCAATTCACTGGTGTTAAATGATAGATTGATGCTTGGATCTAGTTGTATAGTTGTTTGGCTACCACCAATTGTTAAGTACATACCCCTTGCTGTGTCTGTGGTCGCTGAAAGGTCTGCTATCTCAAACAGTGTCTGTTTACCTGATGCTGTTGTGCCATCCCAATGGAACCAAACACTACCAGTAACTCCATCAAAGAATCCAGCTGAATATTCAGTTAAATTTGATAGCAATGTCTCACTGCCATCAGAATCATCATGATATGGTGTTGTGTCATCTGTGTAACCAGCATTAATCTTTCTCCACCTAGAATCAGTGGCAAAGACCGCGGATCCATTGTCAATGTCATATCCTGACACATTCGCTGTCGTGGGGTTTTCCGTGTTCTGTGCGTTGGTACTATCTATTATGCCTATGGCTGTGGTTGATCCTGCCACCAACAGATTGCTGGGCAATGTGATCTCAAGATCACTGAACTGTAATCTTGTGTCTTTGATTATGCCTGTGTCAGTGCTCGCAGTGTTGTTGATCACCCCAGATATGTTGCTGTCTATCCAATCACTGAAGGCCCTGGTTGAGCCTGTCACAGATATCCTTGCCTGTATGTTGCTGACGGCTATGTTGGCGTTGTCACTCTGTAGTTCCACATCAATGATGCCTGAATCAAACGCAAAGTCATTGAGTGTTGCTGAATAGTTCTGGTCTGTGCCCACACTGATTGCTTGGCTGGCTGTACCACTGGTCACAGTGAGGTATTCAGCCACACCTGATATGAATGTGACATCAAAATTAATTTCTAGATTGGTTTTTACCTGTGTGGGATAGTAGTCAGCAAAGTCAAAACGCACAGTGACCTTTTGATCTGAATCTAAAGTTTCTGCTTCGTACTGAACTGCCTGTTGCTGGGGTTTGAACTCACGGATGTAGTCATCTGGTATGTAGTCTTCCTGTATGTATAACACCGTGGCCTGTGGATATTGGTTCCAATCTAGGACTTTTTCCCAGTCGTGTGTCTGTGTGTGTTGACCTGCCGTGCTGGATCTTTTTACTGCACAAGGTGTCCGGTATTCAGTGGTGTGTTGCCTAGTCTGATCGCTGGTTATCACATGGTGGCCAAAATCACCTGTGATATTTGCTGTTAAGTTTAAAGCACCTGCGGAGACTGTGGCCATTTAACCGTCTCCTTATTCATCTTTGATGTAAGTTTTACCAGTCAGTTGCTCAATATCTCTGATCATTTCTTCCATATTGATTCGCACTGTTTTACCTGTTTTTACATTTTTTGAGAAGTATTCCCATTCACCTTGAGCATTGTGTGGTGAAATTTGTGTTTCGTTGCCTGCGGCATCTTTGACAAAAACTTCTGCTGTGCCTGACACATCTTTGGCATAGATCCAACCCTTGTCTGTTGTGGTTGTGGGTGTGCTCACTTCATCTAACTGAATGGCTGTTTTTGCATTAATTTCATCACCAATTTCCATTTTGACAGAACCTGATGTGCTACCTGTTGAAGTAGTTAAGAACTGCCACTTACCGCCTCTTGCTGATGCTGAGTGGTCTTCATTGGCTACCAATATCAATTCACCCACAGGAGCAAAAGCACCATAGTAAGCACCAGGTGTGTCTGCATCTCCATTCCAACCTGATCCCAAGAAGTTGAATATTCTGTCATTGTTGTTTAGGAAGTCTTTGTTGCCAGCACCATCATCTCTGTTTCTGTGTGCCCATATGTTTGGATAACCTGTGTTGGATTTGTGACTCCACAAGTTTAATCCTGTATATGAACCATTGGATTGAATGTCTAGACCTTGTCCAAACACTGTGCCAGGACCAGCACCTAGATCTGGATTGTTGCCTTGTGTGAAATTGTGAATGATCATACCCTCTGCAGAGTATTGCTCTACCACATCTACATTTAATTCCATAGTGTCTGGAGCATTCTGTGTTGCGGCTGTGGCAGTTTCTGATGTTGAATTTTTAAATTTCAATAGTGTGGCTGAGTTGTTTGCGGCACCTGTGTTGTCATCATCTCTGTAGTTCAATGAAAGAGTTGATTTGCCTGCTTCCAAGGTCAATTCATATTGAGCAATTCTCTGTGATATGCCTGAGTGTGCTGTGCTACCACCATCACCTTCATCAAATTTTCTGATCACCAAAGAAGTGTCATAGTCACCTGATTGTTTGCCACTGCTGGATTCTACCACAGCACCTGTGGCCGCTGTGCCTGTGATGCCTGAAAAGTTTTGAAACAAGGTCATTGTTTCATTGTATTCTGATGTGCCTGAATCTTTGTTTCTGAATTGAAACCTGTCTGCGGCCCTAATGTCAATGTCATCATTGGCCTGTAAGATAATGTCTTGTGCTACGGCTCTCACATTACTGCTGTTTGACTGTAATCTAACTTCACCTGAGTCTGATTCCATTTTTTGATCCCAGCTGTTAGTGTAGTATTTTACTTCTGAATTGTTTCTGTCAACTACAAGATAACCTTGCTCTGTGCTACCGCCACGGTATGATATTTTGGCATCTGTGCTAAATTCTGATCTTAACCATAAGTCACAACCATCTGATCCTCTGATCTGAAAGTCTGATCTTGGTCTGATTCTACCAGCACCATTTGAGGACATATTCAAGTCACCGTCTGTGGTTGCCACCGTGATGTAGTTTGAATACTGTGCATCTAAACCAGCGGTGCCAGGGTGATCCAACACAAGACCTGCTTTTAATTTAAAGTGTCCTGAACTGACATCCAGTGTGGCTGTGCTGTAACCTTCTGAATTGGCTGAATCTGGTGCTATTACCACATTGCCTGCTGAAACTGAAACTATGTTGTTGCCATTTACATCCAGATCCCCACCCAATTGTGGTGTTGTGTCTTCTACAACATTTAATAGACCTGTGTCTGTGTCCGAGTCGTTGACCCAAAGAGTGCCATTGTATTTTAGAACCTGACCATTTGTTGGTGATGTGATGGTCACATCTGCGTGTTCATTTAACACCTGTGATGTTAATGCACTCTGGACCTGTGTTGAAGTTTGGCCTAGGTCGTTGGACCATTGCACAAAACCTGAGGTTTCATTGTATTTCAAAACTTGGTCTGGACCTGGTGCTACATCTGTTCTTATCTTGAATTTTTCTGTGCCTGACGCATCTGACACCACAAGATAATCCGTGTTGATTTCTAGGTTACCTGAACTTGGTATCAAGGAATCACCAACAATCACATTGCCCGTTGTGGTCAGTGTGTTGACTGTGTAGTCATCTGAGTTGTCCAGTTCTGTGGCTGACACAGAGTTTGCTGGTAATACGCCAAGAGACACATTGGCCAGCTCGTCATTTAAATTTGTAAAGTTGGCATCCATTTCAGCAAATGTCAGTGCTGAGCCTTTGCCTGATCTTGTTACTATCGTGGCCATTGTGTTCTCCTTAGTCTAGTGTTATGGTCAATGAACCAGAATTTATCTGAAAGATATCTCCGGTTGTGACTTGCTTTTCTGTTGATAAAGCACCATAGAACATCAAGTTGCCCGCTGTGGATTGGTCATACAGACCAACATAGGTCACATTGGCTGGATAGTTGGCTGAAGCTTGGTTGAATGTCACAGTTGCGTTGGTTGAAACAGAAACAGTGTTGGCCACTTCTGTCACGGAACCAAATGTCACTGATTCTCTAGCATAGTTGTATCCTGATGTTGGTATCTCATTGGCACCCGAGTTGTCTTCCTGTGGGTTGCCTGTGTGCAGTGAAACATATACAGCAGATGGTGCCGTGTAGGCCGCGCCTGTAGTGGCCACATTCTGTAGTACATGGTTAAGCACTTTTTCTTCTAAATCATTACTTGCCGCGCTCATTGTGTGTCTCCTTTTCTTTATAAAGAATCTTGTGTTAGTTTAAACTAACTGTATTTATACAATCAAAGTTTCTGTATGCGCCTGATGGTGGTTCTTGACACAGAATACTTTTCAGCCAGTTCTGCTTCTGAAAGATCACTACGAACTATGTCAATGACCTGTTTGGGCGTGAGTTTGTTGAAATGTGCCAATCTACCTGATCGCACATTTTCATTGATGTTCTCCTGCTGTGTGATGGCCTGTAAATGGGCGGGATTCACACATCTCTTACAGAAGCAGGTGTGGTGTATCACTGCACCCTCAGGTATCTCACCATGGTGGATCCTGTAACTGTACCTGTGTGCCTGCTCACCACGATATCTGCCATATTCAGCACTTGGGGTGCCGGTGAACAGAATGCAACCGTCCTGTGTGTAGCACCTGCGCCAGAAGTCCTCTGGAAATTGGAATCTTTTCTTTGACACAACCTCTCCTTTTGTGTATAAATACATTTGTATTGAAGGTTTTGTTTTTCTGACATGGACATTCAATGCTCCTTATCGATTATATGCCATAATTGAGACCCAGTGTTGTGCCAACAGCACTGGGTTTTTTCTTTTCTGTTATTGAGATCTACGCACACGCAATTGATGTATGGGTCCGATGGGCTGGGGTGCTCCCTGGCGTTGCCATTTGTGGATCAACCTGTGGCTGTGGCTCTGTATGCGTTGCCATTGGCTCTCAGTGACCCACTTGTACTCCCACCAGTCATCATAGTGTTCGTTGTTGGCCGCGATGGGATCAACTGCCCGGTATATCCAGAATTTTGATTCAGTCATGGCTTGCCTTTCTTTTGTTGTATTTAATAGGAATTGAAAAAGGCGACAGCCTTTTTGGTTGATTGCGTCAGCAATTGACCATCACTGACTGATCAACTGCTCCGCAGTCAATCAACAAATCACTTGCGTGATTTGTCAAATATCTCTCTCCAATTATGGAGATGTGAATGTATGTGTTAAATTTTAGTGTATCACTTGATCTTGATTGATTGGTCAGAGTCCACCTGTTTAAGGCAGACTCAAAACTTGATCTGTGTTGACAGTTCTTCATCCAGTCTCGATTCAGCAGTTTTGCGGGATTGCCTAAACCCTATGTGAGACGCTTTATTACGGTAGCAAGTGTAATCTACCAAGCAACATTGCTCTAGAATCTTGTTTGTGTCGTATGTCAGCAATCATACTATGATAATAATCACTCTTTCTTTCAGTGCTTCTTATCATTTGACGAGTGTATAGTCCCCTATACCTTTTCCTCAGCAGTATTACAGTCTGGCCTGCCAACCTTGTGTGCTAATTGAATATCCTTTGTAATTTTTTATAAGTGTTGCCTGAGTATTTTCTGCCCTTTTGTCGTGCCTGTGTTTCTGGATTGGTGTTTGTCGCCCAATTTGTGATTTTGTCTAGTTGATGTGCTGATAATGTGCCTAAGTCTGTGGTTTTGTAATATCGCTTTGCCAAATATAGTATTTGTTTTTGTAAATTTAATTTTGCCATTTTAAAATTTATCCAAGTATAGTTCGATGCCTTCTATCATGACCACTAATGCCAGTTCAATGGCCAGTATGGTGTGATACACCGTCCACAACACTGAATGTTTTTGTTTTGATTTTAATTTTTTCTTTGCCATAATGTGCTTTTACTTATCCTCGTGTGTTGTGACTGTGATGTGTCTTACCAATGTTTGTCTTACTAATGTTATTAATATTATGTTAGTCACAGTCACATCTATAATATAGCATCATACAGCGGTGTGTGTCAACGGTTTTTTTAGGGTATAGCAACATACCCGATCACCGCTTCCAGACGGCTGTAAGGCGCTTAAAATTGGTTTAAATTATGAGAATATGATGCTTTTGTATTCGTTTTGATAGTATTCCACAGATTCCACCTCATACACTTCAAATCCATAGAAGTATAATAAAAACTCTTCAAAAGTGAATCTGAATCGGGGAGTTGAGAATGCCAGATCTGGTGTTGCGTTGAGATTAATTGAAGAAAGTGGCAATGACATTTGAAGCGGCTAATATAACGATGGCAAACAGGATCGACCAAACTCTTGTGTCCAATTTGTCCAGTTTGCTTTCAATACGGTCTATGTCTTCTGACATATGTTGAAGGTGGTTGTCACGGATTTGTTTTACATCTTTAGAGATCAGTTGTGTGTCTATCTCTAACTGTGTGAGCCTCACACCTGCTTTGGCTTGCTCTAATTCGTTCCTGTCCATAGTCTCCACCATTTTTTTGTTATCTTTTTAATGGAGCATCTAAAACACCAGTGCTTACATACTGCCATGATCAAAACCTCTCTCGTTAATCAACAGTGGTATCATCAAAGTAATACCATGCTGTGCCATTGTAGTACACAGGTTTGTTCTTCAAAGCAGACAGACTGTCTGTGGTCAGGAATGCTATGTCACCTTTGCTAGGTGAAGCAGGCAAACTGCTGTGGTCAATGGGTTCTAAGTTGATGATGTCTTCAAAGGAAACCCTGGCAGAATTGGGTTGTAGTGTTATGTCACCAGAGGTGCTGATGAAAGTTGCAGGCAGTTGTGCGGCAGGAACTTTGGTTGTTGAATCCAATGAAGCAACACCATTCACGGTTCCACGACCGTTGATCACTGCTGTAAGTTCTACGAATGCGTTGTAGATGTCTGTTCTGGCATTTGCTGGATTGTCCGTTGCCGAATCCACATTTGCTGTTGATATGTTTGATACATTAGCCCAGGCCATTGTAGTCTCCTTGTTAATTAAGTTTATTTATTATATTACATCAATCAGATCTGAAGGTCCAGGAAAAATATTAGTCCTTGTTATTGTGTAAGTGTTCGGTGTGTTGGCATCAGCGGGATTTTCAAAGTTGTCCACCGTGTTGTGCGTGCCTGACACGAACATATTTGGATCACCATCTTCCGCACTGCCCACCGCTGGTAATATGGGTGTGCCTGTGGCTGGTGTGCCATCCGCATTCAAGAACTTACGCCTGTTTGATGCTGTGTCAGGATCATCTGATCCATACCTTGAGAAATATATGTTCTGGTATGCTATGCCGTTTGGATCACCAGTCAATGTGGGTGTGCCTGAAACGGTATAACTGCCACCTATGCCACAGTTGTCAGTGATAGTGACTGTCAAAGAACTGACCGTGCCAATTTCAGTGTCAGAAATTGATCCGGAAGATATTGCACTGTCATTGAAGTATGCCTTTGTGCCATATCCTGAACTGCCACTGTGTGCTATCAGGATGTGATGCCACTTGTCAGCGGTGATCGAACTTGTGGGCACATCCACTTCAAAGAATCTACTGTTTGAACTGTCATTACGGAATATGATCTGGAACCTAGTGTTAGATCCATTGATGGTTGTTGCCCAACTCATACCCCTGAATATTGATGTGTGATTGACATATTGTGTCTGTATAAATTTTAATAAACCTGTGCTGACTCCACTTGGTAGATAGAAGAACGCTGAGGCATAGAAACCATCATTCAATGTGGGCATAGCACCTGGTAAATTTGTGTCAAATTCTATGCTACCAGGTGATCCACTTTTACCAATCGCAAAACCATTGGCTCCAAACACTGTTAGGTCTGGTGTTTTAAGTATGAGACTCATTAACTTAGATCCCTGCCCACATGGAACAGGTATATGTCAGTTGAACTGCCAAATGAAATAAAACTCAAAACATCCTTACCTGAAGCAGTCAATGTTGGTTCTGTTCCATCTGTGAATTTGAAATCTGAATCATATGTTATGGTGTAGGCACCACCATTGGTTATCTCAATTATGCCTTGCACTATCTGTGTTGAGGGTATTGTACCTGAATGTGTTAGTGTGAAATTGCCACCTGCAGTCAACTTAAATGCTGAATGTGTGTCCAAGGTCAATGTGGCTGTGCCTGCGGCTGATATTGTGCCCAGATCTGAAATAGTTGGTGCTGTGTCTGAGGTTCTAATTTTGTCTAGACCTGAAACCGTTGTTGAATTATAAGGCCATGCTACCATTATGCTCTCCCTACTCCGCCACCTGTTGTGGCAGTCAATTGTGGGAATCCTATCACATCTATGTCGATGCCGTCATGATCAACACCTGTGGTGTCTTCTGGAAATTGATCAAGATCCCTTACTGTGAAACTTGGTGTTGATTTTGATACTGTGTGTATCACATATTTGCCGTTTGCGGCTGATGTTGTGGCATCATATTTTGTTGAATAAGTTATGCCCGCCACTGGCAATGTCAATGTCTGAACAGGTATGGTCCTTGCTGAGGCATCACCTGCCAGTGTGCTGGAATCCACATCAAAGAAATATTCGTGTTCCATTCTCTGGTCAAATTCTGCCTGCACTTCGCTCAAAACTGCTGTGATGTTGGCTCCTGAACTATCTCTTGCGGCCACTGTGACTATCACTTCCGCGTATCTGGCTGTTTCACCTGTGTAAGTGTCTGCCACATAACCTGAAATTGTGTAGTCTAGGTCCAAATACAGATCACTGCCTTGGTTGCTGGTCACATATGGAAACACCACTTGATTGTCAACATTGACTCCACTGCCGTACTTGATCTGTAGGCTGGCGGCACCTCTGAATGTGTTTATGGCCACTGTGGGTATCACTGGTTTGCTTATGCCAAAGTCAAATGTCTTGGCATATACTAGATCTGTGGGTCCTTGGCTCCAGTCTGTGAATGCTGACCAACCTGCGGTCAGATCAGCCCAAGTGCCTGTGCCAGGGTTAAAATATTCACCATTACGATATATACCATTTGGTGTTGGTAAAGGTTTGATTATACTACCCATTATGCAAATCCTTCCACAGCCGCTGATGCTGTTATTACACTGGAACCACCACCCCTAGGGTTGATGTTCACTGTTCGATCTTCAAAGAAAACTTTTTCTTGTCCTGATGATCCTATGCCTATGCCTGTGATTTTATACACACCAGGATCCAAAGAACCTGTTATGGATAGGTTGTTGGCCGCTGTGTGATAGATGTTGAAGATAGCATTCTGTTGTGTCTGGCCATTGAATTTTAAAACTGTTCTAAATCGTGCCACATGACTGCTCATACCAGAGTAATTCATACGCACATGAGCCTTGCCCGCAGTACCCAATTGTGGGTTGTCAAACACGCTGAGCTCATATGTGAAGTTAGGTGATTCTAATAGATTGTCTTCTTTTGGTGGAGTCGGTTTGGCAGGATCATCAGGTGGTCTCACCACAGGTGGCTCTGAACCATCATCTGGTGGGAATCTCTTGGGATTCCTGCTCTGTAGCACTGGTATCTGATACACTTCCACATTGTATAATGAGTTGTCGTGTTCCACTGCCGTCACTGTCACAGTCTGATCCCAGTTCACTTTGAGTTGTAGCACCCTGAACAGTCCCTCATTGTACATATAGTCATCTGCTGACTGTGGTGCCAAAACATATTGGTGCGTGAATTTGAATATGTCACCTGCTTCCAATTGTTGTAGTTCTGCCGTGCCTTGGAATTGCAGTTTCATCTGTTTCCTTGATCTTTCCACCAACAATCTGGCCTGATCATATGCTCTTTCTTCATCAGTTATGCCAGGTGAGTTGTGTTTGATCTCTAACACTTCACCTTCATCTTCTGTGATGTATGCGGTGTTCTCATATGTTCTAACATCTGTTTCATACTCTTCTCTCTCATTGGAGAAAGAAACTTCTGCTCTGTTGTATGTGTTTGACTTGTTATTACTGCTGAGGGTGATCTTGCCTATGATCATCATGTCATTCACTTCAAATAAACCTGATGTGCTCACTGCCGCTTCTAATTTCAGTGCGTATCTACCATTGGTGTAAGGCAGATAACCTCTACAACATTCCAGCAATGCCTTGGTGTTGTCCAACATCTTTTTAGATGTGTCTATGGTGATGTTCGTGGTCAGGAATGGTTTCACACTACTGCTACCATTCTCCAATGTGAATGTCTTGTCTTGACCACAGTCATTTGCGGCCAATCTAAATCTTGTTGTGTCGATTGAGTCAGCATCTAAACCCTTACCAAATCTGGGATTACGCAAGTAATCAAACAAACATTCCGCTGGATTCTCACTCCAACCAAAGTCTGCGTGTGCAACACTTTCAGCATAAGTTTCTGAAAATGATTCTGCTTCCGCTTCTGACAGTGTGGTCAGTTTCCTAACTTTTTTACCTTTCAATACCACCTGAATTGTAGGCAGTCCACTGTATGGATTGTTGTTGATCTGATCTTCTAATTCGTTTTTTGAG
>Ga0208150_1000763_pt1 | contig 12448 bp, 14 predicted proteins | sample DEB08_DNA_8_FD_184534 | JGI IMG/M metagenome (GOLD analysis project Ga0208150, IMG submission 184534) | Aqueous microbial communities from the Delaware River and Bay under freshwater to marine salinity gradient to study organic matter... | ecosystem: Environmental > Aquatic > Marine > Coastal ...
AACCGGTACAACCGAAACCCTTCACCGGAAGAGACATTATTTTACTATTTAGGTGGCCCCGCATGGAGTGTTGGTAAGTCGTTTATCCGAGGTACAGGCGAGCTTATCAACGGAGATATGCAACGAGGTATCGAAGCTATGGTGCCAGCAGCCGTGCGTAATGCTATGAAGGCAGTACGTTATACGGAAGAAGGTGCCCTGACTCGACGTAAAGATCCTATCCTTGACGATATCACTAGCGGTCAACTTGTCGCGCAGGTGATAGGTTTTGCCCCCGCTGAGTATGCGAGACGGCAAGAAGAGAACCAAGTCTCAAAACGTATTGAGAATACCTTACGCAACAACCGAGGTAAGTTACTCAAGCAATACTACCTTGCTATACGTATGGGAGACTACGAAGGTGCGGCAGAACTCCAAAGAGAAATCATGAAGTTTAACCAACGAGTTGGAGTAAAGTTCCCAAGAGCTGTTATAACTACGGACTCCATACGACGATCAATGCGGTCACACATGAATACGTCTGCCACTATGCACAACGGTATCGCAATAAGTCCGATGTTCCGAACAGCTTTGCAGCAACACCTAGATGATAGCACTCCTATAACGCTAGAAGATTAATCATCCATCCGTAAGTGTTGTTCTTTGTCTATTATCTGCATCACTGATAAGACTAACTGGTCATCACCGGGGTCTAACACGTTTGTGTCACGCAGCTTAACTAGCGTCATCCACGCATACAATAAATCATTCCTTGTAGGTTCCATAAATGCTCCTTGATATAGGAGTTAGGATACCCCCTCCGAAGAGGGGGGCGCTCTAAGAGCAGGAGGATGACAGCACGCTATGTGAGAAGGAGGACGGTCTGTCGGGTTAAATATATCACAGCACCCTCCATATACGAACCCCTAATTTACCATCCTCAACCCTAACTCTGGTTTCTATACGCCAATCCTTTTTAGCGGTTATAACCTTGGCTTGGCGCACTGCTTCAGGGGTATTGATGCAAGGTACGAATATAGATGTACCCACTGACATCGACCCCCAATTTACTATAACCTGAACCCCATCGGGACACAGATCATACGTTCTCAATACTCCCTTCTTCATCATCACCCTCAGAGAACTGAACTACAATCACATCTGTAGGGGGCATGTTTAGCTGGGTGCCCTTACTCAACCGCATCTTCATACGTTTAGCCCCTAGCTTTTCGGTTAGATCGTTTACAAACGCCCCGTAGTTTATTTGCTGTTCCCCGCACCATAACCGCAACGGCTTGGGTACTAGGTATAGCTTCTTGATATCTGTCTCATACCTAGCCACCAACTTGTTTCGGGGTACGGCCTCGGGCAAGATTATGGACTCCATAGTGGTGCCATCTTGCTTGCGTAAGTCACTGGTGCTCTTGATACGCAAAATGTTATCGATGTGCTCGTTTACGTATTCGTTCAACGTCTGCTCGATAGAGACAGCCATGTCCTGTGCTTTGGCTTTGTTCTCTAACAACATCTGTATCGCCCAGTTAGTAAGCTCCGGTATGTCAAACCGGATTAGATCCAGTTCTTTCGCAATGACCGCACCTGCCAGAGTAAGCGTTACATACACCGACCAGAATCGGTTTTCTGAAGATAGCCCTGCTTTCCTGTCAACACGAATCTGTATTTCTTGGATTATCCGCTTAACTTCCTCAAGGTTGTTCATTACATATTGCGCGACGACTGGCCCCGCGTGCCCGTAACACTTACCTAATGCGCGACTGAACTCGTCTGTTTCTTTCTTGCTACTAGAACCTGTAAACATCTTTTCCACACGTACTTCTAGTATGCGCTGTGCTTCGGCATTCGGATTGTCTTTCTTCATGCGGATACGTTCTATAATGCTGGTGTTACCTGTGGTCAATGCCAGAAGACTCCAAGGCTCACCACGTAACCGTTCTGCATTACCTCCACTGACCAACCGCCCCCTCTGCTTACCAGTGGTGAACTGTAGGGCTAACGTGCTTAACGCTTTACTCTCAGCATTAGTCAACTCGTCGATCAACAAAGGTAGGTTGTGCAATACCTCAGACCGATTCATCTTGGTGTTATGCGTATCCTGTTCATTGATAACTAGTTCTGCTGGGTCACCCCATATCGATGCAGCGGCCTTCATAGCAGTCGTCTTACCTAGCCCTGACTCCTTACTGTAAAGGTGCAATGCTGCACACGCTATGTCGTCGATGAATTGCATGAGGATAGAACCGAACCCAGCGCAGGTTGCAAACTGGTGTAGTTCAAATCCCGGTTTGTTGTAGAAATCAATTATCTCCCGCCACTCATCCAAAGTACCCTGCCGTTCAAATGCGGGGAACATACCTATAGTGGACTTAGAAGGTGGGTTAAACACCACCTCATCTTTAAGGATCATTTGGTTACCCAATACAAATCCTGTAGCCTCGTCATCGATCCAACCAAATTGTCTATATGCTTTATCTGCCACTTCCTTCTCCTGTAACTCGTTTACCCACGTTGTTATGTACTCCATTAGTTTGTCTACCTTTGAGATAGCTACCCCTTGCATGGACATACTTTTCCTCAGCTCTTCCCTAGACGTAACTGCTGTTAAGGGTAGAGTGAACTCCCGCACGCCATCCCTAGGTAGGTGTAGGCGTACCACTACAGATTCACCCAACTCTAGATCTACGATGCGTTTAACAACATAGATATCGTTGTGGTAAATCCGTTCTTCGTTTTCGTTCCCTTCCGAATCCTGCGACCGTATATAAACTCCACCGTTAGTACCCCTGATATATGGGAACGGATACTTGGGTATAACGAAAGTGTTGATTGGTGCGTTAGGTAGGTCTAAAGCGGGTGCTTCGACCGTATTTTCTTCTTCTGTAGCCTCCTTCACACGCTTACCGATATGCAAAGGTGATCTATATTTGCCCCTATTGGGACACTGTAAACACGTTTCTGGTAGAATCTCCTCGAATCTAGCGCATGTGTAACGTTTGTCAGACGTTAAATTATCCCATTTCGCATCGGTCTCCTCGGGATCATATCCATCGTATCGCTCTGATAACTTGTGTGCTTTCTCTCTTGTCCCATCACTACATGCTTTCAATATCGATAACACACCTCGCCATATAGGTTCCGATACTTCGTTAGGGTTAGTGAATGCGTTGGCTATGTGTGCACACCCTTCCCCTTGGCTAGTCTTGCGTAAGATATCTTTGAACCGGTACTCGCGGTTCGATAACGCTGCGTTCATCACTGCGTTCGCCCCATCAAGTTTCTTTGTGGGAACTGGTATCGGATCATTTCCGAGCAATCTCGAAAATAAATCAAAGTCAACAAGGGTGGGTAAGTGGGTGCCTACGAAGTCTACTTCTGCTGGGACTTCGGGTTTGTAATTGTGGGTTGTGGGTACACGCAGTACCCGTGCTGCATCCGCCGTGACTGCGGGGTCAGCGAGAAAGTTGTTATCTGCACATAGTTGCTTGAGCTTTAGTGCTACTGGCAACCAATCATCGGTAGGTACTGCTTCTGACAGCACCCAGTATACGTGGATACCTCGACCTGAATTAACCATCAAAGGACGTGGTAGTTTAAACTGTTTACAAAACGCTTTTAGCTGAGAAATCGCTTCTGTCTGTGATACAAAATCTTTCGATGGGCCACAATCTAAATCAAGAAAAAATGATTTTAAATGCTGAACGTTGTCTACCTTACGCGAATTAGCTTCCTTAAAACTAGCCAACGCAAAATAAACATCGTAACCCTTAGCATCAAAGTCTTGCGCTGCGTCAATTAAATCATCCACTGATCCAAAGAACTGTTGACTCCTTCTATCCGCAGACGTGTTAGATGCAAAAACACAATACGACCCACTCTCTGGTAGCGCCTCCTTTAAAAATATTGCTGTTTCCATAAGATAGATCCGAAAGACACCACGGCAGGGGCATGGTTACGCCCTCTTCGACTAGTCTAGCCGTGGGTATTGTTGAATGAATGGGCTTCTTCTTGTTGAAGCCCAAATTAACTAGGACTAGTCGTCCCAAGCATCAACAAGGTCACTCAGATCTTCTTTCTCTTTTGGTGCAGCAGTTTTCACCTTAGCTGCTTTCTTCTTTGGCTCTTCAACGGGTAACTCAATGACGTTATCTACCTCCGAACTACTTTCGGTTTCGATCTCGAAGAATGGGCTTTCATCATCGTCCGAGATTTCGTCGGCGCTGAACCCATCGACTGAATCAAACGGTGATGCCACCTGTAGGGGTATGTACTTGGTTACCTGTACCGCTCGTAGACGTAAAGACACACCCGCATTTGCCATGCTGTAAGGCACAAGCACAACGGCTAGGTTGACAGTGCTTCCAGTAGTTAGTTGAAAGTCGTCTGGTAGCTCTTTGTTCTTTGCGTCGTACTGTTTTGGTTTGCTGGTAGCATCTTTACCGTAGGCACCTTTAAGTTTTGCCTTACCGATATACATACCTTCATCATCTTTAGTGAACGGTACGGGGAACTTTTCAGGCCATTTCGATTCACGCTTCTCTTTGTAGACCGAAGCCATCGCTGACATCAACTCTTTAGCTTGCGTTTCATTCATCTTGAAAGACATTTCGTATGCAGCTCCGTCGTCCAGTACATCACAAGGAACGCTACGGTTCTCACTACTGTCAAACTTGTATGTCTTATTGATACGTGGGTAAAGTGCTTCTACACCTTTTATCTTATAGTTCATGTATGTTTCTCCAAACATCTAGTCATTAAAAATAAAACCGTCTTCCTCGGAAAATGGCGATGCACCCACGTCCTCCACTGGCACTACGTTCAAAGTAATTGCTTTCGTAGTATCTGGATGTTCCATCATTTTCTGTACGGCTTCGTACTCCTGCTCTTCTATTGGACGCATAGGTCTGAAGAAGAGTTTTGGTATGTCGCTACTAGGGTCAAAAAAGATCTTAGTTATCACAGCGACTATTGGAGTGTTTTGTGCCTCTAAGTACCTAGCATAGGCTTGTAGTGGCATATTCACCCCAATCGCGTCCCCAAATATAGAAGCCGAAGATAGTTGTAGTTGATAAACTGTTTCCAAATCATCTTCCGTAACTACGGCTAACCGCTGTACAAACTTACATGCACGGCTTTGCCCTCGCCCTGACCCCTTTATATTGTTGACACAATCTAAGCAACGCCCCGCTTGTCTTTGTTCTGCTGGAACATCGGTAGCAGGAGTATCTGTATCTGAAGACCAACAAGTAGGTAAAGCAACCTTGTTAGGGTCATAAGCATCCGCGTAAAAAACACGGGACATATAGGCTACACCAACTACGATGACGTTTACAGAATCTTCTACTATTTCTGGCAGACCCTCGAACCGACGGTTGCGTACACTAATTCTTTTCACTGCCTCACCTATCAATAGTCTTCGTCAGTTTCTAATTGTGGGACAGGTTCTTCATCACCACTTATATCACCCCATGTAGCGGGGTCACCTCCTTCACTTTGTGACGCGGTTAATGCCTCAGTGATAGCGGCTAGGTTAAACCTATAGGTCGAACCAATATGTATATAAGTGCTTTTAGGGATAATCCCTGCTTTTAGCCAGCCACGTATGGTGGCTTGGTTTACCTTAAAATGCTCTGCAACATCTGCGATAGGGACAAAGGGGCTACTCATTTTTTGTTTCTCCTGACAGAGATAGTGTATGTTGAATCCGAGTTCAGACCTTTCGGTAATTTGTCGGGGTTTTCCTCTAAGTACTCGCGCACGTTCTTTTGGTTAAGTCGTTTGTCAAAGAACTCTGGCACCTCGTTTTCGAGTACAAACTCGTACATGGACTCCCAATCATTCGTCCAGTAACTCTGTCTGACTGAGCGATAAAACAAACCTTCTGATGTCCTAACACTGTCCACGTTGTGTTCTTTACAGTGTTCAAGTAGTGCTTGTTTAATCCGGTCACGTTCATTTGTCAGAGCACCGTACTCTTCATCAAACGCTTTTTTCAATTCAGTGCGCTTGGCAGTTATCTTTAAATAAACTTTAGTCAGTTTCTCTAAGGATAGGGTACTACCTTCACTCATTTCGATCTCCTTCACTTATCGAACTGTTGAATATAGTGTACTTAGATTGATTACGCAAGGATTTCGTTATAAAGATCAATAATTTTTGTATGTATATTGATTTTATTATCAAGCATTCTATATACGTGTTTTTCTATGGCCGATCCTTGCAGTTGAACTACGGTACATTTATGGTCTTGTCCCGATCTGTGCACCCGTGCGTTGGCTTGGGCGTACGTTTCTAACGAACTGGTTGGCCCCCACCACACTACCGTATTCGCCGCTGTCAGGGTTACACCGTGCGCTGCTGCTTGGGGTTGGATAACCAAAACTTTGGGATTTTCTTTAGTTTGGAATCGTTTGAATATTTCCGTGCGTTTGGGTGCAGATACATCGCCCCTAATTATTTCTGCGGTAATACCATCACTAGCCAACTTCTCTACTAACATATCGATAACGTGTTTAAAAGGCACGAATATCAATACTTTCTTACTGGATTCGTCGATAACCTCACGTAGAACCTTGTACCGGTGTTTAATATCAAACTCTAGTGACTCACCCTTATCGGTATAGACAGCACCACAAGATATTTGCAGTAACTTATTCATGTTAACCGCTGCATTGGCGGCAGTAACCTGCTCACCTGCGGCATCCATAACCATACGATCCTTCAACATTTTGTAATACTTAATCTGTTGGCGGGTCATTTCTACTTCACGTTTGGTGTATACCATCGGTGGCAAGTCTAGACACTCATCTTTAGTGAACCGGATGGCGGGTTGCAGAACCCTATACACCGTGTCGGTTGCGTCATCCTTGGGTATCCAACGAAAATTAGTTATCTTGTTCATCACACGATCACGGAAAGAACTGAAGAACCTAGGCACCGCTGACGGGTTAACAAGTTTGGCTATACCGTACGCATCAAGTGGGCTTTGGGCTGCGGGAGTACCCGTCATCATCCATAACCATTTGTCTGGTGTTAGTAGTTTATTCAACGTTTTCCAGCGTTTTGTTTGTGCGTTCTTATAGTGGGTGGCCTCATCAACGATAATTAGATCGAATCCTCCGTCGGCTATGGCCTCAGACACAATCTCTACGCCGTCATAATTTATTATCACGAAATCTGCGCCGTTGTTTACGATCTCCTTACGTTTCGATGCTGGGCCATAAGCTACGTCCACAGTCCGGTGCATAGCAAAGGTGAATAAGTCCGCTCTCCATGCTGAATCCATGATAGATAGAGGGCATATTACAAGGGCGCGGTTAACGTAACCTTCTTTCATCAAGTAATCCGCTGCCCATATAGCACTGGCAGTTTTTCCCGTACCTTGCTCATTGAAACAAAACGCACGCTTGTTCAGTGTAAGAAAAGATGCGGTAGTCTTTTGGTGTTCGAAAGGGGTGTACTTACCCGTCCATCGATACTTACCCTCGATGGGCGATGGCACTTTTATGTTTAAGTTTTTGAGTACCTGCGCTTCGTCTATACCCCACTTAACCACTACTTTGTTATCAGGTAGTTGTTTGCTTTCGGGTATAACAGTCGTCACTTTCTGCGGATTACGCAGTCGCAAAAGCAACGCTTTGTTATCTATAATTTTCATGTGTCCTCCTAAAGCCCCGCTTCGTCCACAGATGGGGCTAGGTCTGCTATGAAGGGTCTTTCGCTCCCCTGAACTAGCCTGATTTTTGTACTCTGCAACTGGAGGGTGCTTCGTACGTGGTTTAAAGACGCATCAGGTTCAGCGTCTGGTAGGCTTCTTCTGTCTCGCAACGGGTGCCTTCTTAAGGTTACGGCTACGGTTCTTACTTCGACTTTCTACCTTCACACCGTCTTTGTTGCTACCACCTCTCGCCAGTGGCTTGTTATGGCTAACGTCCTTGCCTTCTCGCTTGTCCGCTTTGCCGTTGTTATTCGCGTCTACACCTTCTTTGTCCATAGCACGTCGGGCACGTTGCCGCTCCATACGACGTTTGAACTCTGGGCTATCGACTGGTTTGTTTACTTGTTTCTTTCTGTCTGACTTATTTCTGTAAGGCATTTAACTTCTCCCGTTGTGCGGACACTCAAGCACCACGCAATGTGCTTTGCATAACCCGCTGGGGTTAGCGTTCCACGTATCATTCTCAAAGGCTGACTCCATACTAGCGTAGTCACCTAACCATTTACCCCATAAGTTACCTTGGCCTGCTAGGGTGTAGGTATCTTTTATTAACTCGTTTGACACAACAAACATCAACCCACCCCGTACCTTTTTGATATTGGGGAAATGTTTGAATGCCGCCAGTGCCATCAGCTCAAGCTGCCCTCTGTCGGCGTAACGAGCGTTTTTACCCGTTTTATAATCTATCACCCAAGCTGACTCATCCTCTTCATCAAGGATTACCAAGTCTGCAATACCGCGAAACCACACGTTATCCGCAAAGAAGTCGCAGGGTTCCAAGTTTTCGGTAAGCCCCATTTTATATTCGCATAACTTCTTACCACGTTTAGCGTTAAGCGCGTCCAACCCGGCCTTGGCGTAGTCGAACTGTGGTGGTAACGGTACGTTATCCCGTACGTATTTCTCGGCTGCTTCATGGAACGCAGTGCCGTAATACATGGCTTCCGTCTCAGGCTCGGAATAATCCTTGGCAATCTTCAAGTGGTAAAACTTCTTAGGGCATTGCTCGAATGCTTTTATCTTACTGAACGACCAAGGTGCGATACTCATTTTTTATTTCCTAAAGCTACAAGCTGTTCAAAACTATAAGGCGCGGCAATGTGCGCTCCTTTGTGACCACTACGACCTTGGTATTCAGGAGATAGGGCGTGTATGTATAAACTCTCCAGCATGTCTAACTTTTCTTTACCGCAGCGTATAAAAGCATACGAATCAAAATCTTTAGTTTTAGAATGATCTGCTAACCTAGCGGATATCTGTACTGATTGACCTACATAAACTACGCGGTTGTCTTTCACCAAAAAATAAACACCACATTGGTTTTCAAAAGATTCTGCCTGCGCCACTATATCTTGCTCTGACACCATGTGCTTGCCTGTTAACGTATTACTAAGTACGCTGCTTTCTATAGTATGCGTTACTTCCCGTTCAAACCGCTTTATTTCTTTTTCTATGCGATACCGCTTTAGGGTAAGCGCGTCCATAGCACGTTCATGGTACAACTCATCAGCGGGTTCTATTTTTTTACCTTCACCCCTAGCACGGGCTACTAAATCCAAGACCCTGTATACTTTCGGGCCTATGATACAGTCCTCCCTAACGCCATGCTTTTGTCTCTTATACCTTATAGGTTTATTTTGTCGTTCGGCGCGAGATATATAACTAGTTGGCTGTATGCCATCCACTTTAAACCATTTATTCATAATAGCGGGCCTTATCCAAGCTCGTCTCTGGTCTTCGGGGACGCCGGAGGGCCACCAATCAGCTACATTCATCACTCTTCCTCGGGCAGGAAATCATCTATTTCGATCAACGCGTGGATAACTGCTGCTAGTTCTGCCCTATGTAAACTTACTGAGTTCAGCACTGGAGGGTCTGCCGAACAATCCAAGTGATGGATTAGAACCTTAAAAGTGCCGTCTACCTTGTGCACAGATACTGACACAATCTCTTCACCTGTTTCTACTAGCCCTATTATGGCCGCTACATGCTTTTCTTGTGAACGTAACTGTTCTTTATATTCTTCAAAATCAACAATGTTCATTCACAATCTCCGTAGGATTTGGCAACACCAGATTCACAGTCGATGGGTAGACCCTCAGCCCAGTCGGGTAACCAACGCATACACCCTTCGATATAGCGTTGCGCTTCTTCGACTTCATCTTCAGGTACGCAGCAGACAACGGAGTCATGCACTGTCAAAACAACACGGTATTTTTTAGCAATTTTTAGCATCTGCTCACCGATTATGCAACGAGCCACCGCTTGACATACGTTCTCTATAACCTTTCCACCGTATATCCGGTTTCGGCCTCGACGTACTTTGTACGTATATTCTACACCACGTTCATTCTGCTCACCCCGCAGATCTTCATACCGCATCTGCAATCCAGAAGGTAAGATGATGGCGGGTACTTTAGGGTCTATACTGATAACACCTTTTATACCTAACTCGGTGCCCATACCCTGCTCCATACAACGTATTGTGTGGCTGGCGTCATTCCACAGACGAGTTATATGAAAATTTGTTTCCCTGTAAATGTTTATGACGCGGCGAGCTTCGTCTAGATCCATGTCAAACCCAAACGATTGCAGTTGATCTTTGAAACGCACGGCTCCCATACCGTAGCCAGCACCCAGAATGGTGGTCTTGCCGACGAACCGCTGATCTTTGGTCACATCTTCTTCTCGATTGACGCCATATATCGACATCGCCATCTTCTTATACACATCATCACCGACATGGAATGCTTGGGTTAGGTCGTCCTGCCCTGCCAACCACGACAATACGCGTGCTTCTATCTGGCTTGAATCACAGTCAACCAACATGTATCCATCAGGGGCAACGATGCTACGTTTTAGTTTCTTACCATTTGGCCCACGACTGGGTAAATTCTGGAGGTTTATCTTGTCAGCGCCACCCCAACGTCCGGTATGTGCTGCATAGTATTTAACTGGTACAGGTAGCAACCCTCGCTTGGCTATGTCAATAAACCGTTGCGTCCGTGTTTCTTCTAAGGTGCTTTTGTTACCCAGTCGGGCGTTAACCAGTGTCTGCACGCGCACATCTTCATGCTCCAACAACGCTTTAAATCCTTCATCTGATTTCGCAAAAGCGTACGTTTCTTTGCCTGTGGTAAGGCTCGTCTTCATTGGGGGTACTACCCCAAGTATCTCAAGTAACCCAGCAAACTTGGGGTTACTCATCAAATCTTTCTTATCTACACCGGCATCTAGTAACAACTTATCCTTAAGTTCTTTAGTGTCCTCAAGGTGCTGTTCAAGTAACCCTAGGTCTAGATCTAGCATAGGTTCGATAAACATACGGAGGGTCAGATCTATGATCTTAAGTTCTTGTCTTGGAAAGTTCCTAGCCATCAAACCGAACAGTTTGTAAGTAAGCTCCACGTCATTGATACAGTAATCACCATACTTACTAAGTTCTTCCTCAGTAAAATCAGTACGTCTCTTACCTAACGCGTCTAATACCTCAGTTCCCTTAGCTCCGATATCGTATCGTTCCACCAATGCCTTGAGACTTCCGCTAACTTCCACCCCGTGAAGAGCACGAGCAATGCACAAAGTGTCAGCCCACACCCGAGGATGAATATCAAACAGCCAACTAAGAATGGCCCCGTCAAAAATGGTATTGTGAGCCAGAACCATAGCGTCTGCCCAATCGAAAGTATGTAGGTATTCATTGATCTGTTCATGTGTTCCACTCGCCCATTCAGTTGGCCCATTGTTTACTTTAATCCCCACGCCGATCACCTCAAACTGAGGGTCACGTACGTATTCTTCTGTCGTCATTTTACTTAGAGAAAACTTCTTATCGTAGTACGTCTCGAAGTCTACCGTTATGAGATCCATAATTTATCCAGTAACAAGTTATCTGCAAAACCGTTAATTACCAAAGTCCACATTGTCAATAGTGTTAAATTTGGACTTTTTGGACTTTCTAAAAATCAGTGGGGGCATCGCACCCCCTCGGTGTCAGTTATACTTCCTGTTTAGGCGGGCTTTAACACACTAGAAAGTTCACGCCATCTGAATTATTGTAGGTTGGCAATCTCACCACCGCACGCAAAGTACCCTGCACCATCAACCCAGTTGTCGATATGGTTAGGGTTCTGCTTGATTCTCGCTACCTTGAGCAAGGCCATCATCACCGCTACATCGTGAGCTTTGACGGGTACGCCTAGGTGCACTGACCAGTATTGAGCAATACGTGTAAAGTTATCCTCCGCATCGCCATGATCCGCTTGTCTGTCTTTAGTTATGTAGGCTTTCGCTACATCTAACAGGTTGCCTCTTGTTGCCAATGGCTGCGGCGGTATATCGTTATGTTCCTCATAACTTGTTTGTACCTCTGCACTTACTCCGGCGGACGGTACCAATACCGACGTTGCCGCTTGAGTCGATGCTCTTCGTTCCGCATCTAATTCAGCTAATTCAACCAACGCTGCATGGCGTTCCTCTGCCTTAGCCTGATTGCGAACTAAGTACGCAAAAGACTCACTACATTTAGCTGTTTTTGCTACCCGTGATATCTTCCACTTCGGGTGCTTCGCCATTACCTCAAGTACCTTCTCTTTTTTACTCACATCCTTCTCCTTATATGTCCAACTTTAGCTGTTTGCTGTCGTCGGACTTAGCTCCTAACAAGAACATTACATCTGTCCAGTTACTCTCGTTTATCACGACGGCAACACCACCCACGGCAGCGATATCGTCGAG
>Ga0208150_1000770_pt1 | contig 12418 bp, 9 predicted proteins | sample DEB08_DNA_8_FD_184534 | JGI IMG/M metagenome (GOLD analysis project Ga0208150, IMG submission 184534) | Aqueous microbial communities from the Delaware River and Bay under freshwater to marine salinity gradient to study organic matter... | ecosystem: Environmental > Aquatic > Marine > Coastal ...
GAGCCGACCGTCGTCGCGCAGTTCGCTGTCGCGGAAGGCCTCTCCGACCACCACCAGCGGCACCGTGAAGTTGGTGTGGGCGGTGTGCGCCCGGCCCGACTCGGGATCCTTCATCTGCTCGGCGTTGCCGTGGTCGGCGGTGACGACGAGGGCGCCGCCGCGCGCGAGCGTCGCCTCGACGAGGCGCCCCACACACGCGTCCACGATCTCGACCGCTTCGATCGTCGCTGCGAGATCGCCGGTGTGGCCCACCATGTCGGGGTTGGCGAAGTTGACGACGATCAGGTCTTCGCAGTCCGTCGACGCGATCCGATCGAGCACCGCGCGGCAGACGCCTTCGGCGGACATCTCCGGCTTCAGGTCGTAGGTCGCGACGTCGCGGGGGCTGGGCACGATCTCGCGACGCTCGCCGGGGAACGGTTCTTCCCGATAGTCGTTGAAGAAGAACGTGACGTGGGGGAACTTCTCCGTCTCCGCGCATCGAAACTGGGTTCGTCCGGCGTCCGAGACGACCGCTCCGAGGATGCCGCTCATCCGGGGCGGCTTCGGGAAGACCACCTCGACCGGCAGACCGGTCTCGTACTCGGTGAAGGTCGTGAAGAGCAGGTCGCCGGGGCGGTTGGTTCGTTCGAACCCGCCTCCGGGAACCTTCGACCAGGCGTCGTCGTCGAGGACGAACGCCTTGACGAGTTCGCGCGGCCGATCGCCGCGAAAGTTGAAGAACACCACCGCATCGCCGTCGCGGATGCGTCCGTCCTCGAGCATCTCGGGCCGGTCCTCGGGAACGATGGCGGTCGGTGGAACGAACTCGTCGCCCTTCTGCGTCGGCTGTTCCGGGTGGACGTAGGCGTTCTCGATGGCGTCCTCGGCGGAGGCTTCGGTGGCCTCCGGCGGTCCGACGAGGCATCGCCACGCCCGGGCCACGCGGTCCCATCGGTGGTCCCGATCCATCGCCCAGTACCGGCCCATGACCGAGGCGACGGCGCCGACGCCGAGATCCTCCAGATGCCGCTCGAGGCGTCCGACGAATTCGAGACCCGAGGTCGGCGCGGTGTCGCGGCCGTCGGTGATCACGTGCACGAACACACGACCCGCCGGACAGCCCATCTCGGCGGCGAGTTCGAGCAGCGCGAGGAGGTGGTCCAGATCGCTGTGGACCTGCCCGTCGCTGACGAGGCCGAGCAGATGGACCCGTCCGGATCCCGTGCGGGATCGTTCGAGGGCCGATCGCAGGACCGAGTTCTGCGAGAACCCGCCGTCGCGGATCGCGTTGGTGATCCGCATGAGTTCCTGATCGACGATGCGTCCGGCGCCGAGATTCTGGTGCCCCACCTCGGAATTGCCCATCACCGGACCCGAAGCACCGCTGGGCAGGCCCACGTCCTCGCCGCTGGTGGCGATGAGCGTCGTCGGCCACTCCGCCGCGAGGCGATCGGCGACGGGGGTCTGCGCCAGGCGCACCGCGTTGAAGGCGTCGTGCTCGGGGTGGGGGTTCTCGCCCCATCCGTCGCGGATCACGAGCACCACCGGCTTCGAGATCGAAGCGTCGGCGTCGGATGCCTTGTCGGGGTTCCTGATCATGCGTGGAAGGCGCCGTCGACACGGCGGCACCCGGACAGTATCGCACGGCGCCGGTGCAGTTGTGCGACGTGTGCGGCGGTCCTATCCTCGCGGTCCATGAACACCACGGCAGGGGCAACTTCGTTGGATTCCCGAGACGGCACGCTTCGGGAACGCCTCGAATCGGTGAAGGAGCGGATCGCCGCTGCTGCGGCGCAGGCCGGTCGCGATCCGAGGGAGATCGCCCTCGTCGCGGTGACCAAGCACGCTTCGATGGATCAGATCCGCGAGCTGATCGGCATCGGCCACGTCGATCTCGGCGAGAACCGGGTGCAGCAGCTCGTGCAGCGGGCGGCGCAGGTCGACGAGTTCCTCGCGCGTCGGAGGCAGCTGCCCGAGTCCGCCGGAGACGGAGAGCATCCCTCGCAGGTCCGCTGGCACATGGTGGGGCGCCTGCAGCGAAACAAGGTCCGCAAGGCCGTCGAGTTGAGCCGACTCGTCCACGGCGTCGACAGCCTGCGCCTGGCCGAGGAGATCCAGGCGGTCGCGGTGCGCCGCGAACAGCCGGTGGAGATCCTCGTGCAGGTGAATGTGGCGGGCGAGTCCGCCAAGGGCGGCGTCGCGCCGGCGGCGGCGAGGCACCTGGTCGATCAGATCGACACCATGGTCAACGTGAAGCCGCGGGGCCTCATGTGCATGGCCCCTCTCGACGATCAGGGAGAAGCCGACCCGGACCTCGCACGGCGGACCTTCGACCGCTGCCGCGAGCTCTTCGACGACATTCGATCGGCCGGAAGCGGCGGCGAGCGATTCGATCTGCTGTCGATGGGCATGAGCGGCGACTTCGAGCTTGCGATCGCAAGCGGTGCCAATCTCGTCCGCGTCGGCTCCTCGATCTTCGGAGATGCCGGGGTGGACGCCGAGGACGTCGAGGAGTCCGAGGAGGACTGAGCTCCGGGACCGCCCTGGCCCTCGCGCCGCCCTCGCACGGGCAGCGATGTGGCTCGATCAGTCGGAGTTGGGACGGTCGTCGGCGTCGAGGTGGCGAGTCTCTTCCCGGCGATCCCAGGGCCGGTGATAGCGGGCGATCGGAAGTCCTTCGTAGCGACTGCGGCACCGATAGCAGACCAGTTGCGTCCGGGCGAAGATCAGCAGGCCGACATCGATGGCCAGCAGCAGGCCGAGCACGGCCAGCAGACGGGGATCGTCGAACCCGAGCAGGCTGACGCCGATGCCTGCGAACGCCACCACGAGCACGTAGGGCGTGATCGCGGGCAGCGATCGCTTTCGGTAGAGCTTCGTGAAGTCGCAGATCGGACAGCGACGGAGGCGACCGGCATCGTCGAGAGCGCCCTCCCAGTCGAGGAAGATCTCCCGCGTCGCGCCGTCGTCGTCGAAGCGGACTCGGGTCGGTCGTTCGGAAGGATCCACCCGGCCGGTGCCGATTCGGCGTCGGGTGCCGGGGTCGTGGGCGTCGATTCGGAGCAACTGCATCCGACGGTCGCTCATCCGCGGCCGCTCGCGGCATCGGCGACCACGGACCAGCGTCGAGCGTGTCGTTCGATCGCCGCCTCGACGGCGCGGAACACGACGTCCGGAGGCGGCGAGGTGTCGATGATCTCGTGCCGATCGGGCCAAAGGCGTACCTGTTCGAGATAGCCCTGCCGCACCCGTCGGTGGAAGTCGATTCCACGCTGCTCGATGCGGTCGAGCACCGGCGAGAGGCGCTTGGCCGCCACGGTCTCGTCCACGTCGAGGATCACGGTCAGGTCGGGGGCGAGGTCGTCGGTGGCGATCCGCCCGACCGCGGCGATCGCCTCCTGCGAGAGGCCGCCGGCGGTGCCCTGATAGGCCAGCGTCGAGCTGATGAACCGGTCCGCGATGACGGTTCGGCCGGCGTCGAGGGCCGGTCGGATCCGTTCCCGGCAGAGTTGGGCCCGACTGGCCATGTAGAGAAGCATCTCACACCGCAGATCCATCTCCGAGCAGTCCGGATCGAGCAGCACCTCGCGAATCCGCTCCCCAATGGCGGTTCCGCCCGGCTCGCGGACGGTCACCGGTTCGGCGCCGATCGACCTCAACCACTTGGCGAGGCGGGACAGCTGGGTGCTCTTGCCGCAGCCGTCGGGTCCATCGAGGACCAGGAAGCGACCGTGAAGACTCTGTCCGTCGATGGTCATGGCGGGACGAGGCGAGAGGCGGGGTGGCCGGTGGGGGTTCGAGAGTACCGCCGTGGGCCGGGTCGATGGTGTGCGGGAGGCCCTGAAGTTGGGGGGACGGGTCCGAGAAATCGCGCGGCATTCCCCACAGGAATCCCCGGGGACGTGCCGATACCCCCTCCCGGCAGCCTGTCGTGGCGTCCGCTCGGCGTGGAGTGGCCGCCGGCAGGAGATGACGTGGTCACCCCTCGAGAGGTGGACGTCCGCCCATTCGGTGTGAGATCGATTTCAGGAGCCGACATGACCCCCTTCAGGACCGCGCCCCTCTCGACCCTCCTGAGCGGCACCCTCGCGACGGTGCTCGCTGCGACGATGGTCGCCCCGGTCGTCGCCCAGGACGATGCGGCATCGATCACGCTCGAGGAGATGGCTCGCCGCCTCCGTGAGCTCGAGACCGCCAACGAGGGACTTCGCAGCGAGGTCCGTCAGCTTCGGGCCGAGGACGACGACGAGTGGCTCGACGAAGAGCGCGCTGCCCAGATCCGCGGCATCGTGACCGACGTCCTCGCCGACGCCGAGACCCGCACCAGCCTTCAGGACGCCGGCTTGACCGCGGGGTACAGCGACGGATTCTTCATCGCGAGCCCGGATGGGGCGTTCACGTTCAAGGTCCAGGGACTCCTTCAGACCCGGTTCGTCTGGAGCCACCTCGGCGGCAATCCCCCGATCGCGAACTTCCCGAACGAGATCGACGTCAAGCAGGATCGCACGGGATGGGAGGTTCCCGCGGCCCAACTCACCTTCAGCGGCACCCTCTGGGACGCGGCGGTCGAGTACATGGTGCGGGGAGGCTTCGAGAACAACGCCGAGTACGCACTGCAGGCTCAGAGCTACGGAGGCAACGGCTTCGGAAACGCCCAGGCGGTCGGCACCGCAGGATCGGGAAGCGGCAACTTCAGCCTCCTGGATGCCTGGGCTCGGATCAACTTCAGCCAGGACTGGGCGTTCCGAGTCGGCCAGTTCAAGCTGCCGTTCGACCGCGAGTTTCTCATCTACGACGCCTATCTCACCGCGGCATCTCGCTCGGTGCTCTCCAACATCCTCTCCACGGGGTACTCCCAGGGCGTCGAGCTCGAGTACTTCGGCGAGGCGTTCCGTTGGAAGCTGGCCCTCAGCGACGGCGGCACCGACAACGTCGGTGGCAGGTTCGTCTCGCTCGTCGGAAGCGAACCTCTCAACACGCCCTACTACGTCGAGCAGGCCGACTGGGCCGTCACCAGCCGCATCGAGTTCAAGCTCGACGGGCTGTGGGAGGACTTCCGCGGCATGACGAGTCCGCGGGGCGACGAATTCGGCCTTCTCGTGGGTGCCGCGGTCCACTACCAGCAGGGCAAGCCCTGGTACTCGCAGGGCGTGGTGCCACCGGCCTCAACCGGCGACGACTACAACAAGTGGTTCGGATTCACCGCCGACGTCACCGCGAAGTTCGGTGGCGCGAGCCTCTTCGGTTCCTTCTACTTCGCGAACATGTCCGCCAAGGCCGCCGAGTTCGGGACGAACTCCGCAGGCGGTTTCGGCGCTCTGAACGCCGCCAATGCCGGCAGCATCAACACGCTCGGCTTCATGCTCCAAGGTGCGGTCTACGTCGCCGACGACATCGAGCTGTTCGCCCAGTACGAGTACGGCAACACCAGCGGTCCGAAGACGCTCCTCGATCAGAACGCCATCTTCAACAACCCCTCCGATCTGTCGTTGCTCACGGTGGGAGTCAACTACTTCTTCCGGGGCCAGAACGCCAAGTGGACCACCGACCTCGGGTTCACCTTCGACAAGGTGAGCTACTTCTGGGCCGATCCGAGCTACGGACTCCGGGCCAACGACAGCACCGGACAACTGCTCTTCCGGACGCAGTGGCAGCTCTTCTTCTGAGCCGCCGCCCGTTCGAGTCCATCGAGGAACACGCCCGCCCGACCACGGGCCACCGCCGCCGACCTCCGTCGGCGGCGGCCTCTTTTTGGAACGGAAACGGCACGTAGAATCCCCGGTTCGATGACGACCGCCGACTCCACCTGCGATCCCGCACACACCGCCGACGAACCGATCGCCGATGGCCGGGAGACCCGCGTGATTCGGGTCGAGGTTCGTCCTCGTCCCGATTCCGCCGGGTCCAGCCAGGATCCCCATGGCGAGGCGAAGCGGCGGCAAGCCCTCGAACTCGGTCTTCCCGAGAACCCGACCGCGATGCGCCGGGTGGCGGTCTATCTGATCGCGGCGCCTCCGGCGATCCTCGACGACGCGGACGTCGATCGGATCGCAGGCGAACTGCTCGCCGACCCGGTCGCCGAGATCGGCCGTGTGGTCGGTCGAGAGGAGTCGGCGAGTGCCGGTCCCGTGCCCGATGGGGCGGTGGCGATCGAGGTGCATCCCTTGCCCGGCGTCACCGATCCTGCCGCCGACAGCGTCAGGACCGCGATCTCGGCGATGCTCGGTCTCGGCGAGGCGTCTTCGATCGAGGTCCGAACGGGAGTGCGCTGGGAGTTCGAGGGCGTCGGTTCGGCGACGGCTCGCGAGATCGCACTTCGAATCCTCGCCAATCCGGTGATCCAGGACCTCCACGAGGGACGCCTGCATCCCGATCGCTTTCCCGCAGGCACGCCGCGCAGCGAGGATGTTCCCGATGTGCCGATGCGCGACCTCGACGACGAGGCGCTTGCGAGGCTGTCCCGGGAAGGCCACCTGTTCCTGTCTCTCGAGGAGATGAGGGCGGTTCGCGAGCACTACCGCGAACTCGGCCGCGAGCCGACGGCGATCGAACTCGAGACCCTCGCCCAGACCTGGAGCGAGCACTGCGTCCACAAGACATTGAAGTCCACGGTTCGATATCGCGAGGCCGGCGGTCCGGGACCGTCGCTGCTTGTCGGCGCCGCGGAGCGGCCGGGCCACCGGATCGAGTCCGACGGCAGCGTCGTCGTCGACAACCTGCTTCGCAGCACGGTCGCTGCGGCCACGCGGCGGCTGATCGACGAGGGGCTGGACTGGTGCCTCTCGGTCTTCGTCGACAACTCCGGGATCGTGGCCTTCGACGATCGGCATGCGGTCTGCTTCAAGGTCGAGACCCACAACCATCCCTCGGCGATCGAGCCCTACGGCGGCGCCGCGACCGGCATCGGCGGCTGCATTCGCGACATCGTGGGCACCGGCCTCGGAGCCAAGCCGATCGCGGCGACGGACGTCTTCTGCGTGGCGCCGCCGGACATGCCGGAGGTGCCGGCGGGCTGCCTGCCGCCGCGTCGCGTGCTCGACCAGGTCGTCGCCGGCGTTCGCGACTATGGAAATCGAATGGGCATCCCGACCCTCGACGGTGCGGTCTGGTTCGACCGGCGCCACGTGGGCAACCCGCTGGTCTTCTGCGGCGTCGTCGGTCTTCTTCCAAGGGAGCTGGTCGCCGGCGAGGCCAGGCCGGGCGATCGCATCGTCGCCCTCGGCGGCCGCACCGGCCGCGACGGCATCCACGGTGCGACCTTCTCGAGCGCCGAACTGACCGACACGCATGCGGACGAGTTCAGTCACGCCGTGCAGATCGGGCATGCGGTCGTCGAGAAGACCGTGCTCGACGCGGTGCTCGCGGCGCGGGACGAGCCCGGTGGACCGATCTTCTCGGCGATCACCGACTGCGGCGCGGGCGGGTTCTCCAGCGCCGTCGGCGAGATGGGCGAGGCGGTGGGGGCCGCGGTCGATCTCGATCGAGCGCCCCTGAAGTACGAGGGACTCGACCCGGTCGAGGTCTGGATCAGCGAGGCGCAGGAACGGATGGTGCTGGCGGTTCCCCCGGAGCATCTCGAACGACTTGCGGAGATCTGCGCCGCCCACGAGGTCGAATGGTCGGATCTCGGCGTCTTCGGCGGCACCGATGGCGACCTTGTGCTGCGCTGGAGGGGTCGCGAGGTCGGTCGTCTCGCGATGGAGTTTCTCCATGGCGGCGTGCCGATGCCGGTGCGTGAAGCGACGTGGAGCGCCGCCGGCGCCGACGACCCGCACTTCGATGCGGTGGAGTCCGGCACCGAGGCCCTGTCGATCGCCGACGTCGGCCCTTCGACCATTCTTCAGACACTCGAGCGTCTGCTCGGCCATCCCAACATCGCCAGCAAGGCGTGGATCGTGCGCCAGTACGACCACGAGGTGCAGGGACGCACCGTGGTGAAGCCGATCACCGGCGTGGGCGAGGGTGGCCCCACCGATGCGGCGGTCATCGAGCCGATTCCCGGCAGCGGCCGTGGTCTGGCGATCGGAAGCGGTCTTGCCACCGGTTGGGAGGAGGATCCGTACCTGATGGGCCTCGCCGCCATCGACGAGTGCGTCCGCAACCTCGTCTGCAGCGGCGCGGATCCCTCGCGGATCGCCATCCTCGACAACTTCTGCTGGCCCGGATGCGACGACTCGCGACGCATGGCGGCGCTCGTTCGGGCCTCCGAGGCGTGCTACGACGGGGCGATCGCCTACCGCACGCCGTTCATCTCCGGCAAGGACTCGCTGAACAACCAGTTCACGACCGATGCCGGTCGAACGATTCGAATTCCGCCGACCTTGCTGATCTCCGGATTTGCGCCGGTGCCCGATCTTGCCCGCATCGCCACCATGGATGCGAAGCGCGCGGGCAACCTCCTCGTGCTCGTCGGTGACACCGGCGGGGCGACCGGAGGCGCACACCTGCATCGCGTCGCCAACGGTCCGGCGGTCGCGACGCTCGACCGCTCGCTTCCCGAGACCGATCTTGTCGCCGGTCCCGCGAACGCCGCGGCGGTGCATCGGGCGATCGCCGAAGGTCTGGTCCGATCGGCGCACGATCCCAGCGAAGGCGGCGTGCTCGTCGCCGCGACGGAGATGGCGATCGCGGGAGGCCTCGGCGTCTCCATCGATCTCGACCGCGTCGGGACCGAGATTCCCGCACTTGCGGCAGCCTTCGCGGAGCAGCCGAGTCGCTACCTGCTCGAGGTGGAGCCGGAACGGGTCGAGTCGCTCGGCGAGGTGCTCGGCACGGTGCCGCATGTGGTCGTCGGCGAACTGCTCGATGCGCCCGAGGTCCGGGTTCGTCACGGCGACGCGACGGCGAGACGGCCGCTGTCCGATCTGGAGCGAGCATGGCGAACCGGCGCCCTGATCCACCACGATGCGACCGGAGACGACGCGGAGGTGAAGGCATGACCGCGGTCGGATCGGCGTTGGTGATCACCGCGCCCGGCATCAACTGCGAGGCGGAACTGGCCGAGGCGTTTGCGCTGGCCGGCGCTGCGCCGGAGCTGGTCACGCTGCAGGCGCTCCGTCGAGATCCCTCCCGGATCGACCGCTTTCGCTGGATCGGACTTCCCGGCGGCTTCTCCTACGGCGACGACATCGCGGCCGGTCGGGTGATGGCGGCATTGGTGCGCCGCGATCTCCATGGGGCGCTCGCTGCCGCGGTCGCGCGAGGCGTCCCCGTCATCGCGCCGTGCAACGGATTCCAGATCGCCGTGCAGTGCGGCCTGCTGCCCGGTCCCGACGAGGGCGTGCCGTGGCCGGCGGTCGCGTCTCCGCCGACGATCGCGCTGCGGTCCAACCGATCCGCGAGGTTCGAGGATCGATGGACCACGGTCGAGTATCCCACCGAGAGCCGCTGCATCTGGACTCGGGGGCTTTCCAGCGACGGCCCGGCGGCGGTGCTTCCTTCGGCGCACGGCGAGGGACGGTTCACCACCGACGAAGGCACACTGGCGTCGCTCGAGGCCGGAGGTCGCATCGCGGTGCGGTACGGGTCCGGCGAGAACTTCAACGGCTCGATCGGCTCGGTGGCGGGCATCTGCGACGCCAGCGGCCTGGTCCTTGGATTGATGCCGCACCCGGAACGATTTCTGCACTGGAACCGCCACCCTCGCTTCACCCGGCTCGACGAGGCCCAGATGCAGGGACCGCCTCCGGGCCTGGCGATGTTCCAGAACGCCGTCGCGCACGTGGCCGCCTGCGTGTGATCCTCCGCTCGATCGGGCGGCGGGTACCCTTGGCGATTCCATCGCTCTTCGAGGACTCGATTCGATGACCAGCCAGGAACCACGTCGCGTCGCCGTGATCGGCGTCGGTCGCATGGGGCGGCACCACGCCCGGGTGATGAGCCGCGAGGAGGGCGTGGAGTTCCTCGGGGTGCTCGACGCCGACGTCGAGCGGGCTGCCGACGTCGTCGAGACCCATGGTGGCCGGGTCTTCGGCGGGCTCGAGGAGCTGCTGGCCGCCGAGCCCCACGCGGCGGTCGTCGCGACGCCGACCACGACCCACCCGGAACTGGTGATCGGCCTGCTCGAGCGTGGCATCGCCTGCCTCGTCGAGAAGCCTCTGGCCGCCGACGCGGCGGAGTCGAACCGAATCGCCGAGGCGGCTGCGGCGTCCGGCACCGTGCTTCAGGTCGGCCACGTCGTCCGGTTCGATCCTCTGATGCGGGCGATCGGCGCGATCGAGGGTCTCGAGCCGCGATTCGTCCAGATGGAGCGGATCAGCCCGATGACCTTCCGCTCGGTGGATGTCGGCGTGGTGCTGGACATGATGATCCACGATCTCGATCTGCTGCTGATGCTGGTGGGCACCGAGCCGGAGGAGATCCATGCCAACGCCGTCAGCGTGCTTGGCGAGGCCGAGGACGTCTGCAACGCTCGCCTGGTGTTTCCGCCGGGTGCCGACGGCGTGCGTTGCGTCGCCAACGTCACCGCCAGCCGTCTCGCGATGAAGACCGAGCGACGCCTGCGGATCATCGGACCCGAGCACTACGTCTCGGCGGACTTCGCCACCCGCAGCGGGACCGTCGTCACCAAGACGGCCAACCAGACCCAACTCGACGAGGTTCGACGGCGACTCGGCGAAGGCGAGGATCTCTCGAATCTCGACTACCTCGAGTTGGTCAAGGTCGATCGCATCGAGGTCGCCGACGGCGATCCGCTGACGCTTCAGGCGCGAGAGTTCCTGTCCGCGGTCCGGCAGGGTCGGGCTCCCGAGGTCGATGCCAGAACCGGTCTTGCGGCGGTCCGGACCGCCGAGCGAATCGTCGAGACCGCCCGAGCCGCCGGATCCAGAATGGTCTGACCGCCGCCATGGGCCCGTCGGCCCGAATCCGGCGGGTATGGCATCCGAACCCCGCAAGGCGACCAAGGCGATCCGGACGACCGTCCGTGCCTCGACCAACCGGTGTCATCCTCCTGAGGACCAACGAGGCCGTGAAGCTCTACACCAGAACAGGCGACGACGGCACCACCGGCCTCTTCGGCGGAGGCCGGGTCGGCAAGGATCATCCCCGTATCGAGGCCTACGGCACCGTCGACGAGCTCAACGCCTGTCTCGGCCTTGCCGCCGCCGCGGTTCCCTCGGACGGACCCCTCGATCGATACCGCGAGGTTCTCACCAGCATCCAGTCCCGTCTCTTCGACATCGGGGCCGATCTGGCCACGCCCGAGGGATCGCCGGTTCGAGACCGCCTTGCCGGCATCGGTGAGGGTCAGATCGTCGAACTCGAGCAGTGGATCGACGAGTTCAGCGGAGCCGCGCCGGAGATCCGGACGTTCATCCTCCCGGGTGGATCGGAACTCGCTTCCAGGCTTCATCTTGCGCGAACCGTCTGCCGCCGCGCCGAGCGGCTCATCGTGGCCTTTGGGCATGCGGAACCGGTGGGGGATGAGATCGTGAAGTTCATCAATAGAACCAGTGATCTCCTCTTTGCGATGGCCCGAGCGGCCAATCACGCGGTGGGGGTGCCTGATGTTCCGTGGGTTCCAGCCAAGGTCGCGGACTAGGTCCTGTTTGACGGATCGATCGGGACTTCGAGGCCCGGAGGCGACCACCCGCATCGTCGGCCTGCGTCGACGATTCGTTGGGGAATCGCCTGCCTCGCCCTCCTCGCTGGAGGCCCCCTCCGAGCCTCTCGGGTCGACGCCGATCCGTCAAAAAGGACCTAGACCCTGCCGGCGAATTCTCGGGCAGGTTCAGATTCCGCCGCCGGCGTCGAGCACGGATTGGGACCTCCACCTGTGGTGACCCTCAAGTGGTTGGCCCCCGAGCGGTCCGGGGTGATGGTAGGAACCGCGATTGGCCCCAAAATCCCGAACCGGATCCTCGGGAAGGGTCGTATAGTCCCCAAGCGGCAATCCGCCGCACGGGCCCCTCCGTCACATCTTCCGGGCCCGTCTCACGTTCGGTGCCATCGAGCCGAACGTGCTCGCGACCCGGTTCGGAGCCGGGACGAACGTCCAGTCGCACTTCACGCGGCGGACGAGCCAGTCGAAGTCGTGGACTTCGTTGGAACCCGATTGGTCATCGAAGCGGCTCGGATCCTGTCGCTTCACCGATACCGAACGGACTTTCATCGTCGATCCCGATCGAGCCTGGAATCGATGGACCCCGTCAGGGGTCGTGCGACGTGCCGTCCGGCGCGTCGAGAAAGGAAGCGACTCATGAACAGAGAGTCCCGAACCAACCCGATGCGTGCTTCGGGGACCAAGGGCTTCACCCTCGTCGAGCTCTTGGTGGTCATCGCCATCATCGGCCTTCTCATCGGCATGCTTCTGCCGGCACTGGGCAAGGCGCAGGACACGGCGAAGGTCAACCAGTCCAAGGCGAACCTGAGAAACCTGGTCTCGGCGAACACCAGCTACTGGGCCGACTTCAAGGACCGTCAGCCGACGTTCGTG
>Ga0208150_1000802_pt1 | contig 12059 bp, 11 predicted proteins | sample DEB08_DNA_8_FD_184534 | JGI IMG/M metagenome (GOLD analysis project Ga0208150, IMG submission 184534) | Aqueous microbial communities from the Delaware River and Bay under freshwater to marine salinity gradient to study organic matter... | ecosystem: Environmental > Aquatic > Marine > Coastal ...
TTTTGCCGACTTCTTTTTAATCGGCTTATATGACGAAGGCAGCAAAGGAGGCTCAGCAAACGGGAATTCCGCTCCGAGAATCTTATTTATTTCACACTCAGCCCGCCATACAGCTGTGAATTCGCGTTCACGCTGAAGCAGGAGTCGGTGAATTTTCCTTTCCTGTTCTATTGTCATTTAAGTAGGTGTTTTACTTTTTGGAGTCCTTAGACTTTTCTTCTTTTGCTTCTTCAGCTTTAGGCTCTTCTTTAGCTCCCTCTGCGGGTGCATCGGCATTTTCAGCAGGTGTTTCTTCAGCCTTTGGTTTTGGCTTAGGACGAGGTTTCTTTTTCGCCATTCCTGCAACAGGGTATGGAGCTTCGCCGAAATCGAAAGAACCTTCTTCTCCGACAATTCCCTCAATCTCATTTTCAATATCAAATATCTTTTTGTAGGCTTCCTCACGGATAACCAACAAGTCGTCTATCTTAACTCGAGCCTCCAATGCTTCACGAATCGTTTCTGCATCGGCCCTCGTCACAATATCCATGAACGATAGCTTTGGCTGTACCTTCGCGGCCATTATTCATCTCCTTTGTTTGGGTTCTTTATTTTTTTGATTATTTTGGTAATAATATTTTTAGACTCTTCCTGAGTCTCTGCTTCTTTTTCAGGCTTTTTCTGAGCTGGCATTTTTGCAAGTAACTCTAAAGCCTCTTCTGAAATTTCTTTATTGCTATCTTCTGATAGCTCAATCAACATGCTTTTTGTGATGTTTTCATTTTCCAATAAAGCTGAACGCACGTCTTTACATGGGTGTGCTAAAAACCTACTTATCTCATTTGCTTTTAAACATTTACTTTTAATTGCAAAAGCCATAAGGGTCGGCATTCTGGAGTTCACAAGTTCTACAACTCTTTCACGACTCAATAGATTTGTATACAATCCTCTACGGGCTAGTACATAAACAATATCTGCACTGAACCTCATGGATAAAGTTGCTACCTGCACATTACTTAAATCAGCCTCCAGAGCTAACTCAAAAGCTTGCTCTTCATCGCATGTTTTACATAACTCTGTTAATGCATCCCTCTTCAGGTCTTCTTTCGCCAGTAGTATTTTTGTTATATTTCCTTGAGGATCAGCTGCAAGAATCTTTTGAGCTTCTTCACAAAGGACTGGATTCCCGGCTAAAGTTTCTCTGACTCTTAAGTCTTCATCTTTAGCTAAAATTAATTGGACTTTTTCAGTTAGTTCTTCCTTTTTAGAAACACAAATCTTGATCTCTGTTTCATCACTATTAGCCCAACCTAATTGTTCATCCTCTGCTAATGTTTTATTAGCAATTGCTAATTGCTGAATAGCTTTATGAGAACTAAAGCTCAATGACTCCATTACTTTAGGAGGGAGATTCTTGCGTCCATGTAAAAAGAGTTGGACGAAAAGCTCATCACTATCTGCCCAATTTAGTAGCGTCTCATCAGAAACTTTAGACATGACAGTCGTTCTTGCTTTTACCATGTGATCTGGATCCATAAGCAAGCGCTTTAAGTTTTCATCATCAAGTGTCTTGGCATCACAAAACACAGATCTAACTAATCCAGAAGGATCACCAATTAAGTGAGTTCTTACTCTAGTTGGCAAAGCTGGATTTTTAGCTAATTCTGCTCGAACTAGCACAGAATCATCTTCTCCTAGTAAAGTAGCTGTCTGTGGAGAAATTTGTTTATTTGCGGCTAGCATTAGACGAACTTCTTCTTCGTCATGAGCTGCTAGATCCTGCATCACCTTAGCGCCCGTTCTTGGATGAGATGCAACATTGCAGAGAACTGCTGGGTTTTTACTAGTGTAAGCGAGTCTTTCCAGTAGAATACTTGGAGATTCCGGATATGCAGAAATAAACGCCTCAACATCTGGCTCTGGCCAGGTGTCAATCATATCGACAAGAATTCGGGATGGAAGATACTCCCTACGGTATTCTTTAAGCGCTTCTTCGACGCTCTTAGAAATACTTGCGTATACTTCTTCTTTCGTTATGTCTATGGGCACAGATTAACAGCTCCGGAACGTATTGAAAAACTTGGTTCTACCATTATACACTATTTCTGCTTATTTTTCCCCTTAAAACAGCTCTTTTTTGAGCTTAAAATAGACTATTTAACTGTCCAGATAGAAGAGCCTATTTCTTTACTGAAAACTTCTATCTTATCTCCACGCTCTAAAGGCCCAACTCCCTTTGGAGTTCCTGTATAAATTAGGTCACCTTTTTTAAGCTGCCAAACTGAGCTCAAGTAACTTATAAGAGTAGAAATAGAAAATAACATTAAAGATGTAGATCCATTCTGTCTCTCTTCTCCATTAACTTTACAGCCAATATTGAGAGATTTCAGATCTTGATCTTCGTATTCGACCATAACACCCAAAGGTGAACTGTAATCAAAAGCCTTAGCTTTCTCCCAAGGAAGCTTTTTCTCTTTTAATTCTGACTGAACATCTCTCAATGTTAAATCTAAACCTATTCCAATCTTAGAAATATACTTAAACGCATCTTCTTCTTTTAGATTAGAACAATTATTTCCAACCTCAACAACTATCTCTGCTTCGTGATGTAGATCATTACCGTGAGAAGGAAAAGGAATATCTTTATCTTCAAGCACCAAACAGCTCAAAGGTTTTATAAAGACAACAGGTTCATTTGGGATTTCATTCCCTAACTCAGCTGCATGAGCAGCATAGTTTCTACCAATACAAAAAACTCTCATACTTTTAAGCTAATTGTAAAAACCAAAGTTTAAAGGAGAGAATCATATGGAGAGGAATTGATGGACTGAATGTGGACGTTATGGACTGTATAGACGAAGTCGCCACATTCCCTCCCATTGGGCTCATTCCCTCCCATAGCTCCCATCCAACGTCCCCAAACAAAAAAGCCCAAATCTTCCTTTAGGGAAAACCCGGGCATAAAAAAAGGCTGGCGGCGATCCTGGCTTTGGAAAACAAATTCCAGGAAACAAGCTCCGGTGCATTTTGCGAGTAAGGAGTGTAGCACTAGCTACATGACTGAAGTAAAAAATGTGCAGGGCGCAGTTTATCTGGGAGCTTGTTTTTTAAAGGACTCTCCCACAATCTACTGATGCAGGCCATCGACGGCGTCGAGGACGCTATTTTTGTTCTAGCTCTACAATAAAAAAGCCCGCCTTAACCTTTAGGGTTAAAACGGGCATAAAAAAAGGCTGGCGGCGATCTACTCTCCCACAATCTACATGCAGTACCATCGACGCTAAAGAGCTTAACTTCCGAGTTCGGGATGGGATCGGGTGTGACCTCTTTGCTATAGCCACCAGCCAGAGTCTGTTGACTCATTTTATATCTATTTACTGTGAAGAAGAGCTTCCTGCTCGTTCAACTTAAGACATAAAGGAGTCTAAAAAATCTAAACTAGAAAAAGGAAGAAAAAAGAGAAAGCGTGTCTGAACAGTTTTGTATTCATAGTCGCTTTAGCACTTCAATTTTTAAAACCATAACACTAATGCCTATTGCCTAGTCACTATTGCCTGCTCTTAAAAAAAGAGGTGGTCAAGCCTCACGGCTGATTAGTACTGGTAAGCTGAACGCATTACTGCGCTTACACCTCCAGCCTATCGAGGTCCTAGTCTTGAACCTGCCTTTAGAAGATAAATCTTGGGATATCTAGTCTTCGGGGGGGCTTGGCGCTTAGATGCTTTCAGCGCTTATCCTTTCGCGACATAGCTACCCAGCAATGCTCCTGGCGGAACAACTGGAACACCAGAGGTCACTCATTCCCGGTCCTCTCGTACTAAGGAATGCTCCCGTCAAATATCCTACGCCCACAGCGGATAAGGACCGAACTGTCTCACGACGTTCTGAACCCAGCTCGCGTACCACTTTAATCGGCGAACAGCCGAACCCTTGGGACCTTCTTCAGCCCCAGGATGTGATGAGCCGACATCGAGGTGCCAAACCGCGCCGTCGCTATGGACGCTTGGGCGCGATCAGCCTGTTATCCCCAGAGTACCTTTTATCCGATGAGCAACGGCGATACCACTTTCCACCGCTGGATCACTAGGTCCTGCTTTCGCAACTGCTCGACCCGTCGGTCTTACAGTAAGGCACACTTATACCCTTACGCTCTACGCACGATGGCCGACCGTGCTGAGTGTACCTTTGAGCTCCTCCGTTACTTTTTGGGAGGAAACCGCCCCAGTCAAACTGACGCTCTGAAACTGTCCCATGCCCGGTTTCACGGGTTCATGGTTAGATATCCAGATGTACAAGGGTGGTATTTCACTTGTTGGCTCCTTATGCCCTGACGAACATAATTCACAGCCTCCCACCTATGCTACACATGTAAACCCGAATACCAATATCAGATCACAGTAAAGGTTCATGGGGTCTTTCCGTCCTGCTGCGGGTACCCGGCATTTTCACCGGAATTACAATTTCACCGAGATCCACGTTGAGACAGTGCCCAGATCATTACACGATTCGTGCAGGTCGGAACTTACCCGACAAGGAATTTCGCTACCTTAGGACCGTTATAGTTACGGCCGACATTCACCAGGGCTTCAGTTAGGAGCTTCGCTCGAGAGCTAACCCCTCCCTTTGACCTTTTGGCATTGGTCACGTGTCACACCCTATACATCCTCTTAACGAGTTAGCAGAGTGCTATGTTTTTGCTAAACAGTTGCCTGGGCCTCTTTATTGCAACCTATAGAAGCTTTGAAGAGTAAATCTTCTCACCTCATTAGGCACCCCTTATCCCGAAGTTACGGGGCCAATTTGCCGAGTTCCTTAACGTGGTTTCTCTCGCGCACCTTAGTCTACTCGACCATTCCACCTGTGTCGGTTTACGGTACGGGTACTTTATCTTCAACGTTTAGAAGCTTTTCTTGGCAGTGTGGTATCGACAGTTCGCGTTCGTTCCGAAGAAGTACTAACGCCTTTCGGGTCTCGGCCGTACAGATAGCGGATTTACCTACTATCAAGCCTACATCCTTAGACTTCAATCCAATAAGAAGCCTGCCTAACCTGCTGCGTCCCTCCATCACTCAGATAAAGTAGTACAGAAATATTAATCTGTTATCCATCGACTACGCCTTTCGGCCTCGCCTTAGGTCCCGACTAACCCCGGGCGGACGAACCTTCCCCGGGAAACCTTGGAATTTCGGTGACAGGGATTCTCACCCTGTTTTTCGTTACTTATGTCTGCATGGTCACTTCTATACGGTCCATCATGGGTCCCCCCACAACTTCTCTCCTGTATAGAACGCTCTTCTACCGCGGCACAAAGTGCCACCCGTATCTTCGGTTATATGCTTCAAGTCCCGATCATTTTCGGCGCAGAATCACTCGACCAGTGAGCTATTACGCACTCTTTAAATGGTGGCTGCCTCTAAGCCAACATCCTGGCTGTCTAAGCAACTCCACATCCTTCAAACCACTTAGCATATATTAGGGACCTTAGATGACGGTCTGGGCTGTTTCCCTCTTGTCTATGCAACTTATCTCACATAGACTGACTCCTGTGGTTACACACACGGTATTCGGAGTTTGATATTTGTTGGTACCCCGGTAGGGGCCCGCGAAAAATCAGTAGCTCTACCCCCGTGTGCTACTGCACAAGGCTAGCCCTAAAGCTATTTCGAAGAGAACCAGCTATCACTGAGTTTGATTGGCCTTTCACCCCTACCCACAAGTCATCCAAACATTTTTCAACATGTCCTGGTTCGGTCCTTCACTCGATGTTACTCGAGCTTCAACCTGCTCATGGGTAGATCACTCAGTTTCGGGTCTACTGCATACGACTTAATTCGCTCTATTAAAACTCGCTTTCGCTTCGGCTCCGTGATAAAACACTTAACCTTGCCGTATACAGTAAGTCGCAGACTCATTATGCAAAAGGCATGCAGTCACCCCGTAAGGCTCCTACACTTTGTAAGTACATGATTTCAGGTTCTATTTCACTCCCCTCGCCGGGGTTCTTTTCGCCTTTCCCTCACGGTACTGGTTCACTATCGGTCACCAACGAGTATTTAGCCTTGGAGGGTGGCCCCCCCAGATTCAGACCGGGTTTCACGTGTCCGGCCCTACTTGGGATACTTACAGAGATGGTATTAATTTCGCGCAAAGGACTATCACCTGCTATGGTTCGATTTTCCAAACGATTACACTATTAATACTTCACTCATCAAAAGTCCCGCAACCCCAGACAGTAAACTGACTGGTTTAGGCTGATCCGCGTTCGCTCGCCGCTACTAGCGGAATCTCGGTTGATTTCTATTCCTCTAGGTACTGAGATGTTTCACTTCCCTAGGTATCGCCCCTTTTACCTATGTATTCAGTAAAAGGTAACTGGACATAACTCCAGCTGGGTTCCCCCATTCGGACATCTCCGGATCAAAGATTGCTTGCATCTCCCCGAAGCTTTTCGCAGCTTGCCACGTCCTTCATCGCCTGTTGGTGCCAAGGCATCCATCATGTACTCTTAGTAACTTGACCACCATAAAATTCTAAAATTTTATAATGTCTATTCACGACTAATGAGAATTATACTTAACGTATTTTTTAAACTGTTCTCGGTGATGAATTGTATATCTTATCACATAGATAAATATTCAACTTCATCTTTACTTTAACTTTTTTCTTCCATTGTCTAAGAACGATATAATAAAAGTGGCCTTATCCACTTTTAAAACGATCTTATTGATCGCTGAACAGTATGAAAGAAACGATGGCGTGTATAATGTTTTGATTTGATTGAAGCTTTCGACATCAATCGAACCCCGAAGGGTTATTAGCCATATCCACCATTTAATTGTGCTATCGGTTATTTAGATGATAGACACAAGTGGATTGCTCCTTAAAAAGGAGGTGATCCAGCCGCTGGTTCCCCAACGGCTACCTTGTTACGACTTCATCCCAGTCACCGGGCACACCTTCGACGTCTTCCTCCCGAGGGTTGGTACGACGGCTTCGGGTGCACCAGGCTCCCATGATGTGACGGGCGGTGTGTACAAGGCCCGGGAACGTATTCAAGGCGCCGTAGCTGATGCGCCTTTACTAGCGATTCCGACTTCATGGAGTCGAGTTGCAGACTCCAATCCGAACTGGGGCGACTTTTAACGGATTTGCTAAACCTCGCGGTCTCGCTGCCTTCTGTAGTCGCCATTGTAGCACGTGTGCAGCCCTGGGTGTAAGGGCCATACTGACTTGACGTCGTCCACGCCTTCCTCCCGCTTGACACGGGCAGTCTCTTTAGAGTCCCCAGCATTACCTGTTGGCAACTAAAGACATGGGTTGCGCTCGTTGCCGGACTTAACCGAACATCTCACGACACGAGCTGACGACAGCCATGCAGCACCTGTATAATTGCTCCGAAGAGAAACTCCTTTTCGGGAGCGGTCAACTATATGTCAAACCCAGGTAAGGTTCTTCGCGTTGCCTCGAATTAAGCCACATGCTCCACCGCTTGTGCGGGCCCCCGTCAATTCCTTTGAGTTTTAGTCTTGCGACCGTACTTCCCAGGCGGTACACTTATCGCGTTAGCTTAGACACCGAAGGGGCTAATTCCCCCGACATCGAGTGTACAACGTTTACGGCTAAGACTACAAGGGTATCTAATCCTTTTCGCTACCTTAGCTTTCGTCCCTCAGGGTCAGTTCAGGCCCAGTAAGCTGCTTTCGCCTTTGATGTTCCTTGTGATATCTACGCATTCCACCGCTACACCACAAATTCCACTTACCTCTACCGAACTCTAGACTTTCAGTTTCAAATGCAGGTTCAGGGTTGAGCCCTGAAATTTCACATCTGACTTAAAAGTCCCCCTACGGACCCTTTACGCCCAGTAAATCCGAATAACGCTCGCCACCTACGTATTACCGCGGCTGCTGGCACGTAGTTAGCCGTGGCTTCCTCTGAAGGTACAATCAATGTTTTTCCCTTCTGACAGAGGTTTACGACCCGAAAGCCTTCATCCCTCACGCGGCATTGCTCCGTCACGCTTTCGCGCATTGCGGAAGATTCTCGACTGCAGCCTCCCGCAGGAGTCTGGGCAGTGTCTCAGTCCCAGTGTGGGTGACCATCCTCTCAGACCACCTACCCGTCATAGCCTTGGTAAGCCGTTACCTTACCAACTAGCATAATGGGACGCGAGCTCATCCCCAAGCAGTAAACCTTTAATTACTAAAACAGGCATTCTAGTAATCACATCCGGTATTAGCTGTCGTTTCCAACAGTTATTCCGAACTTGGGGGCAGATCGCTCACGCGTTACTCACCCTTTCGCCACTCTCACCGAAGTGAGCGTTCGACTTGCATGCCTAATCCATGCCGCCAGCGTTCATTCTGAGCCAGGATCAAACTCTCCGTTACTTCCACCCCGAAGGGTGAAATCCTTTTGACACATCCATATCCTAAAATACGGATCGGAGACCATCGCTCTTTTCATACTGTTCAATTATCAAAGATCTAAATTTTTCTATTTCCCAATCGCTCCTTCAGCGACGGGCTGTTAATTCTAAACCATCTTCATCTTTTAGCAAACTACATTTTAGATTTTTTTATGCTTTTTATTTTATTTTTTTGAAGAATATCTATAAGGCCATGAAAATAGACCATTTAGGACTTTTCAAATAATAGATTTTTTTTAGAGAAATTAAACGGGGAAGGGATAGGATAGGAGAAAATCAGTTTCTAATAGAACTGATTATTAAGAATTCCATTGATAACATCGACTAATTCAGCTACTCGAAATGGTTTGGTCATTGTTGGATGACCTTTGTCTCCGACTATATCTAGGGCTGTGATTATATGATCTAAACACTCACCTGAAATACCGAGTATTTTTAAATTGGGTTTATTTTCACCGCACCATGACACGAGTTGCTGTCCGCCACCGTCAGTCATGTACATGTCTGTAATTAATAAATCGAATGAACCTGCAGTGAGAATATTTAATGCTTCGTTACCACTATATGCAGTCATCACATCAAAATTATGCTCTTTAAGTCCTTCCTGTAGGACCTCCAGCAGTGCTACATCATCATCAACGAGTAGTATTCGCTTCATTCAACAGACCCTGTAATCATCAAAGAATAGTTATAAATAAATAATCTCACTTATGCTATAGGAATGCAAATCTAAGTTAATATATTTTTTCTTTGTCGATGAAGTCAGTAAATAATTTTTAGATTCTTTATTTTGAACTGAATTATTTACTCTTACAACCTGGTCAACCACAGCTTTGATTGGATCAATTATTAAAAGCTCTTCACCAACTATTTTCCTAATCTCATCTTTAACATATGTAAAATGAGTACACCCTAAGATTAAACAATCGGCATCTAAGTGTTCATTTAACTCTTCAAGCTCATCACCAATACTGTTTAGACAAGAATTTCCAGAAACAATTTTAGACTCCGCTAAGCTAGCTAGGTTGGAAGTACCTATTTTTATAACCTCGCAGTCACTTGCAAATTCTTGAATTAGCCTATCGGTGTATTGTCTATTTACCGTTCCTTTGGTGGCGAGCAGAATAATCTTTTTACTTTTTGATTGTTCTGCTGCGGGTTTTATACCTGGAACTATTCCAACAATTGGTATATCGAATCTCGACCGCAACTCTGGCAAGACAATTGTGGAAGCAGTATTACAAGCGACAAGAATTGTTGAGGGTTGACATTTATTGACTAAGTGGTCGGCAACGTCCAATAAGCGATCGACAACTTCACTTTCTTCCTTTTCGCCATAAGGGAAAAATTCTTGGTCTGCAAAAGCAATAAGTGGGACGTTAGGAAGAGATTCGTTTAGACATTTTAGTAAACTCAGAGCTCCAATACCTGAATCTAATATTAAGATTCCATTGGCCTGGTTTTCAGGAAATTGAAAATTGTCTCTTAGCTTCAATGACATCCTGCTCTATTTGTTTTTTTAATAGATCAACACTAGTAAACTTTTGTTCACTTCTTATGAATGAAGTAAAGGCAACTTCGATATTTTTTCCATAGATATCTTTAGAAAAATTAAAGATATGTACCTCAAGGTTTGCAGCTCTATTTTCATGACCTTCAAAAGTGGGAGCAAAACCTATATTACAAACCGCAGGAAGATTAGTGCCATCATCTTCTACTTCAACGGTGCAGGTATAAACACCAGCTAAAGGTAAATAGAGGTCGGATATTTCTATATTAGCAGTAGGAAAATTTAATTGGCTTTTAGCGATCCCCTTACCTCTAACTACTGTGCCAGAAACAGAATATTTTCTCCCTAAAAGCTTTTGTGCTAAATCAAAATCTCCAGAACTGAGGGCCTTTCTAATTCTTGAGCTGCTAATGACACCCATTTTATCTTCTACTTCGTAGATAGGGTGTACATCAAAAGCCCAATTACCATTCTGCAAAAACTCAACATCTCCTTCGCGACCTTTCCCAAATTTCCAATCTGAACCAATACATAGATCACAAAGTTCAAGATTATTTTGCAAAAGTATATCTTCTACGAAAGATGAAGCTTCAAGTGAGGCAAACTCTTTAGTAAAGGGGATAGTTACTAAGGCTTTGACTCCAAGCTTAGCCAATAATTTTAGTTTGGTAGATTGAGACGTTAGATTTTGGACTTTTTTACCTGTTAAAACTTCACGTGGATGCGGGTGAAAAGTTAGAACAACTGGTGTGGAGTCTTTTTGATTTGAAACTTCTAAAAGTTTTTGAATGATAGCTTGATGACCAAGATGTAAGCCATCGAAGTTTCCGCAGGCAATAGAAACTTTTTTAAAACCTTCTTTCTCTAAAGATCTAAGCGAATTCGTTTCAATCATGCCTATTCCAATAATTACTGCTCTAGAGATCTCTCCATAATAAAATCTCTGAGCTTAATCATATTCTCTAAAAAGTTCTCTCTTTCCCACGATTTCATATCTTCTAAATCATAGGCGTCATTAAGAGAAAAGCCTCCACTTTCTGTTCTTACTAATTCACTCATAAAAGCAGAAGAGTCAAGCTTAATTCCCATATCATGGCAAAGAGTTCTAATATACGTCCCTTTTGAACAACGGACAGTAAACTCCACTTCTGGCAAATCAATTCTGTTTTTTTCAATAGAGTGGATAGTTATTGGCCTAGGGTCTCTTTCAACAGTAATCCCTTTTCGTGCCAACTCATAAAGCTTTTTGCCACCTTTTTTAACAGCGGAAACCATGGGAGGGATTTGCTCTTGTGGTCCAATAAAGCTCTCTAACATTTCATCAACAGCTTCTTCAGTAATATCATTCCAAGGGCTTTCTTTGATAATTTCGCCATCACCATCATGAGAATCTGTTTCAGCACCAAGCTTCATCACAGTTCTGTACGTTTTATCTTCACCTGCCAACATTTCAGACGCTTTTGTTGCATGTCCAACTACAAGAATCAAGAGCCCAGTAGCATTTGGATCTAGTGTTCCACAATGCCCAACTTTCTTAAATTTGAAGCGACGACGAGCAAAGTTCACAACGTCATGGCTTGTCCATTCTTTAGGTTTATTTACAAGAAGCAGACCACTGCAAGGGTCTGAAATTTTTTCAGCAGATAATTTCATGAAAGTTCTATTCTTCTGGGATATCCAGATTGTCTATTAAATTGGTAATTTTGTCAGCTTTTTCAGCTGTATCATCAAATACCCAGGCAATCATTGGAGTGTATTTCATACGAAGTCTACGACCTAGATGTCCGTAGTACTCCATCTTATTCTTTTCGAGATAATCCATAACTTCATGCTTTTGCTTATTTGAGCCAAGTATACTTACATAGACCTTACAATGCTTCAGATCTGGACTCGTTTTTACATCAGCTAAAGTTATCAAACAAGAAAATGAAGGAAATAGGTCTTTAGAGAACATATTAGCCAACTCTTTTTTCACAGTGGCATCAACACTTCTCATGCGATCTTTGGACATAATACCCTCCTAAATTTTCTGTTAAAATTAATCTAAACCCGGTAATTCGGGCCGCTAATATAACTGAATGTCTAACCTTTACCTCCCAAATTTGATAATTTTTCGAGAATATTAGTTTCCTATAGTCGTTT
>Ga0208150_1000806_pt1 | contig 12029 bp, 9 predicted proteins | sample DEB08_DNA_8_FD_184534 | JGI IMG/M metagenome (GOLD analysis project Ga0208150, IMG submission 184534) | Aqueous microbial communities from the Delaware River and Bay under freshwater to marine salinity gradient to study organic matter... | ecosystem: Environmental > Aquatic > Marine > Coastal ...
TTTATAACTAGAAAATTCGTTTGTTGTACCACTATAATATTTTTCTACTGTATTAATCATTTTTTATAACTCCGCACTAAATAACATTTTACCACTACCAACAGTTTCTACTCTCCCACAGTCACTTCCAGAACCAGTTAAACCACTATCTATTGTTGTTGCATGAGGTGAACCAGCTTGAAGTCCACTAAATCCACTAAAGTATCTAACACTTCCATTATGAAACACTCTGTAATTATTAGTACCAGATGGTGCTGAAGCACTTGGAGAAGTTCTCATTTCTACTGGAAAATGCATAATAGTATTATTGACTTGGTCTTGATACCACCACATAATACCTAAAATTTGATTACCAGTAGCATGAACATAATAATACCTCTGACATCTTTGTAAATTCACATCATAAGGCAAGAACTCAAAATCAGATGCTGATGTTCCAATTTCTAATTGTACTCCTGTAACATACCATTCGTTAGCTGTGCTATCTGCAAGGTTGACTTGACCAACTGCTGAATTAGCTTGTGTCCAGCTATTCCAAGAAGTATTTAAAGTACCAGAAGTCCAGTTTGTTCCAGCTGCAAGAACAAAATTTAATTGTAAACTTAAAGCATTATCATTATCAAAAGCACCAGTTGTATCTCCAGCAAAAGTTATAGTTTTCTTTTCCCAAGTTGATGCTGAAGAAATTGTGTAAGTTTTTGAAATTGATCTAGCATTATCTTGATCATATAAATAAATAGCATAAGTTCCAGTTTTATTTGATTTAACCCAGAATGATAAAGTTAAACTTTCAGCAGATGAAGTTCCTTTTTTAAGATATTGTAAATTTTGACCTTCAAATAATTGTTGAAATCTTACAGAATCAGCAGCACTTAAAGAACTATCAGCAGTAGTACAATCCATTTTTAAAGATTTTGCAAAACCTTGACCAGTAGGTACATCAGTAGATTGTGATTGTGTCCAAGTTCCAGCAGAGGATATTAAAGTTTTAAACCTATCAACTGTTTGGTAACCATCTCCAGTTATAGAAGCTGTTGAAGTTCCTCTTTGAGCAATACTCATATCACCATTGATGATGATGTTTTTAAATGCTGATTGATTTGGTGTTGCTCCAGCTCCTAAACTATCTGCTACTAATTTTGTTATTGCCATCTTATGTATCTCCTAATCTTGTAAATATAAAATAAGTTCTGTTTGCATTACTATCTCCTTGTAAAGATGTTCCACCAGCAAAAGAAACTTGTCTAAATAAACATTTATGAGTTGAGGTATCTGTTACATCAAATATAAATTTTGAAAATACTGTACCTCTATTAGAGTCAGAATCATTTTCTCCAAAAACACAAGCAGCAGCATCATTATAAGATGAGTTATCTGTTGTAACTTGTGTTTTTATTTCACAACTTGTATCTCCAGCAACATTTATAAAAACACCAAATGCTTCTATACTCCAAATTCCTGTAGCTGGAAAAGTAAATATACCAGATGATTGAGTTACTTGTGATCCTATTTGACCATATCCACTAGGAGAACTAACTGCTGATAAATTTGCAGATATAGTTGCATCACTTCCTCCAGTTAAATTTGCAGTTAATCTAAATGTTGTTACTGATGTAATTCCACCTAAAGGTGGTGTATCAAAAGTATTATCTCCTCTTAAAAATGTAGAAGATGATTTAGTTCCTGTTGCAGATAATTGAGATAAACCAACAGAACCACTTGGAGGATTTACTGTTTGAACGGCTTTACCTAAAAATACACAGTACATATCATCTGATGCAGATGTAGCACTTGTTAAAGTTAATGTTGTACCAGATGCAGTATAAGCAGTTGTAGGTTCTTGTCTTACAAAGTTTATAAATAATGCAATTTCATTTTCGTTAGTTACAGGATTATCAAGTGTGTAAGATGTAGTCGCACTTGTAGTGAAGTCTTGCTTAGCAAAACTTGTGTAACTTAATGCAGGTTGGTTTCCTATAAACGGCATTAATCTCCTATGTACTTATTGCATCTACAGTTGATACCCAAACATCTAAAGATGAAGCTGTGTCTGATATAACTTTTAAAGCATCACCAGATTGAACAACAAACTTTGCTCCTCCATCTAATACTTGTAATGATGAACCACTTGGTATTGGTGCATCTTTAACTAAATAAATATCGTTAGAACCATCATTAATATATACAGATGCTACAACAGCAGATGCTGTTACATTTGAAACTGATATACCAACTACAGTATCATAACTGTCAGCAGTAAATAAAGTTGCTGCAGATGTTCCTACATCATTTGATGTGTATCTTCTAAAGTTCTGTGCCATATATACTCCTTATTATAAAGCGATTGCCATTGCAATACTAAATCCATTAGTTGCAAAATTACTTGTGTCTACTGCTTCTACATTATTCCATGCAGAGCCATCCCAATATTTAAGTACATTACCAGTAGTATTGAAATATAATGCTCCATCAATTAATGCGTCTCCATCATTATCTGTTGCAGGATCGCTAGCTTTTGGACCAAGATACCTGTCATCAAAATTATCGTATGCTAATTCAGCAGCAGCTTGAGCCGTTTGAGCTGCCGTAGCCGAAGTCGCAGCATTGGTAGCTTGAGTAGTTGCCGTAGTAGCAGATGAAGCAGCATTCGTTTCAGAAGTCGATGCGTTTGAAGCAGAAGTTGAAGCAGCACTTGCACTTGATGCAGCATTGGTTTCAGATGTTGAAGCATTTGATTCTGAGGTTGCAGCAGCAGAAGCAGATGAAGCCGATGCCGTAGCAGAGTTAGCAGAGTTGGTAGCTGAAGTGGCAGATGCCGTAGCAGAACTAGCCGAAGCAGTTGCACTCGTAGCAGCCTGTGTAGCAGGAGCATCCCAAGATGAACCATTGTAAAATCTAATATCGTTGTCTGTTGAATTATAGTACATCGCACCTTCAACAAGAGCATTACCATCATTGTCTAAAGTTGGATCACTAGCTTTAGTTCCTAAAAATCTATCATCGAAACTATCAAAACTGTTGGCAGCATTAGTAGCTGATGTGGCAGCATTTGTCTCAGATGTTGCTGCGTTGGTTTCTGAAGTGGCTGCATTGGTTGCAGATGTAGCTGCAGCAGTAGCCGAGTTGGCAGCATTGGTAGCACTTGTTGTAGCACTAGCTGCGTCTACCAATAAAGACCATTTAGCACTATCTGTGTTTGTAGTTAATGGTTCTGAACCAGAAGATGTGTGTGCTGTTAAGCAAATAAAAATATTATTTGTTGATGTGTCTTTAACTATATCTCTAACTTTATAAGCAGTTGATGCAGACCAATCTCCTCTAAAAGTTCCAAGTTCTTGAGTAACAACTAACTCTCCTGCAGAATCAAAACCAAATACTTTATTTGCTCTATCAGTATCACCAATAGTAAACTCAGTAGAGTTCATTGTGTTTGTTCTTGATAATTTAATTGATCTATTAACTTCTTCTTGAAGTTGTTGGATTGCCATCATCGATCTATCTAATCCTTCTTCATGACTTTCAGCAGGGAATGGATCGTTAGCAATATAATCAATCGCTTGTGTTTGTGGTGATGCTCTTCTTATCACAACTGTCTCTGTAGCAGTTGGAATGTTACCTGCTGTAAATACAACAGTTCCCCCATTAGCATTTCCTGCACCTGTAACTGTATAGTGAGTAGTTAAAGTTTTAACTGTTTCAGTTGCTGTTGCATCCCTAATAATTACTTGAATATCTGCGTCTGCAAAGATTTTAAAAGTATAGTTGAAGGTATCAAGTGTACCATTTCCAGAGTACGAATTTTTTACTGTAGTCGATGATATAGTCATATGCTAAAAACCTTTAAACAATGTTGATGGTTTTGTAAATAAATATTCTTGTTTATATTCTTTTTTAATCATTATTTCTACTCTTTATTGGTTAAATTCTGGAACTATTGAACCTGGTTTCATGTAATATGTTTGACCTCTTTTTTCACTATGATTTGCTTTCATTCTCTCCCAATATCCAGGATCTAAAAACTCTTTAATTTGGTAGCCAATTAAATAATCATATGCTGCTTTAGTGTAATATAAATTTAAAAAAGGTGTATGACCTTCAACTAATTCGTAAAATTTTTTACCTGCTTTTTTAGGTTCATTCATAGCTTGAACCATATCAAAGAATTTTTTTATATCTCCTGCAGTTGGTCCAAGAGCAGTTTCAAATATACCATTTCCATATTCATTTTGTATTTCACTAATTAAGAAATCACCATAAATACCACCACCACCACCTTGAGCAAAGGATTGTAAAATAACACCTTTTTTCTTAGGATCTCTAGGTGATCTACCTCTAATCATATCTTTAGTTGTCATTGCTATATATCCAAAAATAGTACCCATAATTACAAGACTTGTTAAACCTTTTAACATTGGCAAACTACCTTCGTCTGCTCCATAAGAATATAATTCTCTACCAATAATTTTTTTCCACATACTAATAGGGAATCCTTTAAACTGCATAATAAATCTAATAGTCTCTCCCATTGGAGTACCTTTTTCTAGACCCTGGTTCATAATTGCTCTAGTTGCAGCATCTGGTTCTGGAGATCCATGCATACCTTGATCTACTAAAACATTTCTCCAGGTTAACTCTAAATCTTTTTTAAAATTTCTTATTTCTCTTTGAGATAATTTTCTACCAACATAATTAATAATAACTTCATCTGCTATTTCATCAACACCTTCTGCAGTTAAATATCTTTTATTGTCAGATGCTAAAGTTTCAATTGAACGAAGCATATCCCACTTACCTTCATCAATACCATATAAAGTTAAAAAATTTCTTTCTCTTAAATCTAGATCTGAAAATTTTGTGCTAGTCTGCATTCCATAATGTCTAGATAATCCTAATATCATTGAACTTTTTAATCTTGACACCCAACCATTTAATGAGTTCCATTTAAAAAATGTATTTTGTAGTTCACCCATTTTACCCCAACTATCATTACCTGCAGCATAGACATTACCTCTATAAGCAGTAGCAGAATAAGAGTTACTTACTACTTGTAATACTTCCATTGCAGCTTTATCGTTTGCATTAAATAATCCTGTTAATGCTTCAAATAAACCAGTTAATAATCCTCTACCTTGAAAGTTTGTACTACCCATGTATTGAGGTAAGTCACCAAAAGAAGTAATAGGTGTCATACCTAGTCTTGCCATTGCTCCTGTTGATCTAACAACCATACCTACTTTTGCTAAAACATCATTTGATATACCATTAATACTTCCATCTATTTCTTTAAATTCATTTTCAAAATTTTTAAAATTTAATTTATTAATTTGTTTAGGATCTTCACTTTTGTATTTTTTTCTTAACAAAGCTAAAATTTTTTCTAAAGTATCTTTAGGATTAGTTCCAAGTGTTTGCATTAATGCAATGTTTCTTGTGCTAGTCGTGATAACACCTAATACATTTTCTTTTAAGGAAGGTTGTCCAAACTTAACACTATATTCTTGTCTACTAGCAGAGTTTTTAAAATGTAAAACTCTTGATGCGTTTAATCTATTAGTTACATTTTTTGTACCAAAAACACTTCCTGCACCATCATGTTTTGTGTGATCACCAGACATTAAACTATCAAAAACACTATCTAATATTTTATCTATTTCTTTAGGATCATTTACATTTGGAAAAGTTCTTTTTAAATCTAATCTTGGTTTTACATATTCTCTCCACGCAACTCTATGATCTCCAATAATTTTAGAACCATTTGCAGCTCTAGCCATTTTTTCTGTATCGTGAGACATTCTTGTAATCCAATCATCTATCTCACCTATGTTTGCTCCTAAGTCATTTAATTGAGTTCTTAAATCTGATTGTATTCTAACTAAAACTTTTGCAATTTGTGCAGCTTCTGCATTACCAGAAATTAAACCTTTTATTTCATCCATTATTTCTAAATCCATTTTACCAGAACTAAAAGCATCCCAGGCAGTAGGTGATATATCATTAATTAATTTAAAAAATTTAGTTATATACATTTCTTCTGAAGCAGTTTGTCTTGATCCAATAGAATCTCTAGCAATTTTAGAAAATTTTTGACCACCAACTAATATTGATAAAACACCTTCTTCTGGTGTTAATCTAAACTTAACTCCAGACGCAGCAGATAAATCTACGGCATCTATTATTTTTTGATAAATATCTATAGCCTTCATATTGTTGTCGGCTAAGTTTCTTTTTTTTAATGCTTGTTCGTATTCAAATTTATCTATAATTTCTTTTGCTAAAATTTCGTCTGTTTTTATTTGTGCTTTTTCAAACTTACTTTCATTAATTTTTATTTTAGCTTCATCTAAAATTTCATTAATTTGTTCATCAGATATAAGATCACCAGTTAATCTTTTAACTTCTTGAAAACATTTAGATATTCTTTTTATATCTGCCATTAACTGTTCCTCTTAGTACAATAAGTTCCTGCTTCTATAGCTTCTCTTATCTTAGTTTTATTTTTTATATTGTTATCTATTTTTTCTATTTCAGCTTTGTTTTCAGATATTGGAGCAATATCTTCATCTTTAATATCTAATTGTTTTTGCCTAACTTTAGTTGATGCATTAAGATTTTCTGCTTCTGTTTCTATTTCGGAAGTTACTTTTTCTCTTCTTGTCAACTCTACTTCAGTAGTTGGTTTTTTATTGTTAGCATTAATACCTTCTTTTTGTTCTTTTAGTTTGGCTTCATCGTTTGCTTTTCTTTTAGCTTCGATTAAATCTCTTTCTGTTTTTTGTAGGTTTCGCAAGTTCTGCAAGTAAACTTTTGCAGACTTTCTGTCATTATTATCTAAAGAATTTTTATACAAACTTTTATACTCTACAATTTGTTGTTCTAATTTATTTAATCTTTCATCACCTATTCTAGTTTTTTCAACTATAACATTTCCAGTATCTACTTTCTCTCCTTTTAAAACTTTACCAACAGAATATCTTAATAATGCTTGTTGATTTTCTGGAGAGATAGCAGCAAGTTTTTGATAGATATTTGGCTTACCTCTTTTTTCTGCAATAAAATCACCTATTCTTCCAAAACCAACATGAGCTGCAGAACCTATAAATCCACCTACTGCTATGTTTGCAAAAGAATCATATACATCATAATTAGCTTGCTCTGATTTTGCTACACCATAAACAAGAGGTTCAACTGCAGTATTACCAACAAAACCTTCAATAAAACCTTTTTTCATTCTAGCAACATTTTTACCAGATCTTGCTACCATATTTGCAAATCTTGTTTCACGAACAATTGGAACAAATGATGCTGCAAAATTTATTGGATCTAAAAAACTTGTACCAAGAGATTCTAAAAAGAAAAAACTTTTAGCAAGTTTACTATCTGGACCTCTAGAAATAATTTCTGCTCTTTCGTTTTCTAATTTTTTTCTTTCAACTAAATAGTCAACCAAACCTGCTCTAGTATCTTTTTCAAAAACTAAACCAAGATCTCCATATTGTTTGTTTAATTCATCTCTATCTAAATATTCACTACTTGATTGATATGCTTGAGTTTGTTCTATAGATCTAAATACAGAAGATGTAGGATTGTAGTTCCAGGCATTCATAAATGTTGCGCCTGCAGTTTCCCAAAAACCACTTTTAGTTTGATTGTATAAAGAACCTATTTCTTGTTCGGATGTTTCAAAACCACCTAATCCAAAATTTATCATAGTATTAGTCTTTGTATGCTTTTTTAAATTTTTTCTTTATAACTTTGTCATTCAAAACTTTAACATTTGTGTGATGATATTTTGCATACAATTCCATTGCTTTCTCCATATTACCATCTAACATTGCTTTTATTAAAGCATCAGTTCCTTTTTGTTGTTGTAAGTTAATTAAAAATAATTCTTCTTGTTGTTCGTAAGTTAATTTTCTAGGATCATTATGTTCTTTAGCAGATTTAACCCAACTAGGAACAGCTTGATTTTTAGCTTCATATAAATTTATAACTCTTTGTAATCCTGTTTGAAAAGCAGAACCGTCTTTATCACCATCACCTGTTAGCATTTTAAACTGAAAATCTCCTGCAGCAGTAGAAGATTGATTGTATAAATTTTTTCCTTTACCACTTTCTATATCATGAACAGCACTAATAAATTTTTGTAAATTACTTTGAGATTCTTCGTTAGTAATATTATCACCTAATACAATTCTTTTTCCAACAGTAATATTAACTTCAGATGCTTCTGCTTTTGATACAAATAAACTACCAACAGTATCAACTGCACTTCCTAATGTAATACTTTCTCCACCTATGTTTTGATTTTCATCTGAAGGTAATTCAATATCTAAATAACCTAAACCATCACTCTCATCTACTAAAATTATATCTTCTCCTGTTACTGGATATTTTAATTCTGTACTCATAATACCTTTATTATTTTCAGTAGGTGTAAAGAAAATTTCTACTTTATCACCATTTGCATTTACAATAGGATATGTTCCATTTGCAAACTCTGCGTAAACAATAGCACCTGTCATGTCACTATTATTTAAAACAATACTATTATTTTTTATAGTTGATAAAACTCTATCTCTTACCTGTTCTTCAGTTAAGTTGTCTATTCCTGCAAATTTAGCAAAATGCATATAACCATCTTCACCCATAACTTTATCTATGTAATCAGTATTTTCTATGTTTAATAATACTGCTTCCATTTTTTGTTCTAATAAAATTGTATTAGTTCTTTTACCATTAACATCTACTGGTATCATATAAGTTTCAGATGCAGGTATTCTATAATCGTTTAAAAAATCTTTTGAAGCAGATTTAACTGCATCACCTATACTCATTTTTTCATATTTGATTCTTTCTAATGCTGCTTTATAAATAGTGTCTCGCATCGTTTGTAAAAATTCAGTTCTATTTACTGATCCTTCTGGTTGACGTTCAATAACATTTTCATAACCTTCCATTTCTTTTACAATTTTTTGTTTTATAGAATTAAATTTTTCACCTTCTGGTAATCCTTCTTTTACTAAATTTTCTAATGCTTTTAGATCTTGAGTGTTTGCAGATAAAATAGATTTTTTTAATGAAACACTATTTGTGCTTAAAGCAGTTATGTAATCTAATGGAAGTTTAACGTCTGTTAATTGATTTAAAACTTTACCCATATTTTCATTGCCATACATATCTTGTGTAAACATCATAAAATTAATTTTATCTTGAGCTGAAGTTTCTGGATCTGTAAGTGTTGTTTTTATTTTATTAATTTCTTCATTAGTTGCAACTCTAATAGAAGTTTCTGGTATTTCTAATGATCTTTGTTTTTCTTTAAGAATTTCTATTAATGCAGTTTTTTTACTTTTAATAAGATTAGGATCTGTCTCTGCTTCTAGTTCTTGATAAGCAAGTTCTACTTCTTCATCAAATGTTTTTATAAAACCAACAGGATCACTATTAAGAGCTTTCTTTTTATTTTTAACTAAATCTTTAATGTATTGTTCATTTTCTTGACCCTTTATTTCTCCATGTAGTTCATAACCTTCTTTTATAAAATCATCTGCAACATCATCTGTCATAGATAAAGGAGTGTTTAAAAGAACATTATTATTTACTGCACGATCTTTATTTAAAGTTTCTTCTGCAATCATTGCATTAACTGTTTTTGTAGGAAGAACTAATGAAGCAGTATTCATATCAAAAGAACTTTCTTTACCTACTGCAATTTTAGCAAGATGATCTTCGTATTCAATTTTAATCATAGGTGCTATAGTTATTTTAGCTTTTTCTATAAGTTTCATTCTTGAATCATAATTTAATCCTACAAAATCTTTTTCATCCATTAACATCGCTAATGCTTCTCTAGGATTGTTAGAGATCATTTTTTCTGCTTCTAAAAATTTTATTTCATTAGGTATTCCTGCGATTAATCTACCAAGAATAGCATCTGAAACTTTACCTTTATAATTTGTTGTATATAAATCTTCTAAATCTCTACCTAAAACTGCATAGTCAAATCCTTCATCAGTATCTATGGCAGTTATCATTAACTTTTGTTTTTTTTCATTAACCAAAGTATCTAACGCAATTAAGGTATTTTTTTCAACTGCAGTAGTTGTTCTAAATATTCCTTTCTGTACTTCAGACAAAGCATATTGATTAAATAAATCTTGAGTTCCTCTATTACTTGCAAGACCAGAATATTTTTTCATTAAAATATTTGATTGAGTCTTAACTAAATTTTGTGCTTGATCTTGATTTTCTAAATTACCTGCTTGATCATAAACTGATTGCATATCTCTAACAAAATCATTTTCTAATCTTAATGCTTCTGTTTTATTTTCAAAATCTTTTTGTTTAACTCTATGTTGTACTATTTCTTTTGTTACAGGTGCTAAAACATTTCCAATAGTTTGATTTAAACTCATTTGAGTATTAGATTGTACAGATCCAACTTCACCTGTTATTGTTGCTTCAGTTCTAAATGTAGGTATTTTTGGCATTACATTATATCTCCTGGATCTCTACCATAACCACTTTGACCAAAGCCAGTATATGTTTTGTTATATGATTGACCACCACCAAAATTACTCATATTAAGTAAACTTGTTGTGGTAGATGCAATAGTTTGATATTGCGCCATTCTAGCTTGCTCTCTAGCCATTTGAGCATTTATTCTTGCAAAGTTTGCTTGTTCAATTTTTTTAGATTGAGCAACTTTAGAATTATATCTCATGATATTTTCTTGCATATATTTCTCTCTAGCATTTGCTGCAGCTATTCTATATGCTGTGCCTGTTCCAGAAACTACACCAGATTTTGCAAAAGCTACTTCTGCTTGACCTACTAATTTTTGATAAGACTCATCAAATCTAGCAATATCAAATTCTGTTTTTTTTTCTATTTGTTCTGCTTCTGCTTCAAGAACTTGTGCATTACGATTGCCTACGGCTTCATTAAACTTTCCAAGTTTACTTTGTTGCTTATATGTTGCTGCGCCTATTGCACCAACTACTGCTGCTTGCCATCCCATTAGAATAACCTCGCATACATATATTGATCAGAACCATCAAAACCAAATTTTTTCATTAAACCTTCTTCCTCTAATCCTAACCATTTAGCAAATTTTAAACCAGTTGTATAGTTTGCTCTTACAGCAGTTTGAACTCGATTGATATTATTTTCTTTAGCAATCCTTGCAAAATCTTTCTTTATTGCTTTCGCAACAGCTATAGGATGATCTAAAGCATCTTTAGTAGCTAGTACCCAACCTTCTGCAACACCATTCCAAATAATTTTCATGCCTGCAGCAAAAATAGGTTTACCATTAATCATACCTGTAAATGCTAAATTTTCTTGTTCTAAGTTCATTGCGTTGCCTTCAAACTCCATATCTTTATCCATTAAACTATGATTCATTTGTTGTTTCATAATGTATTGACCATGTTCACCTTTGTACTTTACAATATTGATTATTCTATCCATCGTTTGTTTGAAGTTTAGGATATAATGACAGTATCGTCAAAGGCAAAGGTTGTGTTTGTCTTACAAATATAAAACCATCTGTTTCATAGTTTCCTCTAAATTCTATTTCTTTATCTCCTGTAAATACATTAATACCACTATCCATTGCGTTAGCTGAAGATCTAAAAGGTATTCTTTCCATGTTAGCTAAATCTGGACCAATCTCCACACCAATACTTTCATAAAGTCTAGCAGTAATTTCATATATTCTTTTTGTTTTAGATTGCGATGTTCCATTTTGTGCGCCTGCATCTATTCTCATTGTTTGTAATAATGATGTATAACTTAATCCAACTTTAACTTTACTTGCAGCTCTTTCTAAAACTATTGCTCCAGAATTTACAACCTTATCCGGGTGCGTTGCACCATCTGCCAATACAGAAACTGTTTGACCTTCAAGATGATCAAGACCAGATATAGTTGTAGCAGGTGAACCATCATATTCTAATTGTGAATCTAAAAAATTAAATGAGGTATCATCTGTTTCATCAAAATCTAAATTATGTAAATATTCTATA
>Ga0208150_1000818_pt1 | contig 11970 bp, 5 predicted proteins | sample DEB08_DNA_8_FD_184534 | JGI IMG/M metagenome (GOLD analysis project Ga0208150, IMG submission 184534) | Aqueous microbial communities from the Delaware River and Bay under freshwater to marine salinity gradient to study organic matter... | ecosystem: Environmental > Aquatic > Marine > Coastal ...
TGCTCTCTGCTTGAAAGCAGAAGAGGCGGTCCGTAAGGGCGCTCAGGTGTTGGTTCTGTCGGACCGCGTGAATGCTGATGAACAGCCTGCGGAGCTAATGGCCACCACGGTGGCGATGCCTGCTCTGTTGGCGGTGGGCGCTGTGCACCACCATCTCTTGCGCCAGAAATTGAGACTCCATTGTTCGCTGGTTTCGGAGACCGCTCAGTGTTGGAGCACCCATCACATGGCCTGCTTAATCGGTTACGGAGCTAGCGCTGTTTGTCCATGGCTCACCTGGGAGACCACGCGCCATTGGCTCGCCCATCCCAAGACGCAGAAGCGGATCGAACAAGGCAAGCTGCAAGCCTTGGACCCAGGCAAGGCCCAGGACAATGTGCGCTTGTCTTTGGAGAATGGTCTCCGAAAGATTCTCTCCAAAATCGGGATTTCGCTCCTGGCGAGCTATCACGGAGCTCAAATTTTTGAGGCCATCGGTCTTGGGGCCGACGTGATTCAAAAGGCTTTTGCTGGGACGACGAGCCGAGTGGCTGGAATGACGCTTCAAGAGCTTGCCAATGAGACGCTTTCGCTGCACGCCAAGGCTTTCCCTGAGCTCAATCGCAGCAAGCTTGAGTTCATGGGTTTTGTGCAATACCGCACCGGTGGTGAGTACCACCTCAATAGCCCGGAGATGTCGAAGGCTCTGCACAGTGCCGTCAAAGCTGGTCCTGGATACGACCATTTCTCCACTTACAAAACCCTGTTGGAAAACAGGCCTGTAACCGCCCTTCGCGATTTGCTCGAGTTCAAGCTGGCTGCAACGCCTTTGCCGCTCGACCAGGTGGAGAGTGCAGAAAGCCTGTGCACCCGTTTTTGTACGGGTGGCATGAGCCTGGGAGCTCTTTCAAGAGAAGCCCATGAGGTTTTAGCCGTGGCGATGAACCGTATTGGCGGAAAGAGCAATAGCGGTGAGGGTGGTGAGGACCCGATTCGTTTTCAGGTTCTCGATGATGTGGATGGAGACGGTCGGTCATCGTCTTTCCCCAGCATCGGTGGGCTGAGAAATGGTGATACCGCCTGCTCAGCGATTAAGCAGATTGCCTCAGGCCGGTTCGGGGTGACAGCCGAATATTTGCGCAGCGGGAAGCAACTTGAGATCAAGGTGGCGCAGGGGGCTAAACCTGGTGAAGGTGGCCAACTGCCTGGACCAAAGGTGGATGAGTACATCGCGGGGCTGCGCAACAGCAAGCCTGGTGTGGCGTTGATTTCGCCTCCGCCCCACCACGACATCTATTCCATTGAAGATCTCGCCCAGCTCATCCATGATCTCCACCAGGTGCATCCCAAAGCTCCTGTCAGTGTCAAGTTGGTGGCTGAGATTGGGATCGGTACGATTGCCGCCGGTGTGGCGAAGGCCAATGCCGACGTGATCCAGATCTCGGGTCACGATGGCGGTACGGGGGCATCGCCGCTGAGCTCGATTAAGCACGCAGGCAGTCCTTGGGAGCTAGGTCTTACAGAAGTGCATCGGTCTTTGTTGGAGAACGGATTGCGTGATCGCGTCTTGCTCCGTGCCGATGGCGGTCTCAAGACCGGCTGGGATGTGGTCGTCGCTGCTCTGCTCGGAGCAGAAGAGTATGGATTTGGGTCTGTGGCGATGATTGCCGAGGGCTGCATCATGGCCCGTGTTTGTCACACCAATAACTGCCCCGTGGGGGTGGCCACTCAGAAAGAAGCGCTACGCAAACGCTTCACCGGTGTGCCCGAGCACGTCGTGAACTTCTTTTGGTACGTGGCGGAAGAGGTTCGTCAGCTGATGAGTGTCTTGGGAGTTGCTCGTCTTGAGGATCTGATTGGACGCAGCGATCTGCTTCAGCCCCGTTCCGTTGAGCTTGAGAAGACCAAATGCGTGGATCTCTCCAGCTTGTTGGCTCCCGTGGGAGACGCCAACGACCGCTCCTGGCTCAAGCACAGCCCTGAAGCCCATGGGAATGGTCCGATTCTTGAAGATGATCTCCTCGCTGATGCCGACTTCATGGCTGCTGTCGAGAACCATGGTTCTCTCAGCCGCGAGATCGAGATCGTTAATACCGATCGCAGTGTTGGTGCACGACTCGCCGGAGAAATGGCGCAACGCCATGGCAATCGTGGCTTTAAAGGCCAGTTGAATCTGAACTTCCGGGGCGCTGCCGGCCAGAGCTTTGCAGCATTCCTTGTCCAAGGCATGACGATGCGTCTGGAGGGTGAAGCCAACGACTACGTGGGCAAAGGCATGAACAGTGGTCGGATCACGCTTGTTCCGGATGATGGTGTCGCCAACCCTGGCGATCAGGTGATTCTTGGAAATACCTGTTTGTACGGAGCCACGGGTGGTGAGCTTTTTGCCCATGGTCGGGCTGGAGAACGCTTTGGCGTTCGCAACAGCGGAGCGCGTGCCGTGGTGGAAGGAGCCGGAGACCACTGTTGCGAATACATGACCGGAGGCGTGATTGTGGTCTTAGGCAGCACCGGTCGCAATGTCGGTGCCGGTATGACCGGTGGTGTGGCGTTCCTGTTGGATCAAGCGGGCGGTGTTCAGGCCCGCGTGAATCCTGAAATTGTTGAGGTGGTCAGCATCACGACTCCCCAGCAGGAGTCCTTGCTGCAATCACTCCTTGAGGCTCATCTCACCACCACCGCCAGTGAGAAGGCCAAGGCTTTGCTTGCGGATTGGACCAACGCCAAGTCGTCGTTCAAGTTGTTGGTGCCCCCCAGTGAGCGGGCAGCGATGGGGCTTGAAGCGCGTGAGGTGGTTGCCGCCTAATTTCTCCGCTTCGCTATGCCCTGGTTTATCAAGCAGGAAACGTTCACCGCAGCGATGACCTCGTTATCAGCGGAGCAGCGTCGCGTTCATTGCCATGACCATCGCCGTTGGGTTCAAGCTCAACGGCTCGCAGGGTGTGCCATGGCCAGTGGTTTTCTTGTGGATGAGCAACACAAGCCAGGTGGGGGCGGTTTATTGGTCTTCGAGGCTGAAAGCTATGAGGCCGCAAAAGCGTTCATCGCTGCCGATCCGATGATTGCTCGAAACTTGGTGGACTGGACACTGCACGAATGGAAGCCTGTTGAGGGAGCACTTCAGGCTTGATCTCCTGGCGCAGAAGTTTTTAAGGGGGGATTAGCGCGGGTGCGTGGCCATCAATCGTTGGACCTCACCGGCGTGGTAGCTACTGCGGGTGAGCGGAGTGCTGACCACTTGGAGGAATCCAAGCTCTTGTTCTCCCTTGAGGCGGTAGCTCTCGAACTGCTCTGGAGTTAAAAACCGGTCCACGCTCAAGTGTTTGGGGCCTGGTGACAAATATTGGCCGATGGTGACGATGTCAACTCGGTGTTCTCTTAAATCGCGAAGCACCTCGATCACTTCCGCGTCGCTCTCGCCAAGGCCCACCATCAATCCCGACTTGCTGTAAGACCGTGGCCAGCCATCGCGAACCCGTTTGAGGAGTTCCAAGGAGCGCTCATAGATCCCCTGCGGACGCGCTTGGCGATACAGCCGCGGCACCGTTTCAATGTTGTGATTGAGCACATGGGGTGATGCCTCCATCACCGTGGCTAGCGCATCCCAATTGCCACAGAAATCCGGAATGAGCAGCTCAATTGTGGTGAGCGGCGAGTGTTGCTTCACCTGCTCGATGCAAGCCACGAACTGCGACGCCCCTCCGTCTTCCAGGTCGTCGCGGTTCACGGACGTGATCACCACGTGTTTGAGCCCAAGCCGGGAGACCGCCTCCCCGAGCCGTTGCGGTTCGGTTGGGTCGAGTGCTCGGACGCTCTTGTCGAAGTCGATGTCGCAGTAGGGACAGGCGCGGGTGCAGCCGGGACCCATGATCAGGAACGTCGCGGTCCCTCCGGCAAAGCATTCGCCGATATTTGGGCAGCTTGCCTCCTGGCAAACGGTGTTCAGCTTGAGGTCCAGCAGCAGGTCGGCTACCTCGCCAATGCGCTCGCGCTGGGGGGCTTTGACGCGCAACCAGTCAGGTTTCTGAATGGACGTCATCTTTTAAAGTCGCCTCATCGGGATGTAGCGCAGCTTGGTAGCGCACTTCGTTCGGGACGAAGGGGCCGCAGGTTCGAATCCTGTCATCCCGACTCTATGAGTTGCGCTCAACTGAGTTCTGCGCCTGGGTAGCCGCGCGGAGTGACCATTCGGCCCCCTTCCATTCTGCTACTGCTGTTGCCGATGACCAAAACGGTCAGCATGTCAATGGTGTCCACGGGCAAGCTGTCGAGTCGGGAGAACGACACGTGTTCCTCTTGTCGACCTAATTGCCTTGCGATCACAACAGGTGTGGCGTCGGGGCGTTGCGTTAGCAGGATGTCCTTGGCACGTTGCAGCTGCCAATCGCGTCCTTTGGAGCGGGGGTTGTAGAGCGCAACGACGAAATCACCGCTGGCAGCTGCTTCCAGCCGTCGTTCAATCACCTCCCATGGGGTGAGCCGATCGCTCAGGCTCACAGTGCAGAAGTCATGCATTAGCGGTGCTCCAGCTTTTGCCGCTGCAAGCTGCAGTGCGGAGATTCCTGGATGCACGGCAAAGCGAGGTCGTGCGTTTTCTGGTAGCTCCATCCAGAGCTCAAGAGCGAGCCCTGCCATTCCATAAATCCCGCTGTCGCCAGACGACACCAACGCCACGCGAACACCCTGGCAAGCAAGACTCAGCGCTTGCCGGCAGCGGTCTCTCTCCATGGTGAGTTGCCCATCCAGCCGGATCTGATCCGAACGGCGCAGCGGTTCAAGTAAGTCGAGGTAGAGCCCGTATCCCACCCAGGCAGGACAGCGCTCCAGGGCACTGCGGGCTTCAGGAGTGAGCAGGGCTAGATCACCTGGACCACTACCGATCAGATGGAGTTCGCCCCGTTGCGGTGCATGGGCCTCCATGCTCTCGGCAATCGCCACGGTGACAGCGCCACGTTCAGCCTCGTTGGCGTGGGTGATCCGTTTGCTCAGTTTGAGTCGTCCGTTGTCTCCAGCACTCAGCAATGCCGCCGCTTCTGCAACGGATCCGGTGCCCATTTCTGCAGCAACCACCTTGGATGGGGTTGGCACCGGCACCCCATTCAAGGCTGATGCGGTGTGCAATCGGAAGGGCCAATGGTGAAGCTGTGCGAGCGCTTGGAGCGCCAGTTCATCGCCCTTGCGATCGATGCTGGTGATGCCTGCAACGGCGCTGTCGGCCAGGCCCGCCTCCTCGAGGGCGCTGCTTACGGCGCGCTCGACAAGGTTCAAACTCGTCTCGCGTTCGCAGCCAATCCCAAGCCAAAGCAGTGGTGGGTGCCACGTGCAAGCCCCTGCATGGGCCATCGATGTGCTGATCTCCAGCGTTGGTATGGCATTCGTTGGGATGGCACTACCTGTTTCGGCATCGGGGCCGAGAAGTTGGCTGGCTTGCGCTGCCGAACTGCTCTGCCACAGCGTGCTCCCCATTGTTTGGATCAGACGGGTGGCCTCTCCACGCGCCTGGGCCTTCATCAGTTGGCTCCAGTTGGCGTCTGTTCCGCCACGTTTCCATCCCCAACCATGTCCGAATGCATCGCTTGCAAGACGGCCTGAAACCGCACTGTCTCCGGTTAGAACCGCTTCTCCTCCGAGCGCGGCAGCGACCTCCCTACTTAATTGTTCGGCGCCAGCTTGGTGGCCGCCAAGCAAAGGAACCACCCTTTGCCCCTTGGCATCGAGCACCAGGACGGCAGGGTCGCTGTCTTTGTCGGTCAGGAGTGGAGCAATCAAACGGGTGACGGCACCCGTGGCTCCGATCACGATCAACACCCCGCCCTCTTGCCAGTGCTGCTGGAGCAACACCGCAGCTGAGTTCACCAGACACGTTCCATCGAGGTCAGGAATGGCAGCGGCAGCGCCAGGGGTGAGCGCTAGTTGATCCGTGAGGCTGCATTGCTGAAGTCTTTGCAGCAACGGCCAGGCCCTTGAGGACAGCCCTAGGGCCAATCGCCGGGCAGCGGTCGGAGGAGACGAGTCGTTCAGGACAGGAGTTTCGGAGGTCAACGCTGGGTGCCATCGGCGTTCAATAGCTCCCGGGCTGATCCTCCCAGGGTGCTGGTTGGAGCAATTCGTTCCGGTTCCGGGTTGGCGAGCTTGCTGGGTTTCTTTGTTGTGTCAGCTCCTTTCTCTGGCGTGGCTGTGACGGCCATCTCTTCGTTTGGCAATGACGTTGCTTTTGCTGTGCCTGTGTTCAGAGCCTTGGACTTGGCGAGTTCTCCTTCAACAGCCTCGCTATCTACAGCGATTGCATCTTTGCCTTGTTCACCTTCCCTTAAGGCCTTTTCTGCTAAGGGCTCGATCTCCTCCGTTTTGTTATCTCCAGCCTTCTCTTCCGAGCCTTTTTCTCTTGAGTCCTTTTCTCCTAAGTCGTTCTCGTCCAAGTCCCTTCTCTCTTCGGCCTGTTGGCTTAATGCCTGTGGCTTCAATCCCTGTGGCTTTGTTTCTGCGTTCTCGAGCCCTTGCGCTTGAGGGACGTTCTCTTCGCTGACAAGTTCTTGCCTTGCGCTTGGGTCTTCAGGCTTGGTTTCACCCAGCAAACGCGCTAGCTCGCTGTCATTCAGGCTCGATTGCAACCAAATTGGTTTGGGGTTCTGCCGCTTAGGGACCACTCTCAATTGGTTGTTGAACATCGGCTCGAGCGATTCACCGATCCCGTTCAGCAACTCCATCTGAACAGTGTTGATCCCTTTGCGGTTGTCGATTCCCTGGAGCCAAAGAGCATCCTGCTGGTCCACGACAAAACTGTCCTCGTTAACCGTGATGCGTAGGCGCCAGCGAGCGTCTCCAGCTCGGAGGTTTTGCAGCGGCGCATTCCATACCAACCAATCGAGCAGCAAAGGGCTGTCCCCTCCGAGCTCAGCCGGACTAACCATCGCCAGCCAAGGGGCATCGCGTGTTGGCTGCGTGCCCATCAGCGGGCGCAGCTGATCTACAGCCCAATGCAAGCTGGCGCCAGGAGTTTTGACGGCTTCTCCCCAGGGATAAGCGGCATAGGCCGTGAACCTGTGGCTCCCTGGACTAAGGGGAGGGAGTTCAAGCGTTATGCGGTTTCCATTCCGTTCACTGATGCGAACGGGTGCTTGGTCATCAATTTGAATCGCGACGTGGGCTCCGAGACCGAGTTCGCGGTCGTTCGCGAGGGGCCAATCCTCGATTTTTAATTCCAGGTTGAGGGGACCGCCCTTGAGCTGGCTCCCATCCAAGGGACTGATGAGTGAAAGCTGGGGATGATGCTTCGCTAAGGCTTGATGGAGCTGCTGAACCGCACCAGGTGGTTCCACTTCTCGAAGACGCCCTGATGGGTTTTGGGTCGGAAGATTCTTGCCTTGATTAGGAGCGGATTTGGAGTTGGGCTGATTGGCCCAAGGCAACGACGGAATGGCCAGCACGGGTTGTCCCGTTCCAAAGAGGAGGATCAGGGCGAAGAGTGCTGCGAACCATCGGATGCTTGCTTGTCGCCGGCCCGATTTATCCATGGAGCGGAGAGGATGTGCCGACATTCTGAATGGCCCCACTTCGCAGGTCCAGGGCGCTGGCTGAGTATTAATTAGCGAAAGAAAATAAGCAGGTTGTTGATAGTTTTGTGTCTTGATTGGGTGGTTCTCGCTGACACCACCTGCAAACCAGACCCCAGTTGCAGACTGGATCGCCGCCGGATTGAACCTTTGTAACTCGATGAGGGTTAAGGCCCTCTCGCGACTCTATGCTCAAATCAGCGGTCCCCTCTTTGGGGCCCAAAGCACCAGTGATGGACAGGGTTTTCCTGGCTTGAACTGGCGCCCGGCTACAGCCTTCGGGCTATGGCCGGGGCCCCGGCGAACTGTCCGGTTCTCCGGAGGGGTGGCCCTCCACCTCGATCCCGTCCCTCGAGGAACGACTCGATGACCATCAGCCCACCAGAGCGTGGGAGCACCGCGAAGAGCCAAGTCGAAAAGGTTGACAATCCAGCAACCTTTGAATTGTTCGGCAAGCCCGGACATTTCGACCGAGCTCTCGCGAAAGGCCCCAAGACCACAACATGGGTCTGGAACCTCCACGCCAACGCTCACGATTTCGATAGCCACACGAGTGACCTTGAAGAGGTTTCTCGGAAGATCTTTAGTGCTCACTTCGGCCATTTGGCCGTGATCTTCATCTGGCTAAGCGGCGCTTTCTTCCACGGAGCCCGCTTTTCCAACTTCTCCGGCTGGCTCGCCGACCCCACCCACGTGAAGCCAAGTGCTCAGGTGGTGTGGCCCGTGTTTGGCCAGGAGATTCTCAACGGTGATATGGGTGCCGGTTTCCAAGGCATTCAGATCACATCTGGCCTCTTTCACGTCTGGCGTGCATGGGGCATCACCAACGAGACCCAGCTGATGTCGCTTGCCATCGGCGCTCTGGTGATGGCCGGTCTCATGCTGAATGCCGGTGTTTTCCACTATCACAAGGCAGCTCCCAAGCTCGAGTGGTTCCAGAACGTTGAGTCGATGCTCAACCACCACTTGGCAGGTTTGCTTGGTCTCGGTTCCCTTTCCTGGACCGGGCACCTTCTGCATGTGTCTCTGCCGACCACCAAGTTGATGGATGCCATCGACGCCGGCCAGCCGCTGGTGCTCAATGGCAAAACCATTGCTTCTGTCGCAGACATTCCACTGCCACACGAATTCTTTAATCAGGATTTGATCGCGCAGCTCTATCCAGGATTCGGTGCCGGTATTGGCGCCTTCTTCTCTGGTGATTGGGCTGCATACAGCGACTTCCTGACCTTTAAAGGTGGAATTAATCCAGTGACTGGAAGCATGTGGATGAGCGATATCGCTCATCACCACCTAGCCATCGCGGTGTTGTTCATCGTGGCTGGTCACATGTACCGCACGAACTGGGGCATCGGGCACTCCATCAAGGAGATCCTCGAAGGCCAGAAGGGTGATCCCCTTCTATTCCCTGCAACCAATGGGCACGACGGACTCTTTGAGTTCATGACGACCTCTTGGCATGCTCAGTTGGGAGTCAATCTGGCCATGCTCGGTTCGCTGAGTATCATCGTGGCCCAGCACATGTATGCGATGCCCCCGTATCCATACATGGCGATTGACTATCCGACGCAGATCGGACTGTTCACCCACCACATGTGGATCGGTGGCTTCCTAATCGTTGGCGCTGCTGCTCACGCAGCCATCGCCATGATCCGCGATTACAACCCTGCCAAGCATGTGGACAACGTGCTCGATCGCGTGCTCAAAGCTCGCGATGCCCTGATCAGCCACCTGAACTGGGTGTGCATCTGGTTGGGCTTCCATAGCTTTGGCCTCTACATCCACAACGACACCATGCGTGCTCTGGGCCGTCCCCAGGACATGTTTAGTGATTCAGCGATTCAGCTGAAGCCTGTGTTCGCTCAATGGATTCAGGGTTTGCATGCCGGAGCTGCCGGTAGCACCGCTCCCAACGCACTTGCTGGCGTGAGTGAGGTGTTCAACGGCTCCACGATTGCCGTTGGTGGCAAGGTTGCTGCAGCAGCGATTCCTCTTGGGACCGCTGACTTCATGGTGCACCACATCCACGCATTCACGATTCACGTGACTGTGTTGATCCTTCTCAAAGGTGTGCTCTATGCCCGTAGCTCCCGCCTCGTTCCAGATAAAGCAAACCTTGGCTTCCGCTTCCCTTGCGACGGACCTGGCCGAGGTGGCACCTGTCAGGTGTCTGCTTGGGACCATGTGTTCCTAGGCCTGTTCTGGATGTACAACTCCCTCTCCATCGTGATTTTCCACTTCAGCTGGAAGATGCAAAGCGATGTTTGGGGAACCGTGAATGCTGATGGCAGTGTCCAGCACATCACGAATGGCAATTTCGCCAACAGTGCAATCACCATTAATGGCTGGCTGCGTGACTTCCTGTGGGCCCAGGCCGCGCAGGTGATCAACAGCTACGGCTCGAACACCAGTGCCTATGGCCTGATGTTCCTTGGTGCTCACTTCGTCTGGGCCTTCAGCTTGATGTTCTTGTTCAGTGGCCGCGGCTACTGGCAGGAATTGATTGAGTCCATCGTTTGGGCTCACAACAAACTGAAGGTGGCGCCTGCCATCCAGCCCCGTGCACTGTCAATCACCCAGGGCCGTGCCGTGGGTGTCGCTCATTACCTCTTGGGCGGCATCGCGACCACATGGGCCTTCTTCCACGCCCACATCCTTGTGGTCGGCTGACCTCACCTGACCTTTCCCTCTAATGGCAACGAAATTTCCTTCGTTTAGCCAGGGTCTGGCACAGGACCCGACAACCCGCCGCATCTGGTACGGGATCGCCACGGCTCACGACTTCGAGAGCCATGACGGAATGACGGAGGAGAAGCTTTACCAAAAGCTCTTCTCCACCCATTTCGGGCATCTCGCCATCATCGGCCTCTGGGTTTCGGGAAACCTGTTCCATATCGCCTGGCAGGGCAACTTCGAGCAGTGGGTCGCCGACCCTCTGCACGTGCGCCCAATCGCTCACGCAATTTGGGATCCCCACTTCGGTCAAGGCGCGATTGATGCCTTTACCCAAGCGGGTGCTTCCTCCCCTGTGAATATTGCCTACTCAGGCCTCTATCACTGGTTTTACACGATCGGCATGACCACGAATGCCGAGCTGTATCAAGGATCCATCTTCATGATGATCCTGTCAGCTTGGGCTCTGTTCGCTGGTTGGCTGCACCTGCAGCCCAAGTTCCGTCCGTCTCTTGCTTGGTTTAAAAACGCGGAATCCCGCCTGAACCACCATCTGGCTGTTCTGTTTGGATTCAGTTCCATCGCATGGACCGGTCACCTGGTTCACGTGGCCATTCCTGAGTCCCGTGGTCAGCACGTTGGTTGGGACAACTTCCTCAACGTGATGCCTCACCCAGCTGGCCTGGGTCCGTTTTTCACCGGCAATTGGGGTGTTTATGCCCAGAACCCTGACACCACTGGTCAGGTTTTTGGTACCGCTGAAGGATCAGGCACTGCGATCCTCACCTTCCTCGGTGGCTTCCACCCTCAGACCGAAGCTCTCTGGCTAACAGACATCGCCCATCACCATTTGGCCATCGGCGTGATCTTCGTGATCGCCGGCCACATGTATCGGACGAATTTCGGAATCGGTCATTCCATCCGCGAGATCCTTGAAGCCCACAACCCACCAACCGGAACTCCCGGAAACCTGGGTGCTGGTCACAAAGGTCTTTACGACACCATCAACAACAGCCTGCACTTCCAGCTTGGTCTTGCTCTTGCCTCTCTTGGCGTGATCACCAGCTTGGTTGCACAGCACATGTATGCGATGCCGTCGTATGCCTTCATCGCGAAGGACTACACAACCCAGGCAGCGCTATACACCCATCACCAGTACATCGCCATCTTCTTGATGTGTGGTGCCTTCGCTCACGGTGCGATCTTCTTCATTCGTGATTACGACCCCGAAGCCAATAAGGACAATGTCCTGGCTCGGATGCTCGAGCACAAAGAAGCGATCATCAGTCACCTGAGTTGGGTCTCTCTTTTCCTGGGCTTCCATACCCTCGGCCTCTACGTCCATAACGACGTGGTTGTGGCGTTTGGCACCCCTGAGAAGCAGATCTTGGTTGAGCCTGTCTTTGCACAGTTCGTCCAGGCTGCTTCCGGTAAAGCGATTTACGGCTTCGATGTTCTTCTCGCTAACGCGGGTGGAGCTGCTGCCAATGCCAACGCGGCCTACATGGGCGGTTGGATGGATGCCATCAACGGTGTTCGTGGCAGCAACGACTTGTTCCTGCCGATTGGCCCCGGTGACTTCCTTGTTCACCACGCCATCGCTCTAGGTCTCCACACCACCACCCTGATCCTTGTGAAGGGTGCTCTGGATGCACGTGGATCCAAGTTGATGCCTGACAAGAAGGACTTCGGTTACTCCTTCCCCTGCGACGGTCCTGGCCGCGGCGGTACCTGTGACATCTCTGCCTGGGATGCTTTCTATCTC
>Ga0208150_1000820_pt1 | contig 11964 bp, 5 predicted proteins | sample DEB08_DNA_8_FD_184534 | JGI IMG/M metagenome (GOLD analysis project Ga0208150, IMG submission 184534) | Aqueous microbial communities from the Delaware River and Bay under freshwater to marine salinity gradient to study organic matter... | ecosystem: Environmental > Aquatic > Marine > Coastal ...
AAGAAACATGTTGCAAGAAATGGGCTACCAAAGCTCAGGAGTACCACAACGGCATCCAAACACAACAATCAACCCTAAAATGAACAACTAGTTCTGCGCGAATATGTCCAATTTTTGTACCGGAGCGTCACATCACCCCTCAAAATTCACGTACACCATTTTGTGCGACACCTACAGCCATGACATTTTAATATTATTAAACCTAACCTTCAAACCGTCATGCACAAGACTCTTGTGCATGACGGTTTGAAGGTGGCTAATGTGTTGGTGCTAATTTGAGAGCTGCAAGTGTCGCACAAATCGGTGTACGCCATTTTCAGCGATCACGCGAAAATGGCCATTTTTGGGTTTTTACGTGTCTCTATAGCTCTCAGTTTCTTTCGCGATCGTACGGAGATCATCCCCAAAAACTCTGTTATACGCATATTAATCTCCATATAAATTTTATGTTCCCAATTCTTAACTGGTTTCTGTCCTAATCTAGGGGTGTATCTTAAATTTATCCAATTTGTAAAATAGCATTCAAAACATTACATCATGCGTGACGCATCATGCTTTACGTATGTAGAATATGTACTGCTAGTACAATAAATACATAGTTTGTTCAGCAATCAAAGTGTTTGTCTATTTCATTTGAATGTAGCACGGCATCTTTGCCTCTTATTATGAATAAAGCAGGACATTATTGCTGCTGCTGTGATATATATGCAATAAACATACACCTGTCTATCTATTGCAATTGTTTTATCTCACTATATCATAGGGTAGTAATACTCAGGTCAGTGTCCTTTTATATTTTATCATCATGCCTAGGAAGAGTGTACGCAACAGCTATCGATCTCGCAGAAGAAAAGGACAGAGTGCCTCCAGAAAGAAAAGCTCACCCTCAGAAACCAAAAATCCTACATTAGAAAACTCTAAAACAACATCCTCCATACATGGCCAACACATAACAAGCACATCATCTGATAGAAATAATGCAGTAAGTAATATGATTTCTCAGGAGACATATGAAATTGAAAACAACAATGACAAGATATCTGGAAACAGTGATGATGTGTGTCTCTCTGATGATAATGTAATCGAAGAAGAAATACAATCTACACAGAACTCTTGCACTATTAATGCAATCAATAGTGTTGCATGTGATTCTAACAATAATCAAAATGATGAAGTTAGGAATCTTGATATGGAGTTACTTAACGAAGACATTGAAGACACAAATGAATCTTTGATCACTCAGTCTCAGAATGATGATATCATTGATGGCAATGATGATGAGGTTGATGTTCTTCCAACTTATCAGCATACACAAAGCTTTGACAATGATTCAGTTGAAAGTGATGATGATGCAATTGCAGAAGGACATTCTAGTGTTTCAAGTGTTAGTTCTACACCACGCATGAAAAAACTAAGAGCAAAAGCATCAATTATTTCTTCATTGACGTCTTTTGGCACTTTCCCTCAACAATGCTCTCTTCTGAAGTCTGTTTTATCCTCTCCAGAGCTTGAAAGGCATGTCAATGAACTGAAGATACAAAATTCTGAAGATCAAGTTAAAATTGAATCATTTGATCATCTTGCTAAATGTTTATCTTTTTCTTCTTCCAAAAAAAAAGGTAACCTTAACTTCCACAAAAAAGGATTTCAAGATAGTGTTTTAGCATCTATAGTCAAATCAGACACCAACACAAACATGGATGATGATCAAAGTTCTACAACATCCAATCAAACTTCTTTAAAACCATCTTTCAGAAACAAAGTGTTTTCAGATCATTTTGCTATCTCACCAAGGACTGTAAGACGCAGATTGAAAAAAGCTGCTGAGAAAAGAAATGAAATTGCATCATCCTCAAGTTCAAAGTCATGGCTGAAGGTTCCAGTAAAAAAAGGTCACACTAAAATTACTCCACATATAATCAATTCTGTCAGAGAGTGGGTGATGAGTCATGATCATGTAAAAAAATCTTCATCATCTAAAGATTCGATTCAAGTTAGAGTTGATGGAAGTAATGAAAAGGTGGTTATGCCTAAGTATTATCTTCAGCTACCAATACGTGAATTACATGCACAAATGATCAAACCACAAGAGCATGGAGGATTGAATGAAGTGAGAGATGACAATGGAAAAGTTATAGTAAGTGAATATTCATTACGTAAGATATTGCCAAAGAATATCAAACCTATGTCAAAACAGAAGAGACTGTTGTGTGGATGTGAGTCTTGTATCACAGCAGATTTGCTTCAGTCATCTCTCAATGCATGGAGACAAAAACATCTCAAAAGACTAGAACATGTTATGAACTCAAGGTCTAGGTTACGTTTAGGTGCCACTTACATTTACAGATGGAACAGATATAAAGACCAAGCATTTCCTGGTGGTAATGTTCTTCATACCAAAGCTTCAAGAGCAGCATTTTCAACTATGTGTCCCTTTCCTGTTGAAAACATAGATATTCCAAAGTGGCATTGTGTGCTGAAATGTTGCAGAAATTGTCCTTCTTTGCTAGTCCCTGACGAAGAAAAAACAGAAAATGCACAATCCACAAAGATCAAGTTTCATGTATATAGAGATGTATCAAGATGTTCTATTTGTGGGGTATTACCATTTGATGGAAGGAAGTTGTGCATGACATGTAACAATCAAGCAGATCCTAGCCTAAAAGGAAGATTACATACAAAGAAAGAAATTGTACTTCTTGAAGAGACCATTACATCATTTCATCAAAATTATTATATGCCTTCCATTGAAAAACTTGCTTACCATTTGGCACATGTGAGAATTTTAGGTTCCAATCATGTTGGTTTAACAAGAAAACAAGCTTTGATGAGGCGTGGACAAAAAAAAGATATCAAGTTAGTACGTGATTTTGCTGAAAGGCTTGGTTCTTGTTTTGGTAAAGAGTTTCAGTCACAGCATTTTGGAGGTTCAGCTTCATTATCAATGGAAGGAGTTGCATTTGATTATGTGGATGATGAATTTAACTCACCAACAATAGGGCAAGTGAAAGGAGAGTTTCATTCTTTCCTTTCAGATGAGAGCAAACAAGATGCTGCAACAGTAACTGCTCATTCCTACAGATTTATTAAGCATTTATTGGAGTCAAACCGCATCACCAGTGGTGTAAGCACAATATTTGAAAATACAGATGGCTCTGGTACACAATATCGCAATGGCACTGGTATGAGTCATCAAAGTGGCCTTGCTGTCAAGTTTCAAGTGGTAATAGATCGTGCTGTTGGAGCTCCTGGACATGGAAAAGATGTCGTTGATGGACTAAATGCAGTTGATAAGAGGTATTTGAGAAAAGCTATGTTAAGGGCTGATCATCCTGAGGCAGATAGTACCTACAATAGTGTTGATTGGCATACTGCTACAGTGGGAGGTAATGTGAGTTTTGCACAAGGATGTATGACAACTTTACAATATCATGCTGATAATATTGCTAATCAGTTGTCATCAAAAGGTTTCAAACGTGAAAATGAAAGGAAGTATACAAAAAAAAAGTATTATATTCAAAATAACACAGATGTGCTTCATAGCAATGTAAAAATGACATGGGACAGATCAAAATTTCCTGCTTTGAATGTACCTGAAGGAAGGAAAAAAATACATGGTAGTGGAACAGTGCTATCTCATTATCACTACAGGTTTGATCCAGATATAGGTTATGGTAAATGTGCCATGAGGAGAATTCCATGTTTGTGTGTACAATGTACAGATCAGCTTGATAAAGCATGGATTCCTGGTGTTGATGCAGAAGCTCAACCACGTTATGCACCTGTATATAACTGCAAATACCATGCTATTCTTGGAGAATACAACAATTGGATAATAATGTCTTTCAAAAAAAGTGGTGATTGCAGTGATGATGATATTGAAAATTTACACAATGATTTATTGGAACACATTGGAAGAAATATGGGATTATGTATAACTGATTGTAGCTTTGGAGCTGTAAATACAGATGATGCAAGAACAGAAGGTTTCTACATAGTGAGATTTACATCAGTGCCATATACATTACAGGAGGATGAGTTTGATGGTAATGAGCTACTTTCTGCAGGAAGTCTTGTATGTGATGCAGTATACTATGAACCTGCAAGAGGGAATAGTTCTTGGTATGTGAAATCTGATCTTTCACCTTTGAAAGTGAACATGAGGAAAGTTCTTGTTCCCAATTTATCAGCAACAATTATAACATCAGTGACAGATCTTAGAGGTGCTCTTAGAATGACAAATGTTGAATTACAACGTTTGCAGCCCTTTAAGTTATCACAATTAGATAATGATACTATATTGGATGAAATTTCAAGAAGAAAAAGTGTTGAATTTGAAATTGGGGAAGATGATGAAATTGATAACGGATATATATGATTAATTAATAAGTTGACCATGTTTATATGTGAAAAATTAATAGTTGCATGTCATGGCATGGCATGAAATAGTACAAATGGATATACAAGACAGCTTGAAATTGCTTGATAATGTTATTGAAGTCAACATGAAAGATCATTGTAAATAAGATATTTATAATATAAATTGATGAAGTTATAATGTTACTGACAATCAAGAAAATTATAATGTAAATTTAACCTTTTCTTCATGAAAGAAAAACTTACGTTTGCTATTATGCGTGCGTTCACAACCCATGAAGCCCACTACATCATAAGCTTTGTGAAAAGCCTCACCCCACTCCTTCTTTCTGATGTTTGCACTGATTGTTGAATTAATGTCAAATTCCTCTAAGGCTTCAACTACTCCCTTCTTATTTTCGAACTGTTTGTTGCAAGAAACAGTCATGAATTTGCAGAAAACACGAACAGATCGATTTCCAACCTCCTTAGATATGGCTAACCATTTCTCTACAGCATTAATAGTGTGACGATGAACCTCCTTTTTACCAAAGAAAATCCCACCAATTTTGCATCTAGTGGATTTTGCATCAGTATTGCTGTAAGGAAAATCTTCCAACATTGGTAGATACCTTCCCTTTGTTCCTGTCTTAGGATCAGTGACACATTTATCACAGAATATCAAGACACCCTTTCCCCAACACGTTGCCTCCTTTGCTCCTAGTACTTTCAACACCTCCGCTCGACGGGTATCTGCTCTTTTAGCATTTTCTGATACTAGCTTCAATGCTTCAAGTGCTTCATTATAATTTGTGCCAGTTGTTTCCCCACGATTGAAATCCGCGATGTTTACGTTATTTGCATTGCACAGAACAACACCCATTCCTAACCACTTTCCCAAAGCAATGTACAGAACTCTATCAACAAAGGTTGTAGGCATCTGTTGAGTGTAAAGTAATGTGCCAGTTCTAGCAGATGTAATAATTTCATCAACAATGAAGTAAAAGTTGTGATGAATAGAGAGTTGTGCCAGCTTGTTGAGGAATGATGTCGACAAGGTAGCACCTGTGGCTACCAAGATCAACTCCAGCATTAATACTTTGATGGGTGTTTCATTGAGTTCTGCATAAAGGCATCGCTCATGTAGTTCCCTCAAGCATTCCTCCTCCAATCGGGTCAAACTTGTTTCATTTTTATCAATGAAGTATGGAAGTGCGATGGTATGAGATTTTGCCTCTGGATGTAATTCACATTCGTCACACTTAATTCTGCCATGGCCATCCTGTAATGTCGAAGTTGATAGATGAGTTAAAGCACAGTTGTTGTCACCCAAAACATAACTGCCGCATCCAATAAGAAGTCGATCCAAATGCATAAATGTTGAGGTGGTCATACACCACAGTAGTGCTTGAGTTCCAGACGAATAGGTGTTGACGAATTTGAATGGACCACAGTGTTCATCAAACAGGTTTCTTAAGTTTGTCAGACTTTGGGAGGATAAAATGTGTTCCGACTGCTTGACTGCAGTTTTTTTTTCCTGAAACAAAAACCGACCCCAGTAGTTTTGATAATCGTCAGACATTTTGTTGTTGTGATTATAATGTGAGAACGATGCAATATCAATACAACAGCACAAAGTTTTGATCCCTGGTGGACCAATATTTGAAATTTTCGATCTTTGTGGGAACCAAAATTTTGTATTGTACCAAAAATTTTGGTACAGCGATGGAACACAGTAATTTTGTATTGTACCAAAAATTTTGGTACAGCGATGGAACACAGTAATTTTGTACTGTACCAAAAATTTTGGTACAGTAATAAAATTTCGTAACGTACCAAAAATTTTGGTACAGCGATGAAACACAGTAATTTCGTACTGTACCAAAAATTTTGGTACAGTGATGGAACACCATACTTTCATTTCGTACCAAAAATTTTGGTACAGTGACAGATGATAGTATTTTCATATTGTACCAAAAATTTTGGTACAGCGATGGAACACAGTGCTTTTCTTTCGTACCAAAAATTTTGGTACACAGTGGGAACATAGTAATTTCGTATTGTACCAAAAATTTTGGTACAGTGAGGGAACACAGTGCTTTTGTATCGTACCAAAAATTTTGGTACAGTGAGGGAACACCATACTTTCATTTCGTACCAAAAATTTTGGTACATGAAGAGAACACAGTACAATCACGAAGCAACCAAAACATAACAATTCAGGTTAACAGAACCAAAACAAACATAACATTTCTCTTCTGCAGGAAAACCAAAACACTGTTATGGAGCAAGCATAGCATGTATCAATTAACAGTGTAATAAATCACTGTATAACAACGTAAATTGATCTTAGCTATGCTTCCAGAATTTCCAAAAAAAAAAATTTCGGAGATCAAATGACAAAGTAGATAATGGCTGTGTGATATGTTCTTTATAGCTAAGATCAATTTTCTGACTTGTTACCTGAACAAGGAGTGTTCATATCTTTTTCTGACATTGAGTCCCTCACATTTACCAAGTTTCATCAGATGTCCAGTCTCTGTCATTTAGCAAATCATCACTTGAATGAGATGGAGAACAACTAGTTGTATTGTCATCAGCACTGATTGATGAATATGACACTAAGTCTGGATGCACATCCACCACATCTCCAACTTTTAATGTTCCACTTCCCCAAGCAAAAACAGAAAAGTTAGGCAGTTTATAAAAAACAATTTTTTCTCCATCAACTATACGTACAACAGCTGTTGCTGCCGTTCTGTGAGAAAATGAATGAGCATAAAAGCAGTGAGCAACATGACACTGCAAACGAACAGCAATACCTATACCTTCATTCAAAAAATAAGAATGGACTTCATCCTGTTCCTCAAGTTCTTCACGACCAACAAACTGATACACACAAGTAGTGCAGACACCAATTTGTTCTTTATGCCATTGTTTCAAGTAAGAGACTGCTTCTTTCACACTCTTGCTCTTATTAACTGATAATCTGTTCAGATATGATCCAATCTTTGTATTTAGATGTTTTGTTGCATCATTTGAGTCTGTGTGTAGAGAACTTACAAAAGAAATCAGATCTCTGTTGCCAAAGGTTATGAGATGTAGGCGAGTACACTTGTCAATCTGATCGTGTTGTCCCAGTGATTTGTTAGAAGGAGGAGATAACAGTTTGAATATAAGAGATTCACAGGAGGTTGGCATCTTGATAACCAAACTACCAAGTCTATTCATTATTTTCTGCAAAGGAGCACACTCAGATACCACAAATCTTCTCCGATAGTATTGATTTTTTTGTAACGATGATTTGCTCTCCACTGGACTGGCTGCAGCCTGACTGTTAGCAGCTCTAGTACCACTATAAAGATTAAAACCCTTACTGAAGGCTCTATCCCTAACACCAAATGCTGTGAATCCATATGCTCTTCTAAAGTCTGCAAGGTCTTGGTTGGATACTTGAACCTCATTCATCTCCTTTGATCTGATCCAAGAACTAACTACTAAACTTTTCATTGTGCCTATACTGTCTTCACTCTTGATGTTATTCCAATGTGGAAAACCAGAACCAGGATCTAATTCATTAAGCTCATAAATTAAAGGATCAACCGACAATTTCTTAACTGGTAGATTTTCATCAAGATAGTTCATCATTTTTTGGCAACAAAGACGTATTTTCCAACCTTTATCAAAATTCATTTTATCAACAACAAAAAGGTGTACTGAGCTAACTTCTAATTCTGTCAATAGATTATCGTGCTCCTCAATCGTCATCATTCCAGACTTTGGTAGAATTTTTTCAATGTAATCTTGGTACTTGATGTTTGCAAACTTATTTGGATGCTGGAGATACTTGAAGGCAATCAGTTGTTGATTGACATGAGATCTATCAACATGCTTTCTGTAATTATCTCCTTTATCAAGAACATACAATGTTTTGGTTAAGGTGGGAATGATATGCTTTGGTGGACGCATGAAGAAAGGCATGTTTTTTTTGGCGAAATGGATATCGTAACTTGGATTTAATTTGAAGACTTTTCTGTAGATATTCCTGTATGTCAGTGTAGAAAGCTTTTGCATAACATTGAAATAATCTGAGCAATTCCTTTCTATCACAGATGATATTTCTATCTTTGACATTTTGTAAGGAATCATGATGTCTGGTCCAGAAGGATCGTATTGAAACTTTCCATCACAGGGAGCAATTACATCATTACCAATGTTTTGAAAGAATAATCTTTTTCCAGTAATCTGATTGAGATAAAATACAGTAGGTTTGAAGTAACTTGATCTGTGTCTGTAGTAGCATACAGTAAAATATTTAAATGCTTCTTTCCATGAAAATATTTTCATCGTAGCTAATTCATTCCATTTCACATTAGCCTTCAGTTTTAGATAAACAAAACCATCAATTGAAGATATATGATGAAGAATCCACCCAATGTTAAACACATCATTTTCATCATTCTCTTTCACTGCAACTGTCACACCATAGCACTTTGAAGGAATAAATCTAACATTTCTATTTTCAATGAACCAATTTGTTGCAACAGGAAGATCAGATGCATTTACTCTTCTCCCTTTGACAATTAATCGACATAGCAGATTGTCTTCAGTCAGAGAAAAAAATGATCCAGTTCCAGTTGCACCATATTCCTTTTTTTCATCTAGGTTGGCCTTTCCAGATGGTATTGATATGTATTTCAAAGGGGGGAACTCACAAGGAATGCTCACGTCTTGAATGCTACCAGAAGTATCAACCTTGAAATTAATGATACTATCTTCAATGCTACCTGCTGATTCAATGTGTACTTCTGATTCATCCGCACTGTAACACAACGAACGAATTGATTTGTCATCCCCCCGCATAATTATGTTGGGTTGTTCCATATTTGTAGATGGCTGCGTTGATAAAACAGTGTGATCAGACATGTCATCAGATTGGATGGATGATGAATCATGGTGTAATTGTGATTCATCTGCACTGTAAGAATATGAATGAATTGATTTAATAGATTCTTTGACCCCCAAAATGATGTCATTCATTTCTTCAAGATTTGTAAATGAATCGGAAGATAAAATGGTGTCGTCAGACTTGTACTTTGATTTGATTGATGATGATTCATTATGTAGTTCTTCCCTTGGAGATGACAGGATTGATACCATAGACTGATCTGACTTGTCTTTAGATTGGATTGATGATGATTCATTATGTAGTTCTACCCTTGGAGATGACACAATTGATACCATAGACTGATCTGACTTGTCTTCAGATTCCTGACCACTGTTACTAAGAGAAGATTGATCTGATGATGAATTGATAATTTTATTACAGCCTAACATCTTCAACTGGCTGTAGGGAGACCTTAAAATCATATGTTGGTAGCTTGGAGCCAAAATTTTCTTTTCAGTTAAATAAAACATGGCCTCATCAAATGTACGTGGTGCAAGTGATGGTTTTTTTTTCCAAATACGAATGTACCATCTGGCTATAGCATTTCTACTTCTGAAAGTTGATGTAGGTTTTTTTCCAACATTTATCTTCTTACCCATGAATAATACAAGGGGTACGTCAACATGTGTGTTATCTGTAGTAGAAAATAATATATTTTAAATATAACAAAAAAATTATGTGAGTTTTTAGAATCATTTTAACTTGACTATAAAAAACATTCTTTGAAAAACACAGAACTGTTACAATTTTTTATTTGAGAACAATTATATATGAAACATTAAAACATCAACAAGTTAGGTTTATTGTACACAAGTACATACAAATCAAATACAGTAGATGTAAAAAATGAATATATCATAGTACTTTCGTATCGTACCAAAAATTTTGGTACACAGAGGGTATAGAGTGGTTTGCTTTTGTACCAAAAAATTATGGTACACAGTGGGAACACAGTACTTTCATTTCATACCAAAAAAATTGGTACATGAAGGGAATACAGTGCTTTCATGTCACAACCAAAACATCACAATTTTTGTTAACAGTACCAAAACAAACATAACATTTCTCTTTTGCAATAAAACCAAAACACTGTTCTGGAGCAAGCATATCACGTATCAATTAACTTTGTAATAATTCACTGTATAACAATGTATATAAAAAATGAATTGCCCAGTTCCAGTCTATGACACTGGCACCAAAGTCCAAATTTATCATGGACGTAATGCTGCTGTATATCCAGCTGTCATTGTACAGTGTCGTTACAACTTTACAGGAATGTGGTTCTACAAAGTAAAATGGTAGTGGAACAATGGAGAAATCTTCCCTAACGAGTGGGTGACTGAGCAGGAGATTTTCCATGGTGGTCGCGGTCGTCGCACGCGTGTGCAGACTCGCAGTTACAAACCCAACTAAGATTTAAACATTAAACATATTTAGTAATATCAAACAGCACTACTTCTTTTCCTTTTTTTTTGAGAACAAACTTTGCATGTACATGTTGAAGCAAAATGCTCTTCCAAAATGCAATAGCTGCATAAAAGAGGGGCATTCTGATTCAAACTATACAATATCTAAGTTTGACACAGAAGGAATCACATATCTTGCGAGCAATAGTGATACCTACACTTTCACTAGCAAGATATATAATCACTAATAATACCAACATAAATTTATAAACAAACATCATAAAATAATGATCCTAAACAATAACATAAAAATAAATAATTAATGCAATAGGAGAATCAACATAAACGCGTTGCGATACGCATCGCATCGTAACGCGTCGTAACGCGTCGTAACGCGTTGCGATACGCGTGCATTAATATAATACCAAAATTAATCAATGAACACAAACATAATGCAAACACAAACACAACACAAATTTTATGCATAATAGATTACTCACATAAGTTATTTCTAGTCATGCTGTCTAATGTTAGACACTTTAGTTGCCATGTCGTGCGATGGAGGCGATGGAGGCGATGGAGCGCGATCGTCTGATCCTTTTAGTTATCAGTATCAAATAATCCCCCAAGTGAAACAAGTGCAAAGAAGGCCTAATATAGACCGTCAACCCTAAGGTGAACAACGCAATCTACACTTGGGTGATGTTGAAACTAGACTACTAATAGATCAAGAGCGATCGATCGAGTACTATCGATCGCCATTCGAGCGATCGATACCCAGCGCGAACAATGCGTTTTTTGATTTTTGGAAAGAAATGGAAGAATAGATTACCTACTGAGTCCTACAGTAATAAGGTATACAGTATGTAATCTACATACTGATCTTTTGCTTCACCAACAAAACACATCATTTTTACCAAATACGTCCATTCATTTCTGTCGCAATGCGTCAGAACAGTTATTTACAAAACTTTAGCAAAACCCAAATTCATGTGAATGATATATTTATAATTGAATAAGTACATAAATAAATAAATTGTCATTAACAGAAATTTTATTCTATCCAACTAACATACCCTAATATGTATATTACACAAGGCAACAGAAAAAGTGGGTTGAAAACTGCGTACGTAGACAGAATTGATCTCTTGTGAATTCAAATATCTCCAACGGGGGTGATTTTTGGCCCTACAGGGGCTCTACGTGGAAATTGTCCAGAAATTGGACATATTCGCGCAGAACTAGTCTATGTTT
>Ga0208150_1000824_pt1 | contig 11933 bp, 6 predicted proteins | sample DEB08_DNA_8_FD_184534 | JGI IMG/M metagenome (GOLD analysis project Ga0208150, IMG submission 184534) | Aqueous microbial communities from the Delaware River and Bay under freshwater to marine salinity gradient to study organic matter... | ecosystem: Environmental > Aquatic > Marine > Coastal ...
GCCACAAACAACGCAGAACGTATGCGCATCGACAGCAGCGGCAACTTGGGCATTGGTACTAGCAGTCCTATCAGAACTTTGCACGTTGATAGCGCATCTAATTTGGTAGGGCGGTTTAGCTCATCTGCCACAGAAGGCTTTATCCAGCTTGCCGGTAGCGGCACATCGACAGCCCCAAGAGTAGGTGCTACGGTTAATAGCCTTATTTTTTATACGAACGACGCAGAACGCCTCCGCATCGGCAGCGGCGGTAACGTGGGCATTGGGACGAGTTCACCAAATGCAAAACTTCAAGTATCAACATCGTCTTCAGGAGCCTACGGAGCAATAATTTATAACACCAGCGCAACAGGCGAGGGTTTGACCATTCGTGGTGGTTCTACATCGTCACAAAATGCGCTTGTTGTGCAAGATTATAACGGTAGTAATGCTTTGCTTGCTGTGCAGGGAAGCGGCAACGTTGGCATTGGTACGGGTTCGCCAAGCGGAGGTGTTCAACTTGATGTTCGGGGCACTGGTGTTTTACAGCTAGTAAACACAGACACTGTTCAGCTTCTTGCGTCTAGCGGTGGAAGCACTCTTAAAAATGTGTCTAACAATCCGCTGATATTTGGCACTAACAACACAGAACGTATGCGGATTTTGTCTAGCGGTGCTGTCACTGTCAGCGGCGATGCAGATGCAAGTCCATACAATAATTCAGGTGACGACCCAGCCACCGTTCTCAATGCCTTTAATCTAGGACTATTTTCCGCCGCAAGATACAACGGCGACCCGGCTGCGTTCAACAGAACGGGAAACGATGGGGCTATTGTTACTTTTTATCAAGACGGGACGGCAGAAGGCAATATAAACGTCAGCGGCTCAACAGTCAGTCTTGTCGGTGGTCACCTATCCCGCTGGTCGCAAACTAGCGATGGCTCAAAAGATACGAGCATTGTTCGTGGCACAGTGATGACCAACCTCAACGAAATGTGCGAGTGGAAACAAGTTAGCTTTGATTATGTCATTACTGACGATGAAGGCAATCAGAGAATTATACCGAAAAAAACTGGATACGGCGGCGATGCAGACGTTGGTCAGACCGTCACTGTACAGTTTGAAGATAGTGATGTTACCGGCACAGTCGTTGCTGAAGATAACGAACAGCTAAACCGCATGGCTGTTTCGTCTGTCGAAGGTGATGTCAATGTCGCTGGCGTCATGGATAGCTGGGATGAAGACGATGACAACTATGATGACATGACAATCGCCATGACAGGTGATTTTGTTATCCGAATTGCACAAGGCACGACAGTGACACGAGGCGACTTGCTGATGTCTGCTGGTGACGGCACGGCCAAGCCGCAGGGCGATGATATTGTTCGCAGCAAGACCATTGCAAAGGTCACATCAACGCACGTTTCGCATACCTATGACGATGGCAGCTATCTTGTGCCGTGTGTCTTGATGGCTTGCTAATTAAGGAGAAACAAATGGCTAACACATATACATGGGACTTCCCAACATTAGACACAGCCCCTTCTGAAGATGGCTTGTCAGACGTAATCAAAACAATTCACTGGCGCATCACTGCTGTCAGTGACAGTGAGCAAGATGCAGAGGGTAACTATCTGTCCGCATCATCATACGGTACAGCATCCCCTGAACTAGACCCAGATAACTTTGTAGCATTTAATAGCATCACAAAAGACTGGTGCAAAGAAAAGGTTCTTGCTTCACTGGGTAAAACAGAAGCTGATTTACAGGCAAATCTGGACACCCAGATTGACAACCTTGCTAACCCACCTATCGTACAAAAAGTACCTGCTGGTTGGTAAGCGATGGAAATGACCAGCCTCATCGATATGCTCATCGGCCTGTTCGTGGCTGGTCTGGCGTGGTTCCTAAAGGAACAGAACGGCGAACAGAAACGCTTGAGTATCTTGGTTAACAAGACACGCGAAGAGTACGCAACTCGTGAAGATGTTCGCAACGATATGCGGCAGGTCATGGAAGCCTTGCATCGGGTCGAGGATAAGTTGGATAAGGTTTTGCAAAGGGACTAGGGTATGACAGACGAAGAAAAAGCTAAGAAAAAAATGCTCGATCAAGCTGATCAAAAAAAGCTTGACGATGAACTTACCTATAAACCTGTCGATCAAGAAGTCGGAGCAGACGAAACCTTAACTGAGACAGGAAAAACGATAGCGGCACCTAAGGTTGACGCACCCGCTGAAATCGACACATCTGCCTATGATCAAGCTGCGCCTACAGCAACTGGCCCTGCAGAGGGATATCAAGCAGCCACTACTGCTGATAAGGTAGGTGCTGCACAGGCTGCACAGGGAACAGTATCTAATCAAGCTTTGATGCAGGCTCAACAGGGGTCGGTTTCTCCCGATAGTTTGGCAAAGGCTGCAACAGCAGACTTAGACCCCAGAGCAACTACCCAGTTTCAGATGTCTCAACTCATGGCAACCATCGAAGATGGAAAGCCTCTTCCTGCTTGGGCCGCACCTCAAGTACGAGCCGTATCTTCTTTGATGGCACAACGAGGATTGGGTTCGAGTTCTATGGCTGCTGCAGCTATGGTTCAGTCTGTTATGGAGTCTGGAATTCCAATTGCAGCGAACGATGCAAGCAAATACGCAACGATTCAGCTTCAAAACCTGAATAACGAGCAACAGGCAGCTTTACAAAATGCTGCGGCCTACGCTGCTATGGATATGGCAAACCTAAACAATAGACAGCAAGCTGCATCACAAAACGCCAAAGCCTTTTTGTCTATGGATTTGCAAAACCTATCTAATGAACAACAATCTAACGTAATCACATTTCAAAGCAAGGTTGCAGCTTTGATGTCAGATGCTGCTGCAGATAATGCGGCTAAACAATTCAATGCAAAATCGCAAAACGAAGTTGACATGTTTTTTGCTGAGTTGGGTGCTACAATCACCAACTCTAGCCTCAATCGCAAAGCTGCCTTAGAACAATTTAACGTGAGTCAAAAGACTGCCGTAGATGAGTTTAACGCCCAGATGCAAACTACTCGCGATCAATTTAATGCAAACATGCGTATGCAAGTTGATCAAAGTAATGTGAGTTGGCGTAGACAAGTAAACACTGCAAACACGGCGGCAAAAAACGAAGCAAATCGACTCAATATCTTAAATCTTCTTGGTATTCAGCAAAATGCAATGAACAATATCTGGCAGGCATATCGCGACCAAGCATCGTGGAATATGAAAGCGTCTGAAAATGCTAAAGACAGGGCACACAATGCAGCTATGCAAGCAGCGGCAATTGCAGCAGATAAAGATATGTACGACACAAAGTACGATGACTATCTAAAAACTGTCATCATAGACAATATATTTGGATAAGAAAGCGATAACTGATGGCTAAATTTTGGGAACAGAAATGGTTTAAAACAGGCGTTGCTTTAGTTGGCGCGAACGTTGTTGGGGAGTATTTGTTTGGAGAAACGATGCCGGGAGGAGTTTCAGGAGAAGGACCGTCATATTTTTCAGGAGATAACCTCGCTGCAAAAGGTTTGAATTACTTTGGTGTTACCCCTTTTGGAGAAACCGCCGTCGGTTCCGCTATTAGCGGCTATGTTCCTGATTGGCTAAAAGATACTATAGGAAGTAAAGAGGCCAAACAGGCAACAGCTTCATTTCTAAACATGTTTGGAGAAGTGGGTGGACCACCCTCTGGGAAACGTACGACGAAACCCAACCTTATTCGCAGCGATACTAGCTTCCAAGCAGGACAGGCTGGACAGATACCACTAGGCAACAACGGAAGAGTTGGCAATGCGTTACAATCTCCAAAGATGCAAGCCTATTTAGCACAGCACGTACGAGCAACTAAAATTCCTCAACGTATTCTTGCCCAACCTAGACCGACAGGAAGCACAACATTAGGATCAGTCAGCGTTAAGCGTACGGCAACAAGAACTCCTGCCTATAGTAAAGACGCAAGAACAGGATAGAAACATGGCTTTTGATAAAATTAACGCTCTTTCTGCACCGCCGGGACATTCCCTCACTGACGAACCGGGAAAATGGGCTTGGGAACAGCCGCCTATCTATGCAGATCCTGACGACGCAATCGACTACGTAACAGATGCAATTGACGATACTCCGCAACAACGAGAAGGAATCTTAAAGCTGCTTCTTGCTGGTATCACTGTTGAAGAGTTGGTTAATCAGATATCATTTAAGGGATTTATGCAGGGGTACTATACTCCTGATGTGGCAGAGTTGATTAAGCCTGCAGTCGGTATTTTTCTGTACAACATGGCCCTCGAAGAAGGCTTTGAGCCACAGATGTTCGTTGAAAAAGAAGACGAAGAAGAGGTCGATGACGTTGCCTTCTTTAAAATCCTAAAGCAACGTAACCCAGAGTTGTATATGAAAATGAACGAAGAGATTAACAGACAGCAGCGCATGGGAGCAGATGACTTCATTGAAAGTGCGTACGGTCCAGCCGAACAGCCTAAAGAAGCGTCGGTTTCGTTCTTGACAACTGAGGAGTCAAAATAATGGCAGACCTTACAAAACTACTGTTGCTTGCTGGAAGCACAATGTACAGAAAAGGTAAAGAGCAAGAAAAGCTTCTTGAAGAAGAACAAAAGAAGATTGCCATAGAAAGGGCTAAAGCTCAAGAAACAGAGCGGGTACGCCGCGATGAAAATGTGCCTCGTTTGATCTATACTACTCCAGACGGTATGTGGGGAGAGCACGTGATAGGAAGCCCCCGCTTGCTTCCAAAAGATGCAAAGGTAGTAAAAACAGGGTCGATCAAAAACGGCTGGCAAGACTATAAAGGTGCATCTAAGGTTGAGTATCTTCGTCAGTACGAAAACTCAGTCGTACCTGAGTCGGAATTGAGAAGTATATACGGGCCGAAGTACGACCTTACAAATATAAACCAACTTCATCCCATCGTGGGAAATGTTGTTGATGGAAAGCTTGTGCCTTTTGACGCTGCTCAAATAAAAACTTTACGGGGGCCAGTAACAAAAGAAGTCAAAACTATATATAAAATAGGTGGCGATGAAGTATCAGAAAAAGAGGCTATTAACCGTAATCAAAAAGAAGGTCTGCCTATTCGGCAAATAGATCAAGTTTTTGAAAACGGGGTTATGATTTCCCAGTCTGAGCAAAACTACGAAGAACCGGGAAAAACTCCCGGAGAAGACTACTACTTCGTTACCTTAGAAAATGGGATGACTCTTAAAAGAAAAAACAAACAGGCTTTTATTGATAGAGGATACAGTGATGCCGAAATCAATCAAGGAAGTTTTGTTGGTGACAAGCTTGTAAGTCAACCCCTGAGATCTGCAGATGTTTCGTATGCAATACAATACGAAATGAAAGATGGGTCTACCAAGTTAAACACAGATCCTGACTTTACACCTGAAGATAGAAAAAACGCAGTCAGAGAAACTCGCGTAGAGATTAGCCCTGATGGAAAATCGGTCAAACCCCTTGCTGCTTCAGTAGCAAGATCCCCCAAAGATACTGCCGCTACTGCACGGGCTTTGGAAATGTCTAAGTATACGACCTACATGACGTTAGGCGATGATAAAATCATCGGAGCAAAAGACAGCCAAAGCGTTTTTGAAAAAGCAAATTCAGTAAACGCTGCTATAATCGATAATCTGAACGTAATCAACAACACTGAGGGTAAAGCCCAAGAATTCGTGTCAAAATTTGGACCTTTGTTCAAACAACGTTTGGATACCGACCCGAATTTAAAAGCACTACAGAATGATCTTCCTTCCGGTATAGTCATTTCTCACAAGGAAAGGATGGTGCAGGCGGGTTTTGCAAATGTGCTAAAAGTAAAAGGGATGGAACAATTCCTATTGAGTTTGGACATGCAGGGGAATGCGGATATGGCTGCACGTATCCAGCAAACCTTATCCACTGAAAACCCCAACGGAGCGGTTGTTGTAGCGAATGAGCCTATAATTAGAGATGGCGAAACCGATCCTTTTGCCAGAATAGTCTACGGAAAAGCTGCATCAGAAAAGTATGCACCGTTCATTAAAAACACGCTATATCCCACCCTTCTTGCTGCCACAAATAACTCAGAAAAAGCACAGAACTTATTGTCTACTTTGATTGCAGACAAGCGAGATGCTTTGGGTAATCTAGTTCAACGAGAAGATGGTCTTGGTCCCGTAAACGCTGAAAACCAGCCTATGCTAGACGGGTTGATGTCTATGTCAACTAACACTCTTGTTGCTGGTACTGATACTCGTGCACCTATCACTGAGTTAGACGCATTCATTGCAACAATAAATTCTACTGATCCTAAGAACGATATCGTACTCGCTGCAATTGATGCCCCGACTAAAAAGAACATAGCAAATAAGTTCACTGCTATGGTCGGTGGCGATTTAGAATCTGGCGTGATGACAGTTCGAAGCTTGATCAGTGTGGGTGGACCACGAGTTCAAACTCTTTTGGCTCAACGGTACGGACTTGACAACAGTGCACAAGGAAAACAACGACGTAACGCATTTCTCACACAAGGAGAATCTGCCAACAGAGGTACAGGTGCTGCTAAAGCGTCACTAGCATCTTACTTTGACCCAGTAACAGGCAGGCCTTATCCATCGTCTGCTGTAGCTAACTTCGACTTGACAATAGATGGCTTTCAGTACCTAGCTGTAGAATTTGGCGAAAGAGGCGCACAGTTTTTAAGTAAAATCTCCGGCGGTAAAGTCGGAGCAGAGTTGGATACTGCTGCTGAATCGTTGGTCGATTCTCTCATAGGTCGAGGATTTAAGCAGGGGGACATAAAAACAACCGCATCTGCACGAGAGTTGCTAGTTCAAGATGCCAAAGCGGTTTCTAAGGCTATACTAGAGGCAGGAAACGATAGAGAAAAACGTGCGCTTGCTACTCGTAACTTCCACATCACTGTCCTTGCTTACGAGTTAGCTGCCGCTATTCAGGGCGGAACAGGCGGAAGAACCATTTCTGACCAAGACGTTCAGTTGATCCTGTCTGCTTTACGTCAAGGGACATTTGATAGTCCAGACGCACAACGAGCGTCTATCATGGCGGCAAAAGATATGCTAGATTCTATCAGAATCCGTGCAAAGTACCTAAGTAGCACTAATTTTCTAGACAACGCTGCAATAGCAATTGCAGACGACATGCTTTCTACTTCAGACGTTGTTATCACCCCAGCATCTGCAGCTAATCAGTTAAGATCACAACTAGGTATAAATCAAGGGGGAGTAAACCCAGAAGCTGAGTTGAGTCAAGAGCAATTATTGCAACAATTGAATCGTACTCTCAGAGCAGCCGGAAAACCGACCGTAACCGAAATAGACAAAACACTACCAGAATATAATACAACAATTAATCGTTTGAAAAAAGGACGTAGTTCGTAATATGGCTGAAGGATACTCTATTTTCGATAAGTTGCCAAAGTCAACGCTTGGTCTTGCTGAAACAATACTTTCGCCTACGACTGCGGCCTTGAGTCCTATGAGCACTACAAATACGCAGACGGAACCGACAGGCATTGGAAAGAAACTTCCAGAAGGGGTGGTCGAGGATTTTCCCATCGTAAATCTGCTTGGTGGTTACGGACCAGAGGGGTTTGAACGTCCGCCTATACTTGGTCGAAGTGGGCGATATCTCTCTCCAGAGCCTGCTCTCACGATGGACCCGTCAAAAGTAGAGATAGAGTACGGCGATCCGTTTCTTGGCGCACAAGCTATTACTAAGCGTCGTCGCATAGTCGAAAATCCTGAATTACTAACGCCTATCATTTCTGTCAAGGATGCAAACTTAGCAGATACAGACATAATGGATGCTTCGTACGTAACAAACAAACGTGGTGAGCGGTTTGAGTTTGTAGATTATCTAACTGAGGACACCCTAGAGTCACGGCAAAAGCTAATCGACAATATTCAAGGCACAGACTTGGGGTATGTAATTCAGGGAAAAACACGGACTATCGAAGATAGAATCAGTATTCCATACATGACTGCCGTGTACGATGAAAAGTACGAAAAGGTCCTAGAGGACATTGACAAGAAACTCGTCGGTATTCCGTTTGTAAGTGACGAAGCTAGATCACGTTATATGTTGAACATGGGGTACGATGCGGATACAAATCGTGCTATCTTTGCCAAACAGTTTGATGACTTCCTTGTCAATCAAGGCGTGAAGAGTCAGCGTACTCGTGCAGGCATTATCTTACACAGTGTAAACCTTCCTCAGTTCGGAGGGGTCGGTTTTGGTGATCCGTCCAAACTCGTCGGTATCACCAATGAGGTTGCGAAATTTCCCCTGATGGCTGGGGCATACCTCATGGGAGAAGCCTTCGGAGCACTATCAGAGGGTTTGAAAGTCGGTGACTACAACCTATCAGACTCAACTGATCGTGAAAGATGGTTGAGCACCTTCATTCCAAACATGCCTGCCTTGATCCAAGATAGATACACACAGCTAAACTTAGATGTACCGTACAACGTAGCGGAATCTATTTCACGTCGGTTTTCCGGCTTTGGAACCCAAGCTGCAGCGACTGCAATAGAGGTTGCCGGACCTACTAAGCTTGCCACCTTGAGAAAGGTACAGGCTGGTAAAAAGGAGATGGAATACTTTGGTGATTTCGAAGCACGATATCGCAAGAAGTTTCCTGACGCAGAGCCTGAAGATGTAATTGTAGCGTTTCAAAAAATGAGAAAGAATACTGTTAACGTCGGTATCGGGACGTATAGCTTCCCCGTCGACCTAACCAAAGCAAAAGACATCAAACTTATCGGGGGCATTGCAAACATCCCAGCAAAGGCTATTGCAGTGGTAAACGGCTTACGTACATCTAGTCGGTTTAAGAACGGTATGGAGCTAACAGATGCAGCACAGATTGCATCTAATCGCATCGAAGTGCGTAACATGTCTCAGTACTATAAGAACCTGCACAACCAGAAGAACGGCATTATAAATCGCGCAAAGATGGCAGGCAGGGACTTGAACCCTGATGAAGCAAGACGTTTGGAAGAAGTAACGCGAAAAATCGAGGTTACAAAGGCAGACCTGCGAAAGACTGTGGTTAGGTCTGAAACACCTAAATTTATCAGAGAGTCGAACGTTCAAGATGCCTACGTTATAATTGGTGCTGCAACAGCCAATCAAGCCTTTGAAATCTACGGTGGCGATCCTATGATGGGAGAGTTCTTAGGAGCAGTGGGTGGAATAGCGTACGGTCTTGTCAAAGGCGGCAAAGATGCAAAAAAGCTATTAAAAAAGTTTGATCTCGACAACGTAACAGACAAACAACTCAATATTGCTGATCTCGTTCTCACCAACATGAAGAACTTTGACCCAGACTTTCAAGAGGCACTACGCACACGAGTAAAGTATTTCAACGGACTCAAGCAAGAGCTTGTAGCTGCTGGCGTGAGAGAAGATGTTTTAGATCGTTCTGTGTCTAGAATACTAGGCTTATCTCTTTTACAAACCCTAGAAGAAGGCTCTGCACTCGACTTGCACGGACCGCAAGTTGCATCATTCAACGCTCAAACTCAAACCTTACATACAAATCTGCTCACCCAACAGAAGTTTGTATCTGAACTCCGTTCTGTTATGCAAAACCTTTCTCAGATGGAAGGCGTAGACATCGAAGGAAACGCCGTAAAGAAGCTGTACGATACCATCGAAGCTGCCGTAACCTACGCAGATGGTACAACCGCTCAACTAGCAGATGACTTAGAGGTAATCGGAAGAAGCTACGAAACCAGCGTAAAGGGTATGATTCTAGGATCAGACGACGTATATACGCATTTGGATGAAGCGTCCACGACGGAACTAGGAAGTGCACTAGACAACCTTACACAGCACAATATTTCTAGAATAGATCAGGGTAGTGTCACGGCAATCAGAGATGAGGTTGCTAGAACCCAAGATGGTATAGCCGGAGCCATCAAAGATAAAGCAACCCAGATTGCTCGTATTCTTCCAACGCAAGGCGACGTAAACAAGCAGGTTAACAAGATTCTACCTGATGGAACGATTATCCGTCCGGGACGAGAGCCAGCAAAAGCACGTGACATTCAAACATCAGGCGATGCTCTTGCAGCTTTGCTTGAAAGCAGAAACGTACGGGAGCGAGAAATTGCTGCTGCACCATTTCGTCAGTTAGACAACGCTATGTTCCGTACAGCCGACGGGTCGGTAGTTGTAGGCGAAGCCACGACAGACGCTGGACCCGTATTAGATAGCATGTTTGACGTGCTAGGCACTGCAGAAGGAACCACCTTGCTTCTGGAGATGTCAGGCAAAACAATGTCTCGCTCAACAAGCGGCAAGATGTTTGCATTCTTGGATGAAGCGGCAGGAGCCTTTATCCTCGACGTTGCTCAAAAAACAGGACAAAATCCCGATGACATTATCGAAGGTGCTTTAACTGCTGCTAGAAAAGCAAACGATCCAGATACAATAAAGCTGCTAAATGATAAACGTATCCCACAAGATCTGCTCGTTGCACAATTAATTAGAAAAGACTTGCGATTGGCTGGCGAAGATATCGGAGTCTTGCCTATCTCTTTTCAGCAAGCCAAAGAGATGTCTGATGCCTTGAATCAAATAAGCTTCAAGACTCAAGACTCTACAGCAAAGATGAGAATAGACAACGTTCAGAACATTGCAGAAGGACTCATGGACTCTTTCGAAGTTCAACTAGAAACAGGACAACGGGTTTCAGTGGGTCAGTTGTTCATTCAGCAAGAGGACGGATCACTGCGTTCTACTCAAGATGTTTTGGCTGAAGGAAAGGCTCGTTGGACGGAATACAAGCGCAGGTTCTACAATGATGAAAATGTAAGTAACTGGCTAGGGTGGAAAAACAAAGATGCCCGTCTACCTGTTGGTGTTTCTTCAGACTATCCGCTGGGTATAGATTACGGTAAAAATGCTCCTGTAGGATGGTTAGACTTCAATAAAATTGCCGACATGAAGGACGTAGACAAAACAAAGTTCACACGCTCCCTTTCCGAAACAATAGGGGATGTAGATGCGAACGGAAACTATCGCATACGCTTGAACAGCGAAAACGGACAGGCTACTCGTGCAATCCTAGAGGCACGTAGTCGCGAATGGTTAACCGAAACCATCACTAGCGGTAAGCCTATCGACTTTAACGACCTTCGCAGGAAGATGAATAGTCTGCAGGATACCTTCATAGGCGTAACCGACGAGGGTACTGAGGTACGTCTCCTAGACTTAGATAGGGTTATGACTGACGTATTTCCTGATTTTGGAAAAAACAGCGTCGATCCTGAGTACTTTGAAGCAGGAATGAAGAAACTACAGGCTGCTGCAAAACGCGAAAAGGCTCGTGTTGTACGAGAAGCCACAAAAATAAAACAGGGTATAGCTGAAAGCAAGCAGTTCCTAAGTCGTTATTCTCAAGGTGAGTTAGACTCTGGTAGTGTTGGGTCGGTTTTGATATCCGGTGGCGTAGGACGCTTGAACGACCTGAAGAAGCATCTCAAGTCCCTAAAGCGAAGCGAAGAAGAAACCAACGAAATAATCAAGTCGCTTTTGGTTCAAGAAATGGATCGTAAGGCTTTCAACCCGACAGGTCGGTACACCATAGACCCATCTGATCCTAACAAAATGGTTCCGAATGTTGATTTGGATATTGAGTCCCTGAAGCAATTTATGGGATTCAACGACCCAAGCACGGCAGAAGTTGTACGGGAAATAATCGGGGATAAAGCCTACGATACCTACAGAAGCATCATAAGCTTCACAGCTAACGAAGCTGCAGAGTCCGCAGGACGCACAAACATATCGGGCATCCCTCGCAAATTCTCTGTAGAGAGCTACATCAGCCGTTTCTACGCTGTCAATCGTGGCGTGGTTAGCTTCAGGTACGTCGGTACGGAAGCAGTCCTGCAGCAGATGAGACAA
>Ga0208150_1000830_pt1 | contig 11888 bp, 11 predicted proteins | sample DEB08_DNA_8_FD_184534 | JGI IMG/M metagenome (GOLD analysis project Ga0208150, IMG submission 184534) | Aqueous microbial communities from the Delaware River and Bay under freshwater to marine salinity gradient to study organic matter... | ecosystem: Environmental > Aquatic > Marine > Coastal ...
TACCTTGTTAACAATCAGTCAGAGCTATACACCAAAGCGTTCTGGTCTGCTCAGCCTTACACACCTGAAGGTATCGTTGGTGCTGGTGAGCTACGCGATCTGATCAAGAAGCCACTCACCAAGGCGAAGGTACAGTACCCGTTCGATGGACTGAACAAACACTTGTACGGTATACGCACGTCTGAACTGGTTACTATTTGTGCAGGCTCTGGACTGGGCAAGTCTACCCTTCTACGTGAGATAGTCAGTTCCATCATGGCACAGTCTGAAGATAACCTTGGGTTGATGTTCCTTGAGGAGACACCTGAGCGTACCATGCGTGGCCTTGTAGGTCTTGAACTGAACAAGCCTATCCACCTTCCAGACTGTGAGTACAACGACACTGACATTGATCTAGTCTACGATACGATGGACTATGAGAACCGTGTCTATCTCTGGGAACACTTCGGCAGTAACGAGATAGAAAACGTACTGGGCAGGATGAGATACTTTGTCAAGGTACTAGGCGTACGTTATATCGTACTCGATCACGTCTCTATCTTGGTGTCTGACCAGAGCAACGGTGATGAGCGACGTGCTTTGGATATGATCATGACTAAGCTGCGGACGTTCGTTCAGGAGATGGGTATTTGTATGTTCCTTGTGAGCCACCTGAGACGCCCTGAAGGGAAGCAGTTGGAGGATGGTGCTGTCACTAGCCTTGGTATGTTACGTGGCTCTGCGTCGATTGCACAGCTGTCTGATGCGGTCATTGGTGCTGAGCGTAACAGTCAGAGTGATGATCCTGTTGTCAGAAACACGACCGTGCTGCGTGTGTTGAAGAACAGATACACGGGTAAGACAGGGAAGGCGTGTGAGGTATTCTACAACGAGGCTACTGGACGACTGACACAGCGTGAGGAGAAGGATAGTGCTATCTTATAAGCTAGGAAAAAACGAACAAAAGGTCTGTGAGTCTATCGCTCGTATGCGTTATGAAAATGCGAGAGATAAAGGATTCAACAACAAACTGTCTGAAACTTTATTTACTAAGTCATATAAAGATGCTGATGTTGACGGTGTTGGTTCTGAGATGGCAGCAGCAAAGATGCTCAATGTGTACTACGATATTGAGACAGACTTTCAAGCTCATGAACTACCCACTCATGACTTGATATGTAACGGTAAGACTGTTGATGTTAAGACAACCAAGTACAGGACAGGCAGACTTATCATCATGCCTCACAAGAAGAACGATCAATGTGATCTTTACCTACTAGTAGTGGGAGAGTTTCCTGAGTATACTGCAGTAGGTTATGCTACTTATGATGAGATAGTACAAGAGGAAAACTGGGGCGATCCTTTTGGTAGAGGTAAACCAGCCTACTTTTTAGATCAGCATAAGCTGACGCCAGTAGAGGAACTTATTGAATGAGATGTATAGCGTGTGACGTAGAGCTAACAGACTACGAAGCAACAAGACGGTTTGCTGTTAGCCAAGAGTTTGTAGACTTGTGCAACAAATGCTTCGCTGTTAGTCTTGATGACGGTGATGTAATCGACCGCGCCGATCTACGTACACTCGCAGACCTAGAGGAGATGATCTACCATGAGCAAGATTGGGAGTTGGATATTGGAACAGGAACAGTTGATGGAGACTTATCAGAAGTTTAACCACGACGCTGAACGTAACGAACTGAATGAGAAATACCATGAATACCTGTTACTTGGATATAGAAACCACTTTGGATCACTTAACGATCTGGTGTGCCGTTACGAAGGTGAAGAACGATATACAAGTTCACACCTCACCAGACACATTGCAGAAGGTGTTGAATAATGCAGACAAAATCGTTGGACATAACCTCATCGGATTCGACGTGGGTATTCTTGATCGTGTTTGGAACGTACGGGTTGCTAGGCATCTTGTTGTGGACACTCTCTACCTCTCCAGACTCTACAATCCCAGCCAAGACGGGGGACATTCACTGCGTAATTGGGGAACAATCCTTGGAGGAACAGGGAAGCTCGACTTCACAGACTACGACGGTGGACTAACAGACGAGATGATCGAGTACTGTATCGCTGACGTTGAACTGACTGAACAGGTTCACAGGTGGTTGGATATGCAGCTATTTAAAGAGGGTTTTTCTGAGAAATGTATTGATCTTGAGCATCGTGTAGGCTGGATCGCCACTGAGCAGGAACGTAACGGTTTTAAGCTTGACGTACCGTATGCAGAGAAGTTGATGATGGATCTTATGTTTGAGATGAACAACATCGAAGCAGAGCTACAAGCTATCTTCCCACCCATCGTTGAAGAACGTTGGTCAGAGAAGACAGGTAAGCAACTGAAGGACAAGGTAACAGTATTCAATCCCGGCTCACGGAAGCAGATAGCTGAGAGACTACAAGGTCTGGGTGTCAAGTTTGACAAGAAGACTGAGAAGGGAAACATCATCGTTGATGAGAAGGTACTTGATGGGATAAATCTTCCCGAAGCCAAGGCTGTTGCACGTTACATGATGTTACAGAAGCGGGTAGCTCAAATAGATTCATGGTTGAAAGCAGTGAAGGACGATGGTAGAGTACATGGCAGAGTCATTACCAACGGAGCTGTGACAGGACGCATGACACATCAGTCACCTAACATGGCACAAGTGCCAGCAGTATCCGCACCGTTCGGTACAGAGTGTCGATCATGTTGGACAGTGGATGAAGGTAACAAGTTAGTTGGCATCGACGCCAGCGGTTTAGAGTTACGTATGTTAGCTCACTACATGGACGACGAAGACTACACTAATGAAATACTCAATGGCGATATTCATACGGCTAATCAACGAGCAGCTAAACTTGAGAGCCGCCCTCTTGCGAAAACATTCATTTATGCGTTTTTGTATGGAGCCGGAGATGCTAAGATCGGAGCTATCGTTGGAGGAAATAGCGTTACTGGACGCAGACTTAAAGAAACATTTCTTTCTAACACGCCGTCTCTTGAAAGAGTTAGAAGAGATACTCTCGGACAGGCTGCATCGGGCGTCCTTGTTGGACTCGACGGACGAAAACTCAGAGTCAGATCAGAACACGCCGCCTTGAATACATTACTTCAAGGTGCTGGAGCTATCGTTATGAAGGAAGCCTTGACAATCTTGAATGCTAAGTTACTGTACATACCACACAGATTTGTTGCTAACGTCCATGACGAATGGCAAATAGAAACACCAGCACACTACGCTGATACGGTTGGACGTATGGGTGTACGTGCTATCAAGCTTGCCGGAGAGACACTCAGCCTACGGTGTCCATTAGACGGCGAATATAGAGTAGGCAACAATTGGGCAGAAACTCATTAAGGAGAAACTTATGTCTGCAAACAAACTACCACCCATCACTGTACGCGGTACCGTCTACTGGTGTGAGCGTAACAAGCTCAACAAGTACAGTAACAAGTATCAAGTGCAGCTTGGAAACCTCAGCGAGAAAGCTGTTGAGGCCATTGAAGAGATGGGTATTGCACCTAGCAACAAGGGCGATGACCGTGGCTTCTTTATCACCATGAAGAGCAACAACCCTATGCGTCTAACGGATGAGAACGGTGTTGAGATTCCTGAAGATGTTCTTATCGCTAACGGATCTGAAGCTATCGCTGTTGTAGGATACTATGACTGGTCTGTTGGTACAGGACGTTCACCATCCATGATCAAGATGAAGGTTACTAACCTGATCGAATACGCTGACAACTCAGTATCTGAAGCGGAAGCGTTGTGATTCTGATTGATGGTGACATTGTGGCTTATCGTTGTGCATTCAAGTGCAATGATGAGTCAGTCAAGACTGCCTGTTATACTACGGGCAGTTTCTTGTCTGATATGGTAAGCGATCTATACACTATGATAGACGGCGAACCAGACTACCGTGTCTACCTGACAGGTAAGGGTAACTTTCGTAATGACATAGCCGTTACTGCGCCTTACAAGGGTAACCGTAAGGACAAAGAAAAGCCTGTACACTTGGAAGCTATACGCAAGTACCTGATCGAAGATTGGAATGCTGTTGTGTCAGAAGATGAGGAAGCAGATGACTTGATTGCTATCGACGCTACCGCCATCCCTGACAGCATCATTGCTAGTCTCGACAAGGACTTCCAGCAAGTACCGTGCAGACATTACAACTTCAACAAGCGTGAACTAACATCTGTCAATGAAGAGGAAGGCTTACTGTTCTTCTATCGTCAGATCATCATGGGCGACAAAGCTGATAACATTGTCGGTGTGTATGGTATTGGTGATAAGAAGTCTCAGAAGCTCCTTGAAGGACTGACAGAGATAGAGATGTTTAACAAGTGCGTTGAGTTGTTAGAGTCTGAAGAGCGTGTCATTGAGAACGCTAGGCTGCTTTGGCTGCGTCGTGAACCTAATCAAACATGGGAAAGACCAAGTGAAGAGAACGAGACGTAACGTACCGAAAGGTTATGATAGCTGGTTCGAGTATGATCTTCACCAGAAGTTCAAGAGATGCGAGTACCATGTTAACAAGCTAACGTACACGCAGGTTAAGACGTACGAACCAGACTTTGTATATTACAGTATAGATTCTACTATATATATTGAAGCTAAGGGGAGGTTCCGTGACAGAGCAGAAGCGAAGAAGTATGTTGATATTAGCCGATGCCTTGGCGAGAAGGAGACATTGGTCTTCGTCTTCCAAAACCCAAGAACAGCTATGCCCGGAGCAAGACGTAGAAGTGACGGAACAAGATACACCATGCAAGAATGGGCAGACAAACAGGGATTCACATGGTACACACCAGAAACCTGTCCTGTCGGATGGAGTAAAAAGCAATGACTAGACACCTAGTAATACCTGATACTCAAGTAAAACCGGGACTGCCTAACCAGCATCTGTACTGGGCTGGACGCTACGCAGCCGCTACAAAGCCTGACGTTATCATTCATCTGGGGGATCACTGGGACATGCCAAGTCTCAGTAGCTATGACGTAGGTAAGAAGTCCTTTGAGGGACGGCGGTATACACTTGACATTGAAGCTGGCATCGAAGCTATGAATCAATTCATGTTACCTATCCACAAAGAACAGGAGCGATTGCGTAGTAACAAAAAGAAGACATGGACACCACGGATGGTATTCTTGTTAGGCAACCATGAACAGCGTATAGAACGTGCTATTGAAGCTGACCCTAAACTAGAAGGACTGATGAGCTATGATCATTTCTTATTAGACGAAACCGGTTGGGAAGTTGTACCTTTTCTACAACCAGTCATCATCGATGGCATCGCGTACTGCCACTACTTCACGAGTGGAGTCATGGGCAGACCCGTCACGTGTGCAAAACTTATGTTGCAAAAGAAGTTCATGTCGTGCATCATGGGACACGTGCAAGACAGAGACATAGCCTACGCACGTAAAGCAGACGGTAGTAACATCACTGGTTTGTTTGCTGGTATCTATTACAACCACAGCGAAGACTACCTAAACGCACAAACGAACGGAAGCTGGTCTGGAATCTGGATGCTCAACGAAGTAGACGACGGTTCCTTTGATGAGCTACCAATCAGCATGAACTATCTTAGGAGAAAATACGGATGAGTATTGATAACGCTACTCCTGAAGAGTGGGATACAGTTGCAGCACTTAACAACTTATCTATCAGAAAGAAAGCAGACCCAGTAGAACAACCCGACCACTACAACAAAGGCGCAGTAGAAGCCATCGAAGCTATCAAGGCATCCATGCCTGACCATGAGTTTCGTGGTTATCTGAAAGGCAACGCACTGAAGTATCTGTGGCGGTATGATTACAAAGGCAAACCCATCGAAGACTTACGCAAGTGTCGATGGTACATTGAACGACTGATTAAGGAATTAAATTAATGGACGCATATCAACAATACATTCACAAGTCCCGCTACGCACGTTACCTACCAGACGAGCAACGTCGAGAGACTTGGGAAGAAACAATCGACAGGTACCTAAACTTCTGGGTTGAGAAAGGTAAGCTTACTCTTGAAGAAGCTAATGGGATGTTCAAAGACATTCATGATCTAGATGTTATGCCCAGTATGAGAGCGTTGATGACTGCAGGGGAAGCACTAGATCGTGACAACGTAGCTGGCTTCAACTGTAGCTACCTACCTATTGATCATCCTAAAGCGTTTGACGAGATGATGTACGTCCTGATGTGCGGTACAGGCGTAGGCTTCAGCGTTGAGCGTCAGTACGTATCCAAACTACCTGAAGTTGCGGAGGAATTTCATGACACCGATACCGTTATACACGTCGCCGATTCTAAAATTGGCTGGGCTAAAGCATACAGAGAACTTATTAGCTTGCTCTATTCGGGTCAGCTTCCAAAGTGGGACGTATCTGGAGTACGATCTGCAGGCGCAGCCCTTAAGACCTTCGGCGGTAGAGCATCTGGTCCAGAACCTCTTGTCGATCTGTTTAACTTCACCGTTGACGTCTTTCGGGAAGCTCATGGACGTAAACTCTCCTCAATCGAATGTCACGATTTGTGCTGTAAGATTGCACAGATCGTTGTCGTCGGGGGAGTGCGTAGAAGCGCTCTCATCAGTTTGTCTAACCTCACTGACGATAGACTCCGACGATGCAAGTCAGGCCAGTGGTGGCAAGACAATCCTCAGCGTGGCCTAGCCAACAACAGTGCATGTTATACAGAGAAGCCAGACTTTGAGGCATTCCTAAATGAATGGAAAAGTTTATACGAGTCCCGATCAGGAGAGCGAGGTATGTTCTCTAGAGTCGCAAGTCAAAAGCAAGCTGCAAAGAACGAGCGACGAGATGCTACCTATGATTTTGGAACTAATCCATGTAGCGAGATCATCCTACGACCTAACCAATTCTGCAATCTATCGGAAGTTGTTGTCAGGTCAACCGATACGTTGTCAGACCTTAAACGAAAAGTACGTGTTGCGTCTATCCTTGGAACTCTACAGGCTACCTTAACTAACTTCCGTTACCTTCGTAAGATATGGCAGAAAAACACTGAGGAAGAAGCGTTACTAGGTGTATCACTAACAGGTATCATGGATCATCCGACGTTGTCGGGAAGGAGAGATAAAGGTGTTCTCAAAACTTGGCTTACTGAACTCAAGGAAGAAGCAATTAACACTAATAAGGAATGGTCTAACAAGCTTGGTATTAATACTAGCACTGCCATTACTGCTGTTAAACCTTCCGGTACTGTTAGTCAGTTGGTTGATTCTGCTAGTGGTATCCACCCTCGATACTCGGATCAGTACATTAGACGAGTTAGAGCAGATGCAAGAGACCCGCTCTGCCAAGTCTTAGAAGCCACAGGAGTGCCCGTAGAGGACGATGTAATGTCACCCAGTACCAAGGTATTCTCCTTCCCTATAAAGTCTCCTGACGGGGCTGTAGTGGCCTCTGAGATGGGTGCTATGGAGCAACTTGAACTATGGGAGATCTATCAGGACTTCTGGTGTGAACACAAACCATCAATGACTTGTTATTATCGTGACGATGAGTTCTTAGAGGTGGGTCAGTGGTTGTACAACAAGTTCGATAAGATCAGTGGTGTGTCGTTCTTGCCATACTCAGAGCATACCTATCAACAAGCACCTTATGAGCCTATTGACTTAGAGACTTATGAGACGTTGAAGGCAGAGTTCCCAGAGACTATTGAGTGGAACATCTCTGAGAACTCTGATATGACTGAAGGATCACAGACGTTAGCCTGTACCGGTAACAACTGCGAGATCTAGTCTTCTACCCAGTCTTGAACTAGGTTACCCCACGGGAGCCAACCAAGGGTTTTGCTGTCTTCTAAGAATTCATCGAGATCTTTGGTGCCTCCCGGTCCAAACTGCGCTATATCTACTACAGGCGCTAACACCATAGAAAGCGGAGCAGGAGCTACTGAAGCAGCCAAGCCGCTAACATCTCCCTGCTGTGCTCTTCTTAGACCGTAAGCACCGAACGTATTGACTGTTGTGGCACCTAACATATGATCTGCCCAGCGCATAGGCATCTCTTCAAGTTGTGGTTCGTTACCTTTTAATATCTGACGACTTTCGTTGAGAGCAGCGTTACCACCGCCAACAATAAGACCGTAAGCCATACCATTTTTAATGGCCTCTTTCTTGTTGCCTTGCTTCCACTCGTTAACAATTAACGTCTCTAGTTGCTGTAACTGTTTAAGACCAAACGTCCTGAGCATATAAAGAACACGCCAGTTGGGGTGGTCAAGATACCATTTAGGTAAAGCTGCCATGTCACTAGGCTGTAGTCTAGATAACTGAACAGCCGCAAAGTCCGTAACAAGTTTAGATTTCTTACCTGCTAACAGATCTCGACTGAGCCGCTCAAACTCATTGTTAGTGAAAGCATGTCCGTACTTTTCTTTTAACTGGCCTTTTCTAACTAACTCTTGGCCTTGCTTGACAGCCGCCTTCAACGCTACGTTTTTACCGAAACGATCAACATCAGTAAAGCCGGACAACTTAAAAGCAGCTTCGTTCATTTTGTTAAATCTTTTCTGAGCCGCAGAAGAGCCTTCACGTAAGAACTCACCTGTTACCTGCTTAGCCAATCCCAGATCTTCTACGTTAATATCGACACCACGTTTACGGATAGTGTCCAACACCGCCTCTAAAGTGTTTTCTGCGCCGTAGTTTACAGCTGAGTTAAACACGTCTCCTAAGTTAAGAACAGCTGAGTAAGGGTTAGCAATAGTACCCATGTAAGCTGCCTTACGTAGGTTACTGATCCAGCCCTCTGGACCTCTAGAACCCATGACAACAAGAGACCTAAGAATATCTTGAGCTTTTTCTGCTGTTCTAATATCTGCGCCTTCTTGCCTAGCAGCTTTTTTTAGTGTGTCGTACAAGGCATCACCGCGCTTAACACGATACTCAAAAGTTGCTAAAGCCTTAGCCGCTCTTCTGTCACCAGCCGCCGCTTTTTGTTGAAGTCGTTGACGACGAATATTTAAATTTTCTAGCTTAAGCGTCTGAGCTGCTGCTATTTCAGAGTCAGATTTACGTAACCAATCCTTAGCAACAACCATAGGATTTTCATAATCAACAGCCTGATCAGGATCGAGAAGTTGTCCTCGCTTTTGATCGTAAGATTCTGTGCTTGTTTTCTTTGCAGGAGATGCTGTTCTGAAACCAGTGTTAGGTTGTTTTGACAAAGCTAATGAAGGGAAGTAGTAAGGATCGTCCGGTAAACCGCTGTCAACAAACTCTCTTCTTTGTGCTGAGTTTGCGCGAATCTTTGCCAGCGTTGCGTCTAAACCTGTTGCAGCATCTTCACCGTAATTTCTAGCCAACATTGCTTTTGCTTGCCGGTAAGAAGCAGCTCTTTCTGCAATGTTAGCAGCCGGATTAACAGCATCAATGTTAGACATATTTAAGATGTGCATACGTACTGCATAATCATCTTCTAATGCTTTGTTAAATGCTTGTATATTTTTACCTGCTAATACATTTTCTGTTGCTGCGTGGTTACGAGCCATCAAAGAAGCAGTCCGTCTCATTTGAGCGCCAAAGCGTTTACTTACTTGCTTCTCAGAAAGAATACCTACATCCCGAAGCTTGTCATCAACCCAAGCTGTAAACTGATTAGGTCTGTACCTGCCATTAACAAAGCCTGTTTCATCTGCCAGTGTTCCTATTCTTTCTCTAAGCTCTTTAGCTGTTAAGTTGTCAAAGTTAATTACACTTCTACCACGAGCAGACTCAGCGTGACGTAAGCGGTTGATACTTATACCAGTGTTTTTTGATGCTTCTTTAAGAGCTTTACCGTAATCAAGACCGTTAAGATCTCGACCTTCTTTAACCATAATGTCAAGAGCAACTTCGTCCATTTCTTTCTGGAAAGCGCCAATAACTTCGTCGTGGTTACTGTTAGGTTTATTGAGTAGTTTGACGGCTTCTTTTCGAGCTTCTTCAGCGGCACGTTCTGCCTCTATACGTGCTAACGATCTACCTTCTGCGCGACCTACAAGACCACCAACACCTGCACCTAACACCCCACTAAAGACACCTACAGTTGCAGCGTTTTCTAAACGATTTTTAAAGCCGCCCTCGCCTTCAGAAAAACCATATACAGCGCCTTCCCCACCAGCAAGAGCAAGACCTCTTGATGCTCCTTGCAACGCTGTCTTACCTGTCCCTACGGCTTTTAATAACAAACCAGACGGTAGAAAACTTGCACCAATTAACGTAGCGTTAGCAACCAAGGGATTATCGTGAAAGAAATCTGCTTCTATTCGTCGTTCTTCTTCTAGCTGCTCGTCATAGTCAGCACCAGTTAGTGAAGATATAGCATAGGCTCTAAACTCATCGCCTAACATACCCGCACTAAGACCCTCCAAAGCTGTACCGGCTACTGCCCGAATCTCTTCTGTTGAGTCTAGAGGATCTGCTAATTCTCTACGAATTTCTTGCGCTTTTGCGATGACATTTTTAGGTGCGTCAGCTTTGACAAGGTTAGAGATTACCTTATCAGCTTCAGCTACTCTGAGTCTAATAACATCCAAGCTATCTTCGTCAGCCGTAACAGGAGCCTCTAACTCTTTTACAATAGCTTTTGCTCTAGTTAATACTTCTTCAGGAGCGTCGCTTTCCTCAAGCCTCTGCACCACAGCATAAGCTTCACGAAGTTTTTCTCCTGCCTTGATGTCTTTAGCTTTTATTATTGGAAAGTTCATGATTCTTTAGCATCATCCACTGTCGTATATTGCTCTTCAAATTTTCTTAGTTGTGACATACCGTCTTCTTCTTGTTGTTCTTCATCGCTTTGTACAGATCCTCCTGTAATAGCCTTCATGGCCGCTTCAAAATTACCTCCTGATTTAACATAAGCGTCTGCCGCATCTAGAGCTAATTTTGCTGCCCTTCCTTCAAATTTTTCATCGGTCTCAAAAATCTTTTGTTCTATTTGAGACATTGCAGCATCTTGGAACAAAGATACATATGCACTAGGAACTTCTACTCTTTTTTGTGTCTTAAACAAATAATTAGCAAAAATTTCAGAAGCTCTTTTTGGAGATTGTTTAGCAACGGCTAGCAAATTGTCAGCTCCTTTTTCGTCAAAGCCGTGTTTTTCCATAAGATCATTTTTAGTAAATGTAAACTTACCTTGCTCAGCATCCGCTAATATTCTATCTCGTTGCGCTACAGCAGTGTCGTTCTTTGTTTTAATAGCGTCAAAAATACCTACTTTATCTTCACCATAAGCCTTGATAAAATTTTCTCTACCTTGCTCTGTTGTTGAAAAACCTTCAGCAGCTTGTACCATTGTTGTGTGAAGCTGTTGATTAGTTTCAAAATCTCTTTGGGCTTGTCTATAAGCAGCAGTTCCTATAAACTCTTTATGTTTTTCAGCAGCTCTAGCAGCAGCTTCTTTTTGTAGTCCTAAATTTTCAAATGACAGTTCAAGACGCTCATCAGCTCTTTCTGACTGTCGTCGTTGTTCTTGCTCAGCAAATACATCACGTCTAGCGGTACGTACCATGCCCTCAACAGTCAAAGGATTAATAGCTTCTATATTCTCAGCAGCACCCAAAGCACTTTTCTTTAGCTCATCTAAACGAGAAGCTCTTTCTGCGTCTGTTAAATCTTCATTTTGTATTGTTGAATAAATGTCGCTTTGTATACCAGCTAACATAGAGTACGCTTTTCTTTCTTCTTCCTTAGCTCTGCGACGACCCGGAGCAGCACCCATCTGCTGTGCAGCAGTAAACAACCCCTGAGCATATTGAGGCTGTGTCGCAGCTTGAACAAAACTTCTACCAAACCTAGCCATCATTAACCTCCAATTACGTTTGTAATATAATCGTAAATATCTCTAATTGGATTGCTTCGGCTCCCTTCTCCTGAAGCTTCTGGGTTAGCAAACAAACCCG
>Ga0208150_1000844_pt1 | contig 11768 bp, 23 predicted proteins | sample DEB08_DNA_8_FD_184534 | JGI IMG/M metagenome (GOLD analysis project Ga0208150, IMG submission 184534) | Aqueous microbial communities from the Delaware River and Bay under freshwater to marine salinity gradient to study organic matter... | ecosystem: Environmental > Aquatic > Marine > Coastal ...
GTCTACTTGACGTGGCTACAATATCAGCCAACAACGACAGGGTGCTTGGTAAGATGATCGCTGACACGTACAACGAGGTTGGCTTGAAGAACGGCATTGTAACGGTAGGTCGCTCGCAGACATCTGAGACATGGAGCGAGGTGATTGACGGCATGCGTATGGACAGGGGCTACTCGACACCGATGTTCATCAACGACCAGAGGAGAGATGAGTGTGTGCTTGAGGACGTGCATGTCCTTGTGGCTGACATAGAGATATCCAACATACTTACCCTTGAGAGCGTGCTTAAGCCAGTCATCCAGCAGCAGAAGAAGCTGTTGATTATTGCACCGTGTTCAAAGAACGTTCTGAACACATTGGCAGCTAATGTTATCAAGAACGGTTTGAAGTTGTGTGTGGTTGACGCACCATCGTTCGGATACCGTCAGCATGAGCTGATGCAGGACATAGCCTTCAAGTTTGGGGCGACCTACTTCAGCGAGAAGACAGGTGACGACCTTAGCATAATTGAGATGAGAGACCTTGGACACGCAGACAAGGTTGTGGCGTCAAAGAACTCGACCATCATCATGCGTGAGAACAGTGACGAGGACAACGAGGCTATTGATGGGCGCATTGCTGAGCTGTGGGCGCAGCATGACGAGACAGAGAACAAGGGCGAGCGTGACTTCGTGCTTGAGCGTATCGCATCGCTTTCAGGTGGAGTTGGCGTGATACACGTTGGTGGAACGACTGACATGGAACAAAAAGAGCGATTTGACAGGGTTGACGATGCAGTTTGCGCTGTTCGTGCAGCTTTGGTAGATGGAATCGTTGCAGGAGGCGGTGTGACGCTTGCAGGGCTTGCTAAAGGCATTGACGGAGACAGTATAGCGTCAAATGCGATGAGAGAGGCAATGTTGACACCGATGCGTCAGATAATGGTCAACGCAGGTCTACCTGCTGACAAATACTACAGCACGCTTCCACACACGGCAGAAGGCGTTGGTATGAACGTAAAGACTGGTGATGTAGGCGATATGCTATACATGGGCGTCATTGACCCAGCGAAGGTGACCAAGGAGGCGATAACAAACGCAATATCTGTCGCAGGGACGATACTCAGTACAAATGCAATAGTTACATTAGCACGATCTTATGAAGCCGATAAATAAATACATAGTTGTCCAGAAACTTGAGGAGGAGTTGAAGACCGAGTCAGGTCTCCTCCTCTCTCAGGAGGACGCTAACAATTTCAGATACGCCAAGGCGAGGGTTGTCAAGGTGGGGTCAAATGTTGACGTTATCAGCGATGGCGACCTGATATACTACGACAAGAGCGCAGGACACACGATGCTCATCGAGGACGAGCCTTATACGATTATCCTTGAGAGGGACGTTGTCGTAGTTCTTGATTGATTTTCTTGATGTAGTTACGCAGCGTCTTCTGTGTATATCGGGGGCTTGCACCGAACAGCTCTGTTCTGTGTTCACTTATAGCCTCTGTTCCGTCAAGCTTGCGGTATATTGACTTGATGATGCCTATTGTCTGTACTGATAGGCAGTATAGTGCCTTCTGACCGTTCTTCTGGTTACGCCACTTGATGATATGCCCCTCCTCGCGTAATCGCTCGAACCATTTCGTATCCCAACTGAATATCTGATTGTACTCGTTGAAGTCTGTTCTGGAGAACTTGCCCTCCGAGTAGAGGAACAGGAGCATCTCCAACTTTGGAACTGTCAGGTCATACTTCACGTATGCCCATTTTCGGACGACCCTCCAGTACTTGAGGTAGTCATCACCCTTTACTTTTGATTTCATAACTTTGTATTTGAGTAACTCAAAGATACGAATATGCCACAAGAGAAACCAAAGAAGAAAAAACCACTATCTAACACTCCATCAGGTTTGGGAGCAAAACTTGGATCTGCTGTTAGAGAGTCATTCCCACTTGCAAAATCGCCAGCAGCACTTGGTGCAGCACTTGGTGCAAAAATGAAGGGATACATGGATAGCAAAAAGAAAAAAGATTCGTCAAAATACATAAAGTACCTTGACGATTCTGACAAAAAAAAGGAACTTAAACACTTCAAAAAGCACGGATCACCAAAAGGGTATCACATAGTAAAAGGAAGTAGAGGATGAAAGGAAAGAGCAAACCATGCACCTCAAAGGTGAAGAAGGCTATGAAGCCTAAGTCAGGCAAGAAGGGTGGAATGAAGAAAAAATACTAATGCCGAGCAAGCGAAAGAAAAATAAGATATGCGCTGCTGGGATAGCGTGGGCAAAGCGAACCTTCGACAGGTATCCATCAGCCTATGCGAACATGGCAGCGAGTAAGTATTGCAAAGACCCTAACTACGCAAAGAAGTAATGGGTGAACTCAAGAAGTGGCGAGACGAGAAGTGGGTCAGGATCGGAACTGACGGCTCTATAAAGGGTGAGTGCGGTACGAGCAAGAACAAGAAGAACCCAGACAGATGCCTCCCGTTGAAGAAGGCTCGCTCTATGAGCAAGTCAGAGAGGGCTGCTACCGCCAAGAAGAAAAAGCGAGGGGGTAAGCAGTTCGTGGCAAACACCCCAAAGGGTAGGGTAACAAAGAAGTACACTAAACGATGAGCAATATTCCACAGGGCACAAAGTTTCATGGGGTAGACCCATCGGTAGAGACCATCAACAAGGGGTCGGCTACAGCTAACGCACTGCGTGATGCGTACACCATTGATGATATGGTTAACTACTTCGGCACGAAGGGGTTATTTTCTCAGACGGAGGACGGCCCAGCCGTATCGGACACGACTGACGAGCTTACGATTATCGGAAACGGTGAGGGCAGCCTCAGCGTACCAGCAAATGGATTTGCAAAGGGGAATACGTTCAGAGCGTACATAGAGGGAGACCTATCGTCACTGAACAACGCAGAGCTTACCATCAACATAAGAGATAACGGCAATATACTTGCAACTACAGGGCCGATGACGCTTGTCACTACGTCTGGAAACTACTACTATCTTGACGTTAACTTCGTTGTAAGGCAGATTGGCGCAGCGGGTGCTGCTCAATTAATGACGTCTGGTATGTTCCAGTACACAAAGACAGCGAATAGTACACCTGAGGTCATAGGTTTCAATAACCTCAACAGCACCACGTTCGACACCACAACAGACAGCACGCTTAACATAACGGCTCAGTGGGGTGCGGCAGACCCGTCAAACTCCATTGACGCACATATACTCATCCTTCAAAGGGTATTCTGATGGCAGACAAGAGCAAGATGAAATGTAACGTGGTTCGGTCAAGCGACCGAGCTGGCAAGAAGAAGATGGTAAAGGCGTGTTCGGGCGGCAAGGAGAAGCTCATCCACTTCGGAGCGAAGGGGTACGGGCATAACTACTCAGCTGCTGCACGTAAGTCATTCAAGGCACGACACAAGTGCGACACAGCAAAGGACAAGCTAACAGCACGCTACTGGGCCTGCAAGAACCTGTGGGCAGGTAAGGGCGGATCTACAAAGAGTTCACCAAAATCACGAAAAGGAAAATACTGATGAACAGAATCGTAAAAAAGTCGAAGCCCAGAGGGCTTGGAGATTCAATTGAGAACTTCACACAAAAGACAGGCATCAAGAAGGTTGTTGAGAAGGTAGCAGGCGAAGGATGCGGCTGTGGGGCAAGAAGAGACGCCCTGAACCGCATGTTCCCGTACGATAAAAAGTAAAGTCGCTATCTTTGCATTCAAAGCAAAGAAAATGGCGTACACAAAATTACAAGCTGGTCAGGCTTTAGCGGTAATCCCGTCAGACACTATATTCATCCCTGAGCCATCCGTTCAGGTTCTAACAGGAACTGCTGACTTCAGCGTGGCAGGCACACTAACAGACGTAGGAACAACATTTCTAAGCAGCGGAATCAGTGGTGATGCCATTGTTTACAATACAACAGCTGCAATAGCCTACGATGTAGCATCTGTTATAGACGATCTTAACCTTGCACTTACTCCAGCAAGTGCTGGAGGTGCTACTGATGCCTACGTTATCTACAATGCCCCATCAGCTGGGTGTGTACTTTACGTTGGCGTGACTGGAGACGTTAAGGTAAAGACTATAGCAGGAAACGATGTCGTGTTCACTGGAGTACCAGCAGGTAGCTTTATGCCTGTTCAAGTCAAGCAGGTGTTCGCTACTGGAACAACAGCAACCAACATAGTAGCTCTCTGGTGATATCAATATCAAATAGTAATGTCATAGGAGGTCTCCCTGCTAACTTAAGCGGAGGTTCAACACCTCCATCAAGTCCCGACTTCGTGTCAACTTGGGATACTACTCAAGCAGGTTCGGCATCCGATACAGTTGTACTACCTTTAATATCATCTGGTACATACAACTTCGATGTTGATTGGGGTGATGGTAATAAAGATACCATAACAGTTTGGAACCAAGCCGAGACAACTCACGTATATGCAACGTCTGGTAACTACACTATTACTATTAGTGGTACTATTGAAGGATGGAGAATTAATAACGGTGGTGATAAATTAAAGGTTACTAATGTTTCAAATTGGGGAACTCTTACTTTAAATACTGTAGCCGCATTTTATGGTTGCAATAATATGACCATCACTGCCACCGATGCACCAACCTTATCTACTACTACTTGCCTACAAAATATATTTAGAGATTGTGGCTCAATAGTTGCACCTGACTTTAGAAATTGGGACGTTAGTACTCAAACTACTGCACAAAACGCTTTCTACAACTGTTCATCACTAACAACACCATCTATGAACTCTTGGGATGTTTCTAATATCCTTAGTTTTCAAAGTATGTTTCAAGGGTGTGAATTGTTCAATGCTGATATAACTAGTTGGGTTCCATCATCAGCAACTAATATGGCGGCTATGTTTGCGGGATATTTTGGTAGCACTTCATTTAATCAGCCAATTGGTGGTTGGGATGTTAGTAATGTACAGTTATTTGGTTCTATGTTCAACACAAACATAGCCTTCAATCAAGATTTGAGTGCGTGGAATACATCATCGGCTACAACTATGGTTAGTATGTTCCAAGGAGCTGAGGCTTTTAACGGTAATATTACAACTTGGGATGTAAGTAATGTTACTACTATGAATAATATGTTCCGAAGTGCATTGGTATTTAATCAACCAATTGGTAGTTGGACAACAACGTCATTGACTTTGACACAAAGCACATTCTTTCAAGCACGAGCATTTAATCAATCTCTTAATGGTTGGGATATGAATGGTGTTACACTGGCTAATGGTATGTTCCAAGGTGCAGATTCATTTAATCAACCTCTTAACGCTTGGGACACTTCAACGATAACTAATATGGCTAGTATGTTCGCTGGTTACTTCAATACCACGATTTACGACCAAGATATATCTAGTTGGGATATTAACCAAGTGACTTCATTTGTCAACTTTATGGGTTCATCTACTGGTTTATCAACAGCTAATTATGATGCACTATTAATTGCTTGGGATGCACAAGGTGCAATGAGTTTTAGTGGAACAGCTAACTTCGGAGGAAGTACTTACACGCTTGGTGGTGCAGCCGAAGCGGCAAGAACTTCACTTATAGCTAAGTGGGGTGGAATTATAGATGGTGGAGGTGTTTAAAAAAAGACAATGAACGAAATACGATTTCCTGAAGTACGAACATACTACATCTGTTTCGACAACGAGCGAACAGAAGTGAAAAGCTATGGGTGGGTAGAGCCAAGTCAAGTTTTTGAAACGATTTGGATATTTGACGAATTTACGGACGAAGAACAATGGATAGCAGAATTAGCTAATTGGGGAATTACTCCAGAATTTGATGAACAAGATAATTTAGTTTTATAAAAGAAGTTACAATGAAAAAATTTATGTTGTTATCGATTTCTATTATGTTATCATTAGGATGCTCTCAAGACACTAAAGTTGAAAATCATCGTAAAGGTAGTTCGGCTACATTACAAGCAACAATCTCACTTGATAATCAAGCGTTTAAGAATAGTACTTTAAATGATTCAATTCATGTGTACTCAAGCGGAGACTATAAACAATGCATTAAAGATGTTGTTGTAAATCCACCATGGTTAACACCTGATCACGATGTAATAGCAACTTGCAGTAGCACCTCAAGCGGATGGTGTTGGGCTGGTGAATCATCAAATTTTGAGCTTAAATTTATGAATAGTGATGATGTTGAGGCTGGTTACGTACAATTTCACGAAGCTTATGCCACACATTTTGAAGTCCATTCTATTAAATCATATAACGGATATTTAATAACTGTTAAAACAGAAGTGGTCAATAGAGCATCTACGTTTGAAATTAAAGTTACAGTGCAGTAAGTATTTAAAAACTTAGTGTTATGAGAGAATTTTTAGAAGAGATAGGCGTTAACATCGCTTTTGTGTTAGCAGGACTTGCAGGCTCTCTTGTTACTGTAAGTAACGATGCTACAAAAAACTTAAAGTCTTCTATTGCAGGTATCATAGCAGGTACATTTTCAGCAAACTATATGACTCAGGTAGTAGTTGAACTTACGGGTCTTAGCGGTAAAACTGAGTACGGTCTTGCTTTTATTCTTGGTTATATCGGACTCAAAGGTGTAGAGAAGATATCACAGAAAATATTCAACGAAGATGGTAGCAGTAGTAGTTAACGAGGTAGCAAACTTTGTTATGTGCGTCAGCGTGTTGATGATGTATGTGTATCTATACGGTGATAAGACAAAGGTTGTACACAAGTGGTCATTCGTAGGTCACTGGACTCTTAGATCAGGATTGATAGGTATTATATGTGGAAGTGCGTTGAATGTACTTACATTATCAGATCCTCCGCTGACTGAAGTTGTACTTAATGTAGGATTAGCCTTGACGTTTGTATGGGCATATCTATTCCATAGAAAGATGTTCAATGAAAGAATCGGGAAATAACTAACTTTGTAGCATGGCAACAATACAGGCAACACTTAATATCACAAGCTCTGACGCAACGTCTGAGTCATTAGCTATATCACAGACTGATGCGATTACGGTAACCAACCCAGTACAGAACACAAGCAGAATAAGTGTGGGGGCAGTTTCAGCAGAGGTTATCGTACCAGCCGCCAAGGCAGCCATAACCTATGTGTACCTAAAGAACACTGACGCCACAAATAGCCTTGACTTAGCCGAGGCAGCAACGAACGTAAGCTTCGGAACGCTTGGGCCAGAGGAGTGGGCGTTTGTGCCTATCAAGGCATCTGTAGGGCTTGAGGTAACAGCAAGCGCATCTACGGTTGTTCTTGAGTACGGAATCTGGACGCAGTAATGTGCTGCGATGGAGGACACAAGGTTCTTCTATTAATCATCATTACACTATGCGCTGTACTCATAATCCAATCACTGAAAATTGAACGACTTAGCAAAACATCTCATAAGCCAGTACCTGCCGTACCTGATAGCATTCCTGCTCGGGGTCATAGTTGCGTGGAAGGGCTGCGGTGATACAAGCGGTAAGCCTATTACCACTATCATCAAAAAGCCAGTTCCAATAATTGAGTATGTCGAGCGTTGGAGATACGACACCCTAAGATTTGTTCGTTGGAACACCGTACATGATACCGTGCATGATACCGTACATGACGTAGAGTACATCAATATCTACGATAGCGTTCTTGTAATAGATACCGTTAAGATAATTGACTCTTGGCTTACGGAGGTTACTAAGTATGATACTACTGCATTGGATTGTCAACTACGTTTGAGATGGCAGAACTACCAAAACCTGACCGAGAATCTTATAATAGATTACACACCAAAGAAAGTCCCATTGAAGTGGGCGTTGGGAGTACACGCAAACGCAGGGCTTATATCAGACTTCAAGACAAGCTATGTGCCTTTGATGGGGCTTGGCGTTCAGGCTACAGTAAAAAAGACGTACTTTAGCGTTGACTACGGATTCAACGGACAACATTACGTTGGAGTTCGGGTCGGAAGAAATATCGTAAATTTGTAACCCAATGAAATTAGAAACAACAGAGTTAGAGCAGATTCAGTCTGCAAGAGAGAAGTTCAATCAGGCAAAGATGACGCTTGGAGATATTGAGCTTAACAAGCAGGTGGTGCTTGGTGAGATAGAAACAATCAAGGCCGAGTTCAAGGTTCTTGAGGACGCACTCATCGAGAAGTATGGCGCTGACTCAACAATCAACATGACAAATGGTGAAGTTACTAAGAAGGATAATCAACCTCTTCAAAAAGTGTAAAATGGCAAGGATAAACAACACAGCAGCATACACAACGGCAACCCCTACTGCTGACAGCATCGTAATCGGGTCTACCGAATCAGGTGGAGACACTAAGAACTTCCAGATGTCTGACATTGCAACGTATGTAATGTCTGCAAACACACTTACACTTCAAGATGTTTGCGATAATGGATCGTCAACAACAACTGGAATCACTGTGGCAGGAGCAACAACACTGAACGGAGCTCTTGACTTGAACAGCACGGCTGACATATCTGGAAACACTACAATAGGCGGAACGCTAGGGGTTACTGGAGCGTCTACACTAAACAGTCTATCGGTTACAAACAACACTACAATAGGCGGAACGCTAGGGGTTACTGGAGGAGCAACATTCTCTCTTGGAGCCACTATAAATGGAGCTGGACTTGCTGTAAATGGATCTGGAGGAATAGTCGTGACCGATGCAGCAGGTATAACGTCTTCAGGAGGCCCTGTATCAGGAACAGCTCTTAGCACATCTGGAGGTCTTCTTGTATCAGGGACATCTATACTTGGAGACATTGACGCAGCTGGAGTTGCAGACATCGCAGACACACTTACGTTGAGCAAGGCGGCAGGAACAGGTCTTAGCGTTGTCGCTGACGCTTCAGTAGGTGGAACGCTAGGGGTAACTGGAAACACAACAATAGGCGGAACGTTAACATTAGGCAGCACGTCAATTGGAGCAACTGGAATTACCACGGGGACAATCCTAGCAACAGGAACAATAGCCGCAGCGTTCTTAGCTACAGACCCATCAGGAGCACCTGCAAGCGCGGCTGCAGCGGGAGTAACTGGCAGTATTGTAGCTGATGCTGACTATATTTACGTATGCACAGCAACAGATACTTGGAAGCGTGTAGCAATCGCAACTTGGTAATATGGATATCCGTAAGATTTCAGTAGGCGTTAATTACAAGGACGCCATGCACTACATCATCGGTCAGTCGGTGATAGGAGGTGAGTATGAGATACACCTTATCAAGTTCCATGACGAGATAGACTCTTTTAGGATATGGATATCAAACGGAGAGGAGATAATGCTGTGGAAGGAATTTAAAGACATGCCAATTTCAATCGAGTACAACATAAACTTCTAAAATGAAATCCCCATACATGTTCATCGTTCGCCCAAAAGACGGCAAGCGATACGCGAACATCAACGATGACCTTATAGTAAGTACATCACAGGAAGACCATAGGTTCTCTCAGAGGATAGCAGAGGTGGTCGAGCTTCCGATAAAGTATGACGGGCCGATAAAGGTAGGAGACCTCCTGCTTGTTCACCACAACGTATTCAAGTTCTACTACGACATGAAGGGTAGACAGAAGAGCGGAAGGAGCTTCTTTAAGGACGACCTATTCTTCGTAGATCACATGCAGTTCTTTATGTATCACAATGGAGAGAGGTGGAATGCTCACGACAAATACTGCTTCATCAAGCCAGTTGAGAAGAAAGACTCTATCATCTTCAAGAATGTATCTGAGGAGCCTTTGGTAGGCACGATCAGATACATCAACGAGCAGCTTGAGGCATTCGGACTCAAAGAGGGCGATGAGATATCATTCAAGCCAGACAGTGACTATGAGTTCACGGTTGATGGCGAGAAGCTGTATCGAATGTTTACGGACAACATAACGCTGTCTCTATGATATATTTCGCTGACGACTTCCTTAGTTCGGAGTGGTATGATAGCACAAAAGAACAACTTACCTCAAACGAGTTTGAGGAGGTTATAGCTGGCGATAAACCTTTTTATGTGCAGACTCCTTCTGCGGCATTCAACGAGATTGTTGAGTCTAAAATATCAAGACTTGAAGGTCGTCCTGTGAGAAACATACTTAGTTTCTTTAGGGTTGCTACAGATGTTTTGGACACAGATTGGAGGATACACTCTGATCAAAAAATAAATGGAGAGCAACCAGATAGAGCTATTGTGCTTTTCATGTCTCCATCTAATTCTGACAGTCAATTGAACGGCACTGCTTTTTGGAAACATCAAGAATATGGATACATGTTACCAAAATCAACAGACAAAGAGTTTGACAGGATGCTTTCAGAAGAATCAAATGATTTAAGCAGGTGGGAGCTGAATACGGTAATAGGACACAGGGAGAATAGGCTTGTATCATATCCTTCATCCTACTTCCATAGCAAATACCCAAACAAGGGATGGGAAGAGGGTAGGATTGTTTTTGTAATGTTTTATAGCCATGGGTAAGAGTAGAAGATATTCAGGAGACAAGTCATCTCCAAAAATGAAATACAACAAGAATGGATTCAAGAACTATAAAGGAGGAGATTATCAAAGCTGGGAGGATAGCAGTGAACCAGCTAATCAAGGTCGCAAAGGAAGAGATAATAAAGCCCGACCCAGAGGATGAGCTTGCGGCTGACAGACTAAAGAACGCTGCCGCCACAAAGAAGCTTGCCATATTTGATGCGTTTGAGATAATGAAGCGTATCGAGGAGGAAGAGGAAAAGCTCAACGCTCCTGAAGAGAAAGAAGAAAAGAAGTCAAGTGGAGGATTCGCAGAGAGAAGGTCGAGAAAGTAGGATATACGAGGTAATTGAAAACCACGTACCTAAAACCGTTCTATCAAAAAAGAACAAGGCTAAATCATGGACGTATGGGTATGACGACAAGTATGACATGGTCGTTATATCAAGGGATGGCACTGTAGGAGATGTCTACCTGATAGAGGGGCTTCGTGTTGCGCTACCATTAGTTCCTGAGAAAGTATTCTCAAGAAGTAAGAAACAATCAGAACAGTATTGGGAGGCTGAAGAGTACCCAAAAGAACTCAAGAGGATACAGAGCATATTCCAGTGGAATGAGATGCCATCATCCTTCAAGGACAAGTGGGTTGATTACATAGAAGAAGAGTTCGATAGAAGAGAGTTTGGACACTGGTTCAAAAACAACGGAACCCCAACGTACATAACAGGCTCTCACTACATGTACCTGCAGTGGACAAAGATTGACGTTGGGCTTCCAGACTTCAGGGAGGCCAATAGAATATTCCACATTTTCTGGGAAGCTTGTAAGGCTGACAAGAGGTGCTTTGGAATGTCCTACCTTAAAATCAGACGTTCAGGATTCTCGTTCATGGGGTCTTCAGAGGGCGTGAATACAGCAACGCTTGCAAAAGATGCAAGGGTTGGGATATTGTCAAAGACGGGTGCTGATGCAAAGAAGATGTTTACCGACAAGGTTGTTCCTATAAACAGCAACTACCCATTCTTCTTCAAGCCTATCATGGATGGTATGGACAGACCCAAGACCGAGCTTTCTTACAGGGTTCCTGCTTCCAAAATCACAAAGAACAATATGCACAACGTAGAGGACGATGTGCTTGAGGGTCTTGACACAACGATTGACTGGAAGAACACAGCAGACAACAGCTACGATGGTGAGAAACTCCTGCTGTTGATACACGATGAGAGCGGTAAGTGGGAGAAGCCTGAGAACATACTCAACAATTGGAGGGTGACAAAGACATGTC
>Ga0208150_1000845_pt1 | contig 11756 bp, 9 predicted proteins | sample DEB08_DNA_8_FD_184534 | JGI IMG/M metagenome (GOLD analysis project Ga0208150, IMG submission 184534) | Aqueous microbial communities from the Delaware River and Bay under freshwater to marine salinity gradient to study organic matter... | ecosystem: Environmental > Aquatic > Marine > Coastal ...
TTCCCGAATTCACTGATTTAGCAAATAGTTTTTGCGAGGAAGAAGATAGAGCCAGAGCTCCGGCTCCAAACAATGAATTCTGTAAAAAATTTCTGCGTGTAATCATATTAAAAATCCTGAATTTATTTGCGGTACATAAATGAATCTGAAGTCAGCAGAGAGACTATTACGGCATTAAAACTGCCACCGCTTTTGAGATAAGCCTGATCTGCATCTATTAAGGTTTTAGAATCGGAAAGCATTTCATTTCGGCCCATGTAATAGCGAAAAGCATGGCGTATTATAGACTGTCTAACGCGGTCCGATTTGCCTAACCTGTCAATAAGCTCGAGTGCATTTTTAACCGGACCGTCTAAAGATTTATCACCCGTCCCCTGTAGGTATCCTGTAGTATCGAGAGGAACACTTTTATACCTTAGTCTTCCACCGTGAAATTTTGGTTTTTCACTTAAAAGATGCTCCGGATATTCCAACTCTTCTGACGTTCTGAAACGGCCTAAATCATCATACATTTCAAAAGCATACCCTAACGGATTCATATTCTGATGACATTTCCAGCATTCGGCAGCTTCCGTTTTACCATGCAGTCGATCTCTCAGAGTTCTGTTGTGATCCTCTGGAATAGCTGCATCGACAGTTATAGGAACCTCCGGGATGAATCCGGCAAGCAGTTTTTCTCTGATCCATTTGCCTCTTTTCACTGGATCTGTACTTGTGTTAAGAGAATTTGCCACCAGCCATACGGGGTGAGTCAACATACCTTTTCGATTAGGGATTTTAAAAGGCTGCTCAACTTCATAAGACCAGCTTCTATGATCAATATTAAACATGTTTGTTCTATCGACAGGTCCAACTTTGTGGCCTTTTGAAAGTTGTTGGAAAACTATCGGGGTGCGTTTATCAGTTAATTTCCAGTTATCCGTAAATGCCTTCAACTTTTCTTTGTTAGTTCCACCACGGTATCCTAAACTTATAAGGAACCGTTTATTTTTTTTGTAAAATTCAGCGGCAGACATTGAGGGAAGGACCTTGAGTAAGCTCTGATATTTTTTCTTACGTTCTTCAACTGCAATAAGAGTTTCCTTATTGTCTCCGTTATGGTAGAGGTAGAACTTTTCAGTAGTAAGAAGCTCCTTAAAAACATCCTTGTCTTTCTCGAGAATTTTCTCTATCATCCTATCAGCATCATTTATCATCGCTTTCATGGATAGATCATACCTTGGTCCTTCAAATCTTGAGCTGTCTTTGAAGATAGTGTGGGCTTCCTGATAGCCAAAAAACTCTCTGAAGAATCTCACTTTCATATATTCCCGGGAATTAATTGACAATAGTCTTTTTATTTGCCTGGCGTAATCTTCCTGACTTTTCAAAGCTCCTTTTTCGACGGCTTTTAAAAGTTCACTGTCAGGGTCTTTGGCAGTTAAGGCATACGAAATAGCATGGGCTGCTTCAAAAGGAGAAAGCTTTTTACGGCCATATTGATCTGCTGGGCCGGAACCATATTCTGTGCGATAAAGAAAATCCGGCTGCAGCATGACTGCAACCAGCATTCTCCTAAGTCCCTCAACATTGCCTACCTCTTTGATGGCGGCTTTTGTTAAATTTTTACAGTCATTCATCTCCCTTTCAGAAGGAGGTCTTTGATAAACAATCGAGAATTGAAAATTAACTGCAGCTTCTATTTCTTTGTCAGATGGAAACGATTTTTTCTCAGTGATCAGTTTTAGAGGGTTTCTCCCTTTATACTTTCTATAGGTGATTTCAAAGACTTTCTTTATACCGCTAGCAGCAGTGCTCTTTCTGCCTTTGGGAGGGTTTTTCCGAATTTGTTCATTGCGTTTGATATCTTCAGGAGGAAGAGTGCCTAGCTGAGCGTAGGAAATAATCTTGGCATTGCTCAGCATGGTGGCAAAGTGTCCACCACCAACTATTTGGTTATCATAATATCTGACGCCTGATTCACTTGGAAGATTTACTGGGGTTTTAACTTGTAAACGTAACTGCTGTTGAACAAAGCTATTTGAACCGGCAATTCTCTTAATGCGGTTTCTAAAAATATCAGGTGAGATAATCCAGCGTCTGGCTGGAGTAAAAGCAGCGCTCTTAATTTCTCCGGAAAAAAGTTCCTCATGATTTACATAATTTCCATAACCTGGTTCATTTAGTTTGGTTCTAAAATCTGATTTTTTATTTAAAGACTTAAATTCTCCGGAGATCCATTTTAGCAAAGCCTTTTGTTCCAGGTCAGACAGTTGTTTTTTCTTTTTGGGTGGCATCTGCATTAGAAAAATCTGCTCTTCAATTTTATTAAGCATTTCGAAACGGGTATCGGCTGCAAGAGATGAAAGGTTATCAAGCCTGAAATCGCCTTTCTGTACATCTTCATCATGACAATCTATACAGAATTTATTGAGCGAAGATTTTATATGAGTTGGAATACTCAGGTTTTCGGCTGAGACAACTGTTGTGGCTATCAAAATGAGAAGCAGAGTGATTTTTAATATTTTCATGACATTGACCAGATTTTAAATGATTTTAACTAACTTTGTTGAGCAGTTTGGCTTTTGTTACGGCCATTGACAAAATTTTGGGAATTCACTAGCTTATACTCATGAAAAATTGTAAGTTAAAAGCTATAGGTTTAGAATAAATAATTCAAAAACTAAATGTGATATGTTTAATACAAGATTAACTTTGCTTGAGAAACTTAAGTCAAAGTACAACGAAAATGCCTGGTCGGAGTTTTACGACAATTATAACAGTTATATTGGAGCTGTTATTGCGAACTTTCGTGTACCCGCAAGTGATATCGATGACCTTATTCAAAAAGTGATGCTGGTCAGCTGGGAAAAAATTCCAGAGTTTGAGTACAACAAGGACAAAGGCCTTTTTCGCAGCTGGTTAATACGCATTGCTAAAAATGTAGTCCTCAACCATTTTGCTAAGCAAAACAGAAGTGCCAACAAAATGAGTGCATTTTCTGAATCTCAAAAACTTAACGATATGGATGCTGTTCTGGCAGAGACTGCTGAAAAAGAATGGCGTATTCATATCTCAAAAATGGCTTGGGAAAGTATTCGCAATAACTATCAGGAAAATGCTCAAAAGGTTTTTGATCTTGTCATCAAAGGTTGTCCAAATAAAGAAATTGCAGAGACCCTGAATTTAAGTCAAAATGCTGTTGCAGTTTTCAAAAAGAGAATCACCGAAGCTTTAAGAGATGAAATTCTAAGACTCGATGATTTCCTTTCTTGATTATTAAGTAAGGAATCTTTTAATAGCCCCTGTTTGCTGACGATTTTTGCGAATCATCGTCTGACAAAGATCTCCATAATGTTCGATCGAATTTCCATGAGCGTTTAAAAGAGTTGTAAAACTTGCCGATTGTTTTATGACCTTCGCTGCCGAGGTAAGGCAGTCGAATGTAGCGGCCAGCAGGTTACAGTTTTTACCTGACATAATGATGTATGGCATCTCAAGACCTCTACTGTGGTGGTCAGGGACTGGCACATCTTTTTATTTTTTTTATTTTTCCCGTAACATTTATTGGTAACGCAAAAAGGTTTAATTAGAGAATAAACATACAGAATGGAATTATGATGAAAAGATTTACACTGATTGAACTTTTAGTTGTTGTATCAATAATTGGGATTCTTGTCAGCTTATTGTTACCTTCATTGAACAAAGCACGTCGCGAAGCAAGAATTGCTGTATGATCTAAGAAAAGTAACTTGGAACCAAAGGGCAAATATGTCGGACTATTACAGAAGTCTTAGCGATAAAACAATTCTCATTGGGGCATGCTATAAGTGTCCCCTCGAAAAACCAAAAGATTATTGTGCACTGGAAGAGATTAAGTGTGAATCATACAAAGAGGCTTTTAACAAAATTCAAAACCTAACACCTAAAGAACAAGCTATACTGGCACATAGATGCCGTCAATGCATGAAGGAGTCAGAGTAATTTACAAAAAAAAGCAGCCTCGAAAGGCTGCCCAAAAATTAATATTTTATAAAAGATTACTTGAGAGATTTAATTCCCCAAATTTCAAAACCAAATGGAAGCCAGTGTTTAATGGTCAGCGTTGGGTTTGGCTTAAAGGTTCAGTTTATTTAGGGAACTTAAATACCAATGCCTGGCCTTCGGCTTATGCAACTCCGAAGTTTTTAAGTGATAACTCTCGTAAAGCTTTATTTTCCTGTAAGGTCAATAGAAATAACTTTCATAACATTACAAATTTTGCACATGGTGTAATCGGAGAACAAAGAGTGAATCCAGCACTGGAGCCAATAGGGGAGAATCTCGCTGAAGGTACCAATGTAACAAGGCTTGATGGAAGTGGTAGATTTGAACGAAGTTTACAAAAATACTCTGCCTTAAACAATGGTCAGGATTTCTTATACTTCACAGAGAAAGATTAAAAGCCAGTGTAGAACTATTTACCGTAAACTATCAATGTTTTTTTACTGTAGATACCCAAAAGAATACTGAATACTTTTAGGTCAGCAAAATAGATTTCTTCAATTCCTGCTTTCCTTGCTTCATTGAGCATATGCTTACCAGGCAGCTCACCCAACTATGAACGATTCATTTGGATATGATACTGCCATTCGAATAGTAGATGATTCTAAATGGCCTGTATTAAGCGATTTTAATATGGTCGGCAGCACTTGGTCCATATCGAATCACAATAAGTCTGGCGTTCAAACCAAAACATTCAACAGAGATATTACTGATGAAATTGTACTCAAAACATTTAGTATTGGAGGTAACTCCTGCTATATAGACGGTTCCGTCAGGTGGTTCACTCCAAGTGCCATGACTTTTTATAAAGAAACCTCAGATGGGGTTAAAACCGGAATGTATAAAGTTCTGGATTAAGTCCCTATAAAAAGCCCTTTTTATAGGGCTGCTGAGCTTTCAAAATGTATAATAAAAACAATCTTCTTTCCCCATGAAAACTCTCAAAAACTCAACGATATGGATGCCGTTCTGGCAAAGACTGCTGAAAAAGAGTGGCGCATTCATATTTCTAAGCTAGCCTGGGAAAGTATTCGCAACAATTACCAAGAAAATGCTCAAAATGTGTTTGATCTAGTTATCAAGGGAATGCCGAATAAGGAAATAGCTGAAAAGCTCGATATGAGGCAAAATAGCGTTGCCGTATTCAAAAAGAGAATCACCGAAGCCCTCAGAGATGAAATTCTAAGACTCGATGATTTCCTTTCTTGATTATTAAGTAAGGAATCTTTTAATAGCCCCTGTTTGTTGACGATTTTTGCGAGACATCGTCTGACAAAGATCTCCATAATGTTCGATCGAATTTCCATGAGCGTTTAAAAGAGTCGTGTAGAAGTTGCCGATTGTTTTATGACCTTCGCTGCCGAGGTAAGGCAGTCGAATGTAGCGGCCAGCAATGTCCAGGTTACAGTTTTTGCCTGACATAATGATGTATGGCATCTCAAGACCTTTACTGTGGTGTGTTTCGCCTCCGGACGGGAAGTAGAAGATCATTGTGTTATCGAACATATTGCCCTTACCTTCCGGAATAGTTTTAAGTTTTTCAATGATGGAATTGATCTGATCTAGATGTGAAATACGGGTGACAGCTCTGGAACCTTCGTTACTCAAACCTCCTGCAGAGGCATTATGTCCTAAAGCATGAAGGTTCACAGTGGCGCTTTCGATTCCCGGGAAGCCGTTTAATGAAGTTCCGATAGTATCCATGACGTAAGAAACAACATTCGTTAATCCAGAAGCCATCGCCGCGACCAGTACATCTGTCATGGCAGCCTGCTTTTGGGGCGTAGTCGCGTTAAAACCTCCATCGGCATGTACCTTATTTAATTCCGGCATATACTTCGCAGCACCTGTTGCTTTACTGGCTAATTGATTGTTGCGTTTGATCATCTCATCAAAAGAATTAATACGGTTTAGTAATGCACGTTTTTGTTTACTGTTTTTAACTTTACTAAGAGCTCTCTGAAGTTGACTCTTATGAAAGTTTATCATCGCCGTATCGGACTCAACTGACTTTGGGTCCAGCACACATTTGAATACTTGGTTGAACGCTGTTTCAGGATCTGCGTAACAACTGTTTCTTTGATATAGAGATGGAACAGAAAAACCAGGGACAATGCCCTTTCTATTATCTACCAATGATAATTCTACACTCGTAAATGGAGACGGATTTAAAAAACCGAGCTCATAATCAACTGTGACCCTTTTTAGGGCGCTGGGACTACTCGCTTTTGAATGAAAGGCACCCAAAGTAGAACTGTGTGAATAGTGACCATTCTCAATCATAGTAGCAGAAATGCCCTGTAGAATGGTCATGTGTTCTTTATGTTTGTCCAAAACTCTCATCCACTTAGGGAGTTCGTGCTTATCCAGATCAGCTTCAAAAGTACTTTTGCTGCGCTCCAGTGACTTTTCCTGCTGTGAAAAGCTCGGAAGGGCAAGTTCATGCGGTCTTAGTCCATTAGATTTACGGATGAAAATAAAACGCTTTGGACCTTCTAGATTTTGGTTCTTAGCATGAAGCTTGTTAAAGCCTGGAGCCAAAGCCATGGCAGATGCACTTAGAGCAGATGTTTTTATAAAGTTTCTTCTGGTAAGCATTTTTAGTCCTCGATAATTTTTTTGCGGTAAATAAATGAATCAGATGTTAGAAGCGACACAATTACGGCGTCAAAACTGCCACCACTTTTGAGATAAGCCTGATCTGCATCAATGAGTGATTTAGAGTCTGAAAGCATTTCATTCCGTCCCATAAAATAGCGAAAGGCATGTCGGATAATCGACTGTCTAACTTTTTGGGATTTTGCCAAACGCTCGGTTAATTCCAAAGCATTATTAACTTTACCGTCCAACTCTTTATTACCGGTTCCATGCAGCACTCCGGCGGTGTTTACCGGCAGTGTTTTATAGGTGCTCCTCCCATCCATGAATTGACCACTAAAATTATCTTTTTTATTCTTTGCTGTTTTTCGCAAATGCTCTTTGTACTCCAAAGGTTCTTCAGTTCTGTACCTGCCGAAGTCATCATACATCTCAAAGGCATTACCAAGAGGATTCATCTTTACGTGGCATTTCCAGCAGTATTCCTGCCCGACTACTTTATCGAATCGCTGGCGCAAAGTTTTGTGATGATCTTCCGGTACAACGGCATCAACAGTCACAGGTACTTCCGGAATAGTTCCGGCAAGCAGTTTTTCTCTGATCCATTTCCCCCTTAGAACAGGATCAGTATGATCATTTTGTGAATGTGCGGTTAACCAGGCGGGATGCGTCAGTAAACCTCGTCTATTATCCATTTTTGCCGGTTGCTCAGCAGGGTACTCCCATTTATCTAAATTATAATTAACATAGAACTTAGCAACATAAGCATTTTGAAGTCCTTTTCCTGAACGACTTGCGCCCTGTTTTGCAATAGGTATAGATGATTTCTGCCCCTGCCCGTAGAGCCTGTCTACTGTCTTCATCTTATGGAGGAAACCTTGCAGTATATCTCCATATTTTCTCTTCTCTTTGAGCGATTTTGCATCGATTTTACGATATCCGGAAAAGCCTATGGCATTGATAACATCTTTGTGTGCCAAAAGATCTTCTTTCGTAAACTTCTGCCAATTTTTGTCTTTGAAGTAATTGTAGGCATATCTGTTTTTATCAACAATTGATTTCATTGACTGGTTATCTCCGGAGTGAAAAACATAGTATTTATCTGTGGTCAGAATTTCCTCAAAGACATTTTTGTCCTTCTTTAAAATATGCTCGATCAGCATGTCGGCCTCGGCAACCAGATGATATGAAGCCCGGTCATATCTAATAGCTCCAAAGCGTGATTCATCTTTGAAAATGTCTATTAAATAGGGGTAACCTAAAAATTCACGGAAAAACCTGAGTTTACGAATAGGCAGATTGGTGATATTGGGGTAGGCCAGCTTTTCATTCTCAATATATGAATCAACCATGTAATATTGATCGCGCTTTTTCAAAAGGCGTTCTATTTCGCGTTGGTAATCGTCTTTGCTGTTTAGTCTGCCCTCAATAGCGGCATTTTGAAGTTCTTGGTCCGGGCCGCTGTCTGTTAAAGCATAAGATATTGCATAACTGGCGTCTCTGGGAGAAAGCCTACGACGTCCATGTTTATCTTCTTTCCCAGAGCCAATTTCATAGCGGACAACAAACTCTTCATTGATCATAACTGTTTGAATTATCTTTTGGGCTGCATCAGCTCTGTTGAGTGTATCGGTGTAAGAACTCAATAAGTTTCCATACTGCTCAAGTTCTCCAGTAGTTGGTTTACGCTCTAGAAGTTTTACAAAAATTACATTCAGGAAATTATTTACCTGACTGTCAGAAAGGGGGGATTCCTTAGCCTGTTTTTTTCTGAAATCTTCATCCCATTGTGCAAAGCATTTGTTTATAACTTGTCTGTAAGTATCGCCTTTCTGGCGGAGTTTGAGGATGGTACTATAGATAATACTGCTGATTTTATTTGGTCTGAAATTTATTGAGTTAAGCTTGGCATATTGTTCATTCATCATGGATCCACTAATTAGAGCCATGTTGGCATTGAGGACGCCGATATAACGCATTAATTCATTTTCATCAAATCCCCGGTAAAACCATTCTTCTTCGCAAAGAGAGATTATTTTTCTTTTGATTTTTAATCTTTTGGGTGAGTTATAATTAGCATCAATTCTCTCCTTCTTGCTCTTATATTTTTTGGGAAATATCTGTAATAAATCGCGATCTTCCTGACTTATCTGCGGCCAGACTCTTCTCATAGTATCAAATAGAACTGGAAGTGAAATAGTTTTAACCCTCCGGTTCAGCCTGTTTCTATTCTCATCTTTTAAGATGAGGAGGTCAGTCGTGATGGATTTAAACTCAGGTAAGAGCTCTTTATCATTCTTGAAAATGTGTTTGAAAATATAATAGTCCTTTGTTGTAAGCAGTTTTCTAAGATATTTTTGATTGTTTTTATGCTTCAACTCAGCAGAGCTTAATACAGCAGCGGTTGCTTTGACCAAGTCATTATCTGTGTGGCCGCCGACAATTGATTTCTTGGCCAGTTCGACTATGTAGCTGGCAAAAGCTTTCGAGTTTTCGACCATGGTCTGAAACTGGCCATTATCAAAGCTATTATTGGCGTAATAACGCACTCCTGATTTTCTAGGCAGTAAAAAAGGGTTTACCGATTTTGAATGAGCAATACTCTTGATAACTTCTCTTTTTTTGTCAATTGTGCGCTGAAAGGCTTTACCGTATAGAAGGTTCATTTTTTCGTTGAAAATAAATTCACTAACCAACCACTTCCGGTCATAAGTAAATGGTTTTAGATGTTTACTTTCTCCTGAAAATAACTTTTCGTGATCTAGGTAATTGCCATATTTAGGGGCGCTGACCTTTTCAGCAAGGTTATTGGCGTTATGTGCTTTTAATTGATGCTCAATCAGGTCCACAATGCCTTTTCTTTCCTCAGAAGTTGGCTGTTTTTTCTTTTTCTCCGGTGGCATAAGTTTCAAAAACATCTGTTCCTGAACACTGGCTAAAAGTTCCAAGCGTTCTTGAGATTTTAGGTCCATTAGATTATCCAGACGGATATCGCCTTTCTGAACATCTTCATCATGACAGTCAATACAGAATTTCTGTAAGGAGAATTGAATATGGTCAAGGATTGGCACATCTTTTGCAATTACAGGAAAATGTCCAAACAGTGTAAATATAAGTATTATCTTTAAAAGCTTCATAATACCCTTTTTATGATTAGGTTTTTATAAGCTTTTTCGAGATACTGAAAATATGTTACACTTGAACTTAAAAACTTACAGAATTTTTCTTCAAAATTTGTTTTGCCAATAAATTCTCATACTTTTTTTTCTTTCCGTAACATTTACTGGTAACGCAAAAAGGTTTAATTATGCCTCCCACTTTTGACGCCATTTATGGAGAGGACGTAGTCAAAAAAGGAGCTCAAAACTTTTTTTATTTCTTGCCCCGAAAACCTACAATTCCCGCTACCGCTTCTTAAGGATGGAACTCACTCAGTAGGAGCATATGCTTACCAGGCATCTCATCCAACGATGAACGAGTCATTTGGATATGAGACAGCCATTCGATTAGAAGGTGATTCTAAATGGCCTGTATTAAGCGACTTTAATATGGTCGGCAGCAATTGGTCCATATCGAATCACAATAAGTCTGGCATTCAAAGCAAAGCATTCAAAAAAAATATCACTGATGAAATTGTACTCAAAACATTCAGCATTGGCGGTAACTCCTGCTATATAGACGGTTCAGTCAGGTGGTTCACTCCAAGTGCCATGACTTTTTACAAAGAAACCTCAGATGGGGTTAAAAGCGGAATGTATAAAGTTCTGGATTAAGTCCAAATGAAAAGCCCCAAAAAATGAGGCAGAAATAACTGCTTTAGGTCATGAGGAAATCACAATTAAACCTCGTTTTACGCACAATAACTCTCCAGACGGCGTTGTCGGTATAGTATTCCGGGATGAAGCAACTTATCTATCTATTGCCATCAGAGGATTATTTTTAAGAAAATCCCGGTAGAGAATCCCTTTAACATTTTGTAAATCTTCCAAGCAGATATTTTCTTTTAAATAATTTATAGCTTCTTCAGTCAGCCATAAACACATATCGTCTGGAAGCTCGTTTGTAAGGTGTTTAAAATCCTCATATGACATTTTTTTGTACATGAATCTCTAAGTAATTTAATTTTATGGGATGACTTATTAATTAATGAAATAACTTTCTGCTGAAAGCTTAACGGTCAGGTCTGCCGACAATTTACCGAAGGCGGCCTGTGCAGCTTTACCATAGGCAGTTTTAGGGTATTTTGCTGCGAGATTCCTCAAAGGTGCAAGGTTAAATGCATTGAGCTTCTTGGTTTTATTTATTCTTTCTATGATATTGTGAAAGTCCCGGCCCAGTTTTAATTTTGCCGCATTCTCTTTGCTCTTAAAGAACGTGATATAGTGCTGCAGCTTTTCATCATAGGCAGGAATTCCTTTGTACATTCTGGAATTGTTTTTGATCATCATGTAAACACTGTAAATATCGCCTGAAGAATCCAGCTTATTAATCAATAACAAATGCTGTTCAACATTAGCAACAATCATCTTCGTCAACATTTTATTGATCTGACCTTCAGGTTTTTTACTCTTCTTAAGATTTGCCATTGCCTGCGACCATTGATTCACTTTAACTAGCCCAACGACTCTTTTCAGATCTGCCGGCAGATCAATAAAAATGGGAAAGTTCTTAATGCCGGCACTTTCATCTTTCTCAACTGAACCACCGTTCTCTCTTACCCAGGCCAAATATTTTGCCGCAGTTTTTGGTCCGGGCATCCACCAGCTGGCACCGTTTGATTTCAAAGTGATCTTAACTTTGTCGTGATAGGTGCGCTTTCCATCCATAGAAATTTGTGCCGATACATAGCCGCCAACTTTTGATGGATTGACATCGATTAATTTATATGGCTTCCCAACAGGAACATTAAACGGCACTCTGAAAGCCATAGCTTCATCGAGCCAGATGGCCGTCAGGTCTGTGCTGCCTCTACCGCTGTGTCCGCCTTTCTTATTATGATCAATAATCGATGTACAGGCCTGCTTTGCTTTAAATGCCGCTTCACACCATCCAAAGTGAGATTTACGGCGATCAATATTTTGATACATGTTAGCATAAGTGGCATTGAAGTACATTGGCACTCCTGTAACTCGTTT
>Ga0208150_1000846_pt1 | contig 11756 bp, 10 predicted proteins | sample DEB08_DNA_8_FD_184534 | JGI IMG/M metagenome (GOLD analysis project Ga0208150, IMG submission 184534) | Aqueous microbial communities from the Delaware River and Bay under freshwater to marine salinity gradient to study organic matter... | ecosystem: Environmental > Aquatic > Marine > Coastal ...
TATCTGCTCGGACATCTCGCAGCTTCCTGACGAGTTCTGGGAAGGTTACCGTGGTAATGGCGAACCGTATGGTCTCATCAACCTTGACGCCTCACGGAAGATGGGCCGCACGTTTGAGACGGAGTACCCTGATCCCGACGTACAGGGGTTCAATCCTTGTGCCGAGCAGTCGCTTGCCAACTATGAGACTTGTTGTTTGGCAGAAATCTACTTGCCGAACATTCAGGACTACCACGAGCTGCTAAAGGTCGCCCGGTTCCTGTACCGCATCAACAAGCACAGCCTGGCGATTAAGTGCGCCATCAAAGAAACAGAGGACATCGTCCATAAAAACATGCGAATGGGCATCGGCGTGACTGGTTACTTGCAGGCCACCGACGAGCAGCGTAGTTGGTTAGACGGTTGTTACGAATACTTACGCAACTATGACAAAGAATACTCTAAACTGGCAGGATACCCAACATCCGTTAAACTTACAACAGTCAAGCCATCTGGAACGCTTAGTTTACTTGCTGGCGTTACACCAGGGGCGCATCCAGGATACAGCGAGTTCTACATCCGACGTATCCGAATGGCAGCTGATAGCGATCTGGCATCTACCGCCAGGAAGCACGGGTACCCTGTGGAGTACGTGCTGAACTTTGACGGGACCGAGGACAAGTCAACTGTAGTGGTTAGCTTCCCCTGTAAGTTCCCGTCGAACACTATGTTTGCAGGTGACATGACTGCTATCGACCAGCTTGAGGTGATTAAGCGCCTTCAGGCAGAGTGGTCGGACAACGCGGTTTCGGTCACCATTTACTATAGGTTAGAGGAGCTAGACGAAATAAAGGAGTGGCTTCGTCTCAACTACAAAAATGTCAAATCGGTCTCCTTCCTCCTGCACAGCGACCACGGTTTTAAGCAGGCTCCAATGGAAGAGATTGACGAGGCAACCTACATCGAGATGTCGAGTCGTGTGATGCCGATTCGTAGCTTGGAACAGCTCGAAATGGATGAGGTTGAGATTATGGACTGCGACACGGGAGCGTGCCCAGTTCGATGAAGCGTGTGAGTGAGTGCTGGATATCCCAGCTGTATTATTTCGGATAGCGAAAGGGGGAGGGTTCTCGTGTGTTACCTCCCCCTTTCTTTTTCAACCAACCACGGTTCAGCTTACTTGGTTCTTCGCAAGTAAAAGCTTGATCTCCTGAATGTCCTTTAGGAGTTGTTTTACGTCGTCCTTAAATTCGGTGTTATCCATTTCCAAAGCCTTTACACGAGCGGACAGCTTGTTGTAGTCAGACTGGAATTTTAGCCAACCGCTTATCAAGGCTCCCGCCACAGCTAAAAATTCAAAATGACTTAGGTGCTCCATTAGTTTTTAGTTTTTTCTATTGTCCGTCCCGCGAAGTACGCACCGAACGCCGTTAACATTAAGACCTGCAACAGGTCTACATACGAATCTTTTACATCAAAGTTGAACTTGCCGACGCTGTCGAAGACCATAGTAAGGCAGAACAACACCATAAGAGAAATAAGGGTCATGGGTCGTATTAGCTTGGCAAGCTTGACATCGCTCGACATATCAGCCTTCCATCGCTCCGTGACGGTCTTCTGAAATTCTACCTCCGCGTCAATGCGTGCCTGAACCTCTACAGGATCTACGTCTTCCAGTCGTAGCAAGTTCTTTACCACTCCGAGTCCACCGCTGTCTGGAAGCAGGTCGCCCACTGTGTCCATAAGGTGTGGTGCTTTCTCTTTAATCCAAGCGCCCAGCTTGGTGTCTTTAATCTTCTCCATAGTACCATTCTTTTACGTCGAAACAAGGGCACGCCTTTCGCACTTCTGGCAGGTCGCGGTGCCCAACTACCTTTGCTTCTGGGAAAACGTGTGTAAGGGTGTCAAGGATGCTTCGCATGGCCTCTTTTTGTTCGGGCGTGCGGTTGTCCTCTGGGTCCCCTTTGGGGTCAAGCCCTCCAGCGTAGCAGATGCCGATGCTGTTGGCGTTGAATCCTTTTGCGTGAGCGCCAGGAATAGACACGTCGCGCCCCGCCTCTACCGTTCCGTCACGTCGAATTACGAAATGGTAACCACAGCCTTTCCATCCGAACTTCTTGTGAAGCCGATCTATCCAGTCTACCCCAACGTCCATTGTGGCGTATGTGGATGTAGCATGTACTACGATAAGGTCAATGTGTCGTTCGATCATTAAAACTCTTCTTCTGTAGGTGTCCAATCTGAACCTGCTAAAATCGCAAGTATCTGTCCGTGCGTGTACTCTTCACTGCGTGTTGTAAGAGCAGCAATTGAAGCAGGCATATCCCCTTCGTACTTTACAAAGCTTTGCGTGTCAGCCAAGTTTTTTCTCAGCGTATCTGCTGATGTCTCCATGACCTCAGAGAAGTCGATTGTTCCTACCTCTGTGAGGTCAAACACTACGTAATGTCTGTCTTCGAAATGCATTATAATCCGTGTTTGGCTTTACTTGCATTGTAGTTTTGTAGAACCTGTGCAGCAGTAAGTTCTGCATCATACATAAGGCATTCGCCTATCAAGCCGTCGTAATAATAAGTTCGCTGGTCATCTGCTCCCTGACCAAAAGTTGCACCACTATAGTCTACTACATAACTGCCGCTTCCTGAATTAATAATTAATCCTGTTGTCTGCGCAACTCCATTAATGTAAATCTTACCGCCCGCTGCTGTTCTACTCCCGTCGTGAGTAAAAGTAAATTGCGCTGGATTAGTGGTGTGCGTCGTGGATGTTCGCCAATATTGTCTTTGGTTATTGTCATAACGCGCAGCGGCTGTCAGAACGTAGTAGGAATTAGCCGCATTCCAGCTTATATACAACCCTACAAATGAGTATTGGCTGCCGTACTCAAACGCACCGAACAGACACTGAGTCCCGTCCTTAGAATCGTGGTCGTAGAATGCAGACCACGTATAAGCATCAGCGAAGTTAGCAGGAACCATTGTGCTAGGCACAGAATTTAACGTGCCTGTGTAGTCGTTCGTTCCATCAAACTCAACCCACACACTACCACCAGTTGGCTGAACTACTCCGTTCCTGTACGTCAAGTTGTAACCTCCTGATCCTTGGTCAACAAGTTGTGTAGATGTTGCTCCTCCGGTCAAAGAGGCATCATAGTGATGCACAAGGTTTGAAGTAACTATGCCCGACGATGCTGCGGGTGCATCTATACCGCTAAACGCTGCGATGTCCGCCTTAGTTACATCGCTTATCTTAGACAGGTTAGCCCAAGAGGTGTCGTTTACTTTGTCTATGCCCATTACGAAATCTCTACCCAGTCGGGTGATGGTTTAAAGTAGATGAGTGCGTCCCCTCCTTGGTCGGTTCCTATGTGGTATCCGATGATGCGACTGTAGTGGGTAGCTGTCGTTGGGGCTGCTGCGCTAATGGCTCCGCTTGTTCCGAGCCAAAGTGGCGCACCAGCTGTTGCTCCTTGTGGTGGTTGGGCGTTGGTGTTCACCATTCCTTCAATCGTTAGCGTTGTGCCGTCCCACCAGCCTAGGAAATTTTTGGCCGACGAGCTGCTAGCGCTTGCAGCGGTGTCGTTCATGAAGTCACGCACCGTGTCAGTTCCCCCGGTTTGGCTTACGTCAAATATTCGGTTTTGGTCATCCACGACTTCGCTATCGCTGTACTTCAAGCGTTTTGATGTAAGGGTCAAACCTGTGGCAGTGCCATTAACTACAACCAACTCGTTTGCATCGTAGCTCGCGGGCGCATCGGAAAGGTCGAGGAATGAAGCGGCTGCGATTCGTGCGTCCACCGCTGAGTCGGTGTAACCAACCTTGGCTGTGTTAGCAGTAACTGACGTGTTGTTGGATACCTCAGTGTCAAAATCACTTATCGTACTAGCTGTTTGCGTGCCAGTATGGTACGCTCTGTCGAGCAGAATCGAGTCAGGGCTGTTGAGCGTTGCGCCCGTAGCAATGCCAGTTAGTTTAGTCCGTTCTGCGGTGGTGATAATAGCACCACTACCTGCGCTGGACACATCTGTGAGGTCAGTCACACTTGCTGCTGCTATCCTAGCATCCGCATCGCTATCTGTGTACAAATCAGTCGTCAGGGCTAATTGACCTGAACTGTCAGGTAAAATTGCTACGGTGTCAGCTGTGTTCCCTGAAGTCGGACGAATCCATTGCGTATACAAGCCGTCGTCAAACTTAAAGAACGCGCCCTGCTTAACTATGATGTTAGCTTCATTTGCCGCTGTCAGCCCGTCAATGTGCAATGCTGTGAACGCAGTTGTGCCACTGCTGTCAGTAGCAACTATAAACTCAATGTCACCAGGTGAGGTCTCAGTCAATACAACCTTCGTAATTCCAGTACTAACGGTTGCTTTGGTTGACTCTAATTTTAACTCACTATCAGTGCCACCCCCATTCTTGATTGATGTGTCTGCGCCTTCCTTCAGCAAAGAGTACAACAAATTCAACTTACCCGAGGGTTCCCAAGCCAATCCAGTCCACTGAAGTACGTCACCGCCAAATGGCGCCGCAGCGTCCACGTCGTCTATGTCATCCATGTCAAGGACGACTACACCAGTTTGACCATTGACTGAATCTACAGCGCCTCCACCCCCTGCTTGTGGTTCCCATTGGTTTCCGTCCCAGGTCAACACATCGCCCGTTGAAGGAAGTGCCGTGGTCGTGTCCACATCGTTTAGCACGTCAATAGACTGGCCGTTTACCGCCGTTACGTTTTCGACATACACCACGGTGACATAAGACTCGTCGCCAGTTGTTGACTGATTGTCTTTTACACTTAAAATCTGACCGCTCTCTAACGCCATAACATCATTAAGCAGAGGTGTCATTTCTCCCAATGGAGCTGTTACTTTATTGACTAAAACGGCACTACTGCCAGTTTCGTTATCTGTAAAGTATAACTCCACAACAGCTTGGTGATCCGCGTGAGAAAAATAAACTTGCTTGACAAGCGTCGTTGAAGCAGTCGCCCTTAAAGCAGTTGTAGGGTTCGTTGTTTGATTTAGCTCTACGAAAGCTGTTTTATATGAATTAGGCATAGTTATTTTTCAAGGAAAAAGTGAAACAGCTCGACATCAGTAGTATCTCCGCCCGCAGAAATGTTGTCCAAATCTACGGGTTCACTTACTTCTATGTAATCTAATTTTGTAGTGTGTTCAGCTACCGTAGTAGCCAACGTCGTTGTCTTGTTGAAGGTGAACGAATCAGGTCCGCCTGGGGCAAATCCTCCGTTCCCCCCTCCTGGAGGATTGTTAGGGTCTCTACCCGTGTCGGTCTCGTCTTGGTTCGTAGGAAGCTCTCCTGAGTAGCCACATCGTAGCGCTTCCACACGTTGAGCGTGATCCTTTAACTGAACGGTTAGCGAGTGAGGTAAAAAGGTCTCAGTTCCAGCTGACAATTTTGACGTATGGAACTTCTTGTATGGACGACAGATGTCCAGGTATTGCACTTCAGGGTCAAGCCTACCCCGTATGATAGTTCCAGATACAGACTGCCGTGTTTTTCCTCGGATGTTGAGCGCTCGCTCGGTAGCATAAAACCCCATCGCTGGATACATATCTGCATACGGGATGTCTGTTGTGTCAAATCCGTCGGGATGAAACTTTAGGTTGTCCTCCCTCAGCAGCGGTGAAGAGGTGTCGCTAGGATGGGTGGCTCTATAACGACCAAACGCCCTGTTGCCTGAGTTTTCGTATGTAGCCCCAAACGCAGTAGGGGTCAGTTCGATCTGCTCAGAACCGTAAAGCACTTGACTGTGAGACACGTACCTGGCGTCGTAGTTCTCCGTTCCATCGCCTAAGTACACTTCGATACCAGACAGCTGAAAAGATCGCAGTATTGAATCATTTTCGCTGTACTGATCGTCTGTAGCTGAAACTGTACTTTTCGTAACCAAAGGCCATGTAGACGCTGCCATAGTTGCGCTCTCGACCGAACTAGTAAAGACGTCAATCGCGTTGCCGTTAGTGTCAAGTATTGGGTTCCAGTTCATGTTGTGAGCAACCTCGTAAAGCCTCAAATATGGGTATATTTGAATTTTATCGAAAGACGAAGTAGCCCCTTCCGCGACAGTAGGCATCTGTACTTGCTCATCAAAGCGGTAGATAAAGTTGATTCGAGACTCATCTTCTACTAGAGCATTGGCGTCATCAGGGTCTTGCTTTAATAGCGGCGGCGTAAAGAACACGTATGTGAATTCCCAGTCCTGAAGAAACTCATCAGTAGACCCAGCGTTATCATCAGTGAGCACGGTTGGGTCAGCCCCAATCATTACTTCTAAGTATGCTGTGTCGTAGTTAGATTCGTCTTCTCGAATCCACGAGTACTGTTCGTAGGTCTTTGGCAGATAATCTTCGCTGGTGTTGGGCACATCTATCGATATCGTGCTTGCATCACTCAAATACCGCAGTGTGCGAACCCTTCTGCGTAATCTAAACCAATAAGTTCCATCGTAAGCACGAACGTCCATTCTCACGACTGCAATATTACCCTTGTTTTTTGGTTCAAATGAGTCAGCAGGACCGTCAGGGTAGTAGTAAGTTGCGTCGCCAGAAAAATGCAATCTAAACGAACCGCCGTTATCTCCGTTTGGTACGGACAACTCGTCCACGATACCCTGAGCAGGCAGGTTCGAGTAATAGTTGGACGTGGTTATGGCATACAGGTTTGTAAACTGATCAATGTCAGATATACGGTGCAGGTATGTCTCGAATGTAGGGCCGTCGTATCCAATGCCAGACCGAAAGATGAGGTCGCTACCAGCCCCTTCGTGAACTTGTGCTACAGACTCAACAGGGTATACGCCACGCCGAGCTGCCCCCCTAAGAAAATTGGCGCCTATGTGGTCTAGATACGTTACTTGTGGGTCGGTGTCCTCGTCAGTGCCATTAGAGTTGAACAATACAGAGTGGCTAAACAGCCCGTTAGCGTCTTTCGTCCAGTCGAAATACCCGATCGTGTCGTCATCTCCGTTGATTATGCGTTCTCGATCAAACAGGTGAAATTTGCCCTCTGAGAAGCAAAAAGTAGCCCCCAAAGAGGCACAAATGTCGCTCAAAGCGTCGTATGTGGACGTAAAGTTGTCCTTTCTGAGCGCTCTTTTGCGTTCAAACCCCTTCTTTCGACCCTCACTAGGCTTCGGGCGAGTGTAAAACGAGTCCGACTTAAGGAAGTAGTGGTCAAGCACCGCGTCCGTAGAGGGGAACGTGTTATATGTGTCGTTTACTGGTCGAACTAGGCGATGCTCTGTGAACATTGGATAGTCATGACTGCCGTCCGTATTATCACCCTGAAGCACATAGTCGATCAGCGCCCAGTGCGGCAGCTTCTGAACAATCTCCTTCAACCAATACACAAGAGCACGTTCACTAGGCTCGTTTTGTGTTGTTTGGAAGATGTCTCCGTTTGAGTCCTTAAAGTCTATGTTTTTTAACGATGCTATTCCGTCACTAGCCACAAACGTGGTCAGGATTCTACCATCGTTAATTTCTTCTGTAGTCTCCTCTGGGTGAATTATACCCGCCCATTCGAAGTCTTCTTGCGTTTCGGTTTGACGGTAGAGCATGGCTACCATTCTGAATTCATGGTCCCCAAAGCAAGGCACGGTTACATGCGTTCGCTCGTACTCCGTTAGATAAGCCGAAAACTTCAGGGAAGAACTCATGATCGGCTGCAATACATCTTCAATAGAGCCTTTCCAGTCTAGTGTGAATCCAGGCTCTGCGATTTCGACCTTAGAAAACGGTACAAATGATCCCTGAGACGCAATGTTAATATCCCACAGTTCGAGTCGATAAGAGAACCCATCGACAACCTTATACGTCGTACTTACTACTCTTCTAGCCATAAATTCTATCTAATGCTGTTGCCCCTCGTCGCGTCCCAAGCACAATGTCAGACCCGCTAATAAAACCTTCGGTTCTAAGCGACCCCCCTTGTTGAGTAGATCTGGTGCTAAAAGAACCCAGTCCTGAATTGTCTAACAAAAAATTACCAAATCCAGCAGCTTTTATGCTTCCAGCTGCCGTTGCTAGGTTTGAGCCTGCGGTTGCAATTGTCGCCAAAAGTGCAACAATCCCCCAGGCCACGGCTAATCCAGCGAGCTTTGCAATAAGACCTTTGATAGCGTCAACCAACCCGGTCCTGATCGCATTGGCTAAAGATTCAGTTCCGTCCAGAGCGCTTTTAAATGCGGTTTCGAATATGCTGCCAATACTGACAGCTAAAGCCTCTATTTCTCTAACATTTGCAAGCAGTTCCTCTTGACTTACTTTTTGGACTAAATTATCAATTGCTTCACTTGCCGCGTTTGCTCCTGTCTGAAGCTCAGGCATGACGTCAGACACTCCCGTAAAGGCCACGGCCAACCGTTTTGCGGCCTCGTCATCGGTCATTGTCTCAAGGGTTCCGCTTACCTTTTCTCCCTCAGAGTTTAACCTCTTTAAAGGCTCTAAGGGGGCGTTCTTGCGAAGTTTATCGAAAGACTCGACCCCTTTCAGTCCAAGTTGCGTGATCTGTTGGCCTATATCTCCGAAACGTCTTTCAAGCTCCTCTACGTACTCAAAATCTACATCTTTACCAGAAACAGCTGCCGATTTGAGGTCAAGTATTTTGTTCTTTAGCTCAGTGTATTCAGCAATAAGTTTATCGATGTTGGTGATTGTTCCGTCATCAATTTTTTGCTGCTTTAGGTCTTCTTTTCTTTTCGCGGCAATAGCGGCGAAGTACTGATTTATTGCTATAGTGAACGGATCTTCACCAAACAGGTTCACGCCTGAAGCAATAATGTCTTGTGCTCGCTTTTCAATAGCTTCAGCCACGCCCACAGGCACCAGTCGTTTAGCAATCTCGTCAACAGGGACAGGGGAAACCCCGTCCATAAAGTCTAACGTGAGTTGAGCAGCTCCAGCTCTGACCCTTTTCTCTATCTCACTAAAGTCAAGGTCGTCCAGAGATTTTATCTCGGCATCAACCTCCAACTGCAAAGCGGCGTCTTTTAACGAGGCTTCAGCAAGCCTATCGCCTTCCCCTAGCGCTCTATTTACCTTGTCTATAAGCGTCAGTATTCCCTCAATTGCTATGGCGTAGCCTGTAAACTTTAGAACTCTACCGAGGGCAGCAAACCTGGTGCTGGTTTTGACAGCAGCGGCCCCAGCCTTACCAGTGGCTACCGAAGACGCTATAGCTGCGGAGGTTTGAGCATTAAAAGAACTAGCCACAAACCCTAACTCGGCTCCGAGCTGTCGCATCACAACCCTGGTTCTTAAAAACTTAAAACCTAATCCAGCCACCACTCTTCCAGCGAGGGCTATACCAGAGGTTAAACCTCCAATAATCAACAAAAGCGGACCTAAAGCCGCCAGAAACGCAAGTGTTAAGCCTATAGTTCTTTTGGTTTGAGTGTCCATTTCAGAAAGAGATCGCACAAACCGAGTAACGCTTTCTACAATCTCCTTGATGTTTTCTCCAAACTGCTCCTCCAACTCAATGGCAAAGTCAGCGAGTGCGGACTGAAGCCTACGAAACGAAGCAAGCAAAGACTCGTCCAAAGCATCAGCAAACTTATCTACAGTCCCTTCCGAGTTGTTTAGCTTGTTTTTAAGCTCGTCAAACAAAGGCAACAGGTCTGCCAAGCTCTTTCTTGCACCAGCTCCGCGCAGGCCAAACTGCTCAAGTTCCGCTGCATACCCTTTTGTGGAGTCAAAAAGCGCTGCCAGAGCTTGCTCTGCATTTAGGCCATCTTTAGCGAGTTGCCCCAGGATACGACGAAAAGACGTACCACCTCTACTTGCCTCAAAACCCTGGTCAGCCAAAAGACCCAGAATAGCAACCGTCTCGCTTAACGAGATCCCGTAAGCAGCAGCTTCAGAGGCAGAGTAGTTTAGCGCTGTTCCAAGCGTCTCTGCTGTTAAAAGAGATGACTGTGTCGCTTTAGCAAATACGTTGGTGATAAAAGTGGCCTGCTCAAGGTCACCGCCCAAGTCCTGGAGCGAGTCTCTAAATCGATTTTGATTCTTTACCACAAGCTCTCCAGCCTCGGCCAGGTCGATGTCCATCGCTTGCGCCAGCTTTAGAATAGAACCTTGCAGTGCAAGTATTTCGTTATCTGTTTTTCCAAGCTTTGCAAGGGACAACTGAAGGGTGCTGACCTCTTCTGCTGTAAAGATTGTGCTAGCGCCTAATTCCCTTGCCGTCTTTACCAGTTTTGCTATAGGCTTGTCGGCACCACGGATACCCTGTATTTTTCTCTGGGCAAGGTCGAAGCTAGTCCCCACTCGAACGGCTTCTCTGCCTAAAAGTATTAGCGGAGCAGATATTGCTGTGGTAATATCTCGCCCCGCTCGTGTTGCCGCAGCTGAAAACTTGCTTAAAGACGTAGACGCCTTCTTCATTCCGGTGCTGAAGTCCGTTACGTCCGCAAGTATTTTAGCCGTTACCGTTGTGCTTGTAGCCATTAGGTAAATGTTTTAAACTGTTCGTACAAGTCCTGCGCTATTGTCTTCGTAGGAGCTTTTTTATGATCCGAATGAGGATTGAAGTCTTCGGGTTTGTACTTCTTTCCTTTCGAAGAGTTTACATTAGCGAGGAGAGCCATCTGTGATGAGGTGTGATTCCACATCAACTTGTCTCTCAGCATAAGGCCACTACTAACGGACGAGACCTCGGCCAAAGTCATGGTCCAGAATGACTCAGGAGAAACGCCTGCTTTTATTGATTGCAAGTAAAGCTCAACAAGCTCAGGCGTCTCTGCTGAATCTTCATCCGTTAGCGCTTTCCCGCGCTTTCTGTATTCATGGCTGAGGCCATAGCTTCTGAGATAACCTCAAGCTGCCCTGAGTCTAGTATTTCAGCAATGAACACTTCCTTGTTAGTTGTGAACTTCTTTCCAGAGTAAACACAACTATTAACTACACTGTAGTAAGCGATCAAGGGAATCGCAGTAAGCGGGTCGTCCTGAACCCAGGTGTCAAAGTCAGGAAGCTTTAACCCTTCATTTTTAAGCAACAAACGCAAAGCGTTCATGGTAAAAAGGGCGTCTTGATTCTTGTTTTTAACCTTGAGCTTAAACTCACCCCGAAAGTTGTTGGATAAATCCATGTGGTTGATTAAGGGTAAAAAAGGGGCGACACGACCTTCGCGCCGCCCCAAAAACAAATATACTACCTGTTAGGCGATAAACTTGTACAAATCTCCATAACCTCGGAAGGTAGCGCTGTATGTAGCGATATCATCTACACCTCCAGTGAGGGTGGCAGTTTCGATTAGAGCTTGACCCACGTAAGAGACAACACCACCATCGTCTCCGTTGCCGTCAGCACCTACTTTTGTGGTGAAACGAACCAAGACGTAGTAAGAGTCTTTTGCTGCGTCCAGAATGGTGACAGGGCTTCCTGTGTCACCACCAGCGTTTGCTGTAAGATCGATCAGCCCGTCAATAGTAAAGTTCCATGAGAACGCGCCTGACGCGATGTAGTTAGTTGACCCACCTTCTCCGTTACGAGCAGCAACTTCGTTGATTGTGTTGCTCGCATCCAAAGAGGTAGATGTAGCGGCAGCCAAAAGTTGTGAAGCCCCAATGGTCTCTGCTGCAGAAATGGATGATGCCCCTAAATAAAGGCCCCCGAACTCTTGGTCGGTGGTATTGTACCAGATAAAGTGGTCTCCGTCTGAAACCCCGGCAGGATTTGACGTTGGAGCTGTCGTACTGCTGTAGACTTCTAGTGGAGAAGTCTGATCGGTACCTACGAAGTAGACACC
>Ga0208150_1000848_pt1 | contig 11747 bp, 19 predicted proteins | sample DEB08_DNA_8_FD_184534 | JGI IMG/M metagenome (GOLD analysis project Ga0208150, IMG submission 184534) | Aqueous microbial communities from the Delaware River and Bay under freshwater to marine salinity gradient to study organic matter... | ecosystem: Environmental > Aquatic > Marine > Coastal ...
AACTCAACGGAGAGGTGAGCATTACCAACCCAACGGGGAGGTGAGCATCACCAACTCAACGGGGAGGTGAGCATCACTAACCCAACGGGGAGGTGAGCATCACTAACCCAACGGGGAGGTGAGCGTCACCAACCCGCTGACAAATACAAATACAAATGCGCCGACGGTTTTAGTCGCAAACTCTCCTTGAGTTTGTGATTGTAACTCTCTGCGCACGTGTACAGCATCGCCGCGAATCGCGATTGCGATGTAGCTAACTGCCCGAGCGGTTAGCTATACCTTCGCTGCAATTACGATTTGTCGCTGTCACAAACCGTTCGGCACTATTTGCAAAGAATAGGCCTGCGCTTTTGGCGCGCGCACCCCAGGGGGGGGGTGGCAAAAGCAAGCAGTGGTATATAAAAAGCCAAGTCAATTTGTGTGAGAAAAACACTAAAAACAAACCTAAAGAACCGACCCCTTGCGGGACCCTCATGCTTTTTGTGCGTGTAAATATAACATAAGAACCCGGCCTGTTTGAGTTCCTGGTGCTTTTTGTGTTACTATATTCCACTGCAGTTTTCAAACGCAACCCCTGCCCCGCACGTCAAGCTTCCATCCGTATTCGAGATGGGTTTGTACTTGTCTGAGTGCAATTTCCATCGAAATCTCTATACGATCTTCGATCCTGTTTCTGATATAAGTTTTCTTTCCTCCAGTTCCATACATAGAAATCACATATCCATCACATGGAAACCAGCTACACCATTGATCGTCATCTCGCAAGGTGACAGGCGAACCAAGCCGCAAAATATCGACAGGTGATACCTCAGATCGCTCGCAGTAGGTCCAGCGGTCTTTCGCCACAGCTTCACCGCAGCCTTCGCAACTCAAGGAAGACCAACGGAAATGGCGAACCAGTGATACACCCTGGCAGTAGCCGCAACGCAAAAGCGCTCCTGTTCGCGGCGCGCGGGTGTGACGAGTGATCAGTTTCATCAGTTGGTACGGAAACGATCGCTTCTCATGCAGGTGATGATTTCGCAAGCAGCCAGCTCCAGGCTGATGAAGTCAGCACCACTGCCGGACTTACCCCAACCCCGACATGACATAACGTCGCCATCACTACATTCGTATCGCCAGGAGCGCCAGAAGTCATCCTCGGCGCAGTAAGCCTTGAAGATTTTGCTTTCCTTCAGGGCTTCGATGATTTGGTTGCGATCAAGCATCGGATCAAGAGATAAGCGGTAAGCGGAGCCCGTGCCCCATGCCGTGAATTATGCCATGGAATTCGGCGAAGCGTCAACCTCGCCGAGCAGTCTCAATGAGACTCGCTGCAGCGCAGTGAGTCTCACTTCACCGCTAACGCCCATCGAGGCGCACGGGATGACTCGCCCATTTCAGACTGCAGCTCACGGCACACAACCTTCACCACCACACCATCGGTGCTCCAGGGTCGCTCCCAAAGCTTCCGCGCCTTCCAGCGTGAATGCAGCAGCTGAACCTCCTCGATGCGCGTGGTCACCAGCGAATCCACGCAATCGAAGCCCAGCTCTTCAAGCCGCGCCATCGCATTGACCTCTGTGTGCTCCTGGAAGGCGCCTCCGTAGGCAATGAAGCCCAATCCACCTGAAACAGGTTTCATGCGCCTTAGAGCCGCTGCTGGAGTGCTCTGACGGCCATCGTGCCCCCATAGCTCACCCCGCACCTGCAGCTCACCTGCGTGATTCACCCGCTCAGGCACCAGATCACGCAGCACTGCCGTGCAATCGCGGCCGCTGCGAGTCCAAGCAGCGTCAAGCGCACCATCGACGTAGCGCAGCGCCACAGCGGCCCCATCGATCTTCGGCTGCACCAGCACTGGCGCGCCAGTCCACCAGTCCTCAAGCGGCTGGTTGTCGAGCGACAGCAGCGCCGTGCCACCACCAGGGGTATGCAGCTCCGGGGCAAACGGCGCCAGAACCTTCAACTCGCGGCACAGCGCATCGAACTCGGCATCGGTCATCAGCGCATTGCCTGCGCGGTAAGCGGCGTCTGCCTGACGCACTTGCTTCCTCAACGAATCAACCGACATAACCGATAAGCGATAACGCGGATAATGTAGCGCCTATTTCAGGGCATCGTCAAGCGCCTTGCTCAGGATCGAGGGGAAAATCTTCCGAGTCCCCCTCTCGACCACGCCTTCGAAGTTGAACAGCGGTGGCACGTTCGGATGCTCGCGGGCGTAAACGAACAGCAGCTGAAGGTCGTTCGACTTCGCTCGGTAGATGCCCGGCTGCAGGCGCTTAGAGCTTGGCTTCGCTGAACGCTGATCAGGCACGGAGAAATATCTCCATATCGAGCCTTGCTTGCCGCTGCCTCGTCTGGCGTCGGACTTCAGGGCCGACAGCACTTGCTGGTACTGACCAGGGGTCATGTTGCCGTAGGTGTTCTTCCGCACCCCACGACCCTTGAGGAACGGGATCGCGTAGTAACTCGCATCGACCACGCCAATAGCCCTGATCGCCCTGTTGAACCGGGTGATGTAAGCCGGGCCACCTCCAGTGACCGGGTGGAGATATCGCGCCGGATCCTGGCCTTTGGGTCCATCTTTCGAGATCGAGACCGTCAGCTCAAGACCATCCACCGAGTAGCGGGGTGAGTTGATCGTGAACGGGACCGGGTTTTTGAACTTATGGCGCATCTCACGCTGCAGCTCACCACGGAGCTGAAAGCCGAGCTGTTTCAGTGCGCGATTGCCGGCAAAGGGCAGCTGCGCACCACGAAGGGCATCAATGCGCCTGATGAGCCGATCGGCCTGGAACTCGATGGTGCGTGCCATGGCCACCAGCGTATGCGAGATCTCGGGAAAGGTGGTTCTTACGCCCTTACACCCCCATTACGCCCAGGTGTAAGGCCGAAATCCTTTGCAGCGCAGGCGATCTCCCCTACTTACTTACACTACTTACATCTAGATAGATATATATATAAAGAGGGGGGTTTAACTAATTATCTTTAAGATTATATATAAGGGGGTATATATATATATAGGGCTATGTTTCCGGCGTTGGCGTAAGATCGTAAGATTCGTGCAATCCCTTGCAGCGCAAGGGATCTCAAGACCGTAAGTTCCTTACGCTTCCGGCTGGAGCGCTGACAGGGGGATTTTTACAGCCCTGGACGAATTTCCCGCTCCACTGAAGTGTGTGACACCTGCGCGACTGGCTCCGGGCAATCTGAGCAGCACCGTAGGCCAGCAATTAGCCCAAGCGGTATCGCGAAGAATATGTGCAATGGCTTGCGCAGAATTTGAAACGAATATCTCGGTGCTGACCACCTTGATTCCATTTCGCCCAAGAATGGCTTTTGCCTGGCTGTAATCGACATCGGGATCGTGCACGCGACCCATATGCACGTCGACCAATTCGCCGATCGAGCGGCTGACTGTGCGATCCCCTTCGACGCGAAGCTGAGCCTGCATGATCCGTTCGATGCACGCCTCCTCGTCGCTCTTCTCGCTGGCTTGGCTGTATGACTCCCAGTCGTTCTGCCGAATCAGTCCTGCGGCTTCCTGGTCGGTCGGCGCGATATCAAACATCAGACACCACGCGCCAGCCAGGAGAGTGCCGTATTGATCGCCCATGCGCTGGTTGTCGAATTCGACAGCAGCAACGCGGCGGAAGGTTTCAACGGCCTTGCGAACGGTCGGGATCATGGCGACCATTCGCGCCTGGAGGCGGCGACCGATGGATTCACTTATATATGTAGATAGATCGCGTTCCAGGGAGCGCCAGCGTTCGTTGCGTTGCTTGGCGTCAGGGATTGCTTCTTTGGGGTTCAGGAGGGTGAGCTGAACGAAACGGGTTTTGTCAGCGCCTTGCTTGAGAGCGGTTGCGATCGATGACATGAAGAACATCGAGCGAACGGTGAAGGACTGGATGGTGCCGTCCGGGCTGCCTTTAAGGAGGTTGGCGCGTGACTCAAAGGATGCGATGCGTGCGAGGGAGAGGATTTGCTGAATGCGTTGCTGGTCGTGGCGCTCGTTGGATTCGCATTCATCGAAGACGACAGGGCGAGCATCGGATTTAAGGGATTGGCGGATGCCAGCTTCAGTGGTGTTGCCGACGACGGTGAGGCCGATATCGCCAAGGAGGGGCATGATGAAGTCCTCTAGAACCGTGGACTTACCGGATCCGGCGCCTGCGGTAAGCCAAGCGTGAGGGCGCCACTGAAGTACGCCGCATATTGGTGCGAGTGCAGCCCAGCCAGCGAGGAGCATGCCGGATGCGGGTACTTCCCATAGGAAGCGCTCGGCGATTTCAACGATGTGGAAGGATTCTTCTTTGGTTAGGGGGTTGCCGATTTCGGGGCCTTCGAGTTCCGAGAGGCGTTGATATATGAAACGTGAACCTTTGATGCGTTGTGCGCTGGGTTGCGGTGTGCCATCAACGATTAAGCGATCACCGAGATGAAGGATGGGGCGGTCATCGTCCCACCATGCACCGCGACCACGAATGCAGGAGGGGTTGTAGACGCCGACTTTGGCTGAGCGCTGGAAGAGCGCTGATGCTGCTGCGACCCAGTTGACGCCGGTTTTGCTGGGGAAGAGGGTCTCCCAATATGGGAGTGCAGCAAGAGCGCAGAGGTTAGTGCCGGTGTGCGAGCCACGGCTTATGGAGATGACTTGGCCAGTGCTCCAAGGTTGGTAGTAATAGTTGTTGCCATCGAAACCGAGTGTGGTGAAGTGAGTTTCGGTTTCGGGGATGGGTTCGGGTTCTGGTTCTGGTTCGGGTTGGGGTTCGGGTTCGGGTTCGGGTTCAGGTGGCAGCTCGATTGGATCGCTGAGGTTGGCGGCGATGTATGCGCGTGCTTCTTCTGGCGTCCAGGTTGCGTCTGCTAGATCCCAGCCTTCAGGTGCATCTTGTGGTGGATTGACGATTCGAACACGCTCGATGCCTTCGCGTATGAGCTTGGCTGCGAGCTTGGCCATTGCTTCACGACCTGGCTTGTCGGCATCAGGCCAGAGGATGACGCGACGACCGACGAGGGGTAGCCAATCGGCTTTATTGATTGCTTTGCAGCCTGATGGCCAGGTTGTGATGAGCTGATCAGGGAAGAGGCGAGATGCGGCATCGGCGGTTTTTTCGCCTTCGACGACGATGACAGGATCGCTTGGGCGAGCAATCAGGTCAGCGAGGTTGAGAAGTGGTCGAGGGGCCGGTGGTGCTTTGAATTGCCAGCGTTCGCCGTTCCAGGAGATTGGGCGGATGTTTTTACCGGGGAAGCGTGCGACGAGGAATGTGTCGGAGTAGTGCCAGACATTTTCAGCGCCTTCGGTTGGTGGTGGTGTCGGCACGTTGAGGTAAGAGCGGATACGCGATAGGGATTCAGTGAAGGACCAGCCGGTGGATCGCATAAGAAGATCCATGCCGGAACCAGCGCCGCCGTTTTGATTGCGACCGCCGCATTGGTTGCAGAACCAGGAGCCGGAGCCATCACGGTCGTCGAAGCGGTAACGGTCTTTGCCGCCGCAGAGGGGGCAGGGTTGGTGCTTATCGGATAGCTGCTCTGGGGTTAGGGCGCAGAAGTGTGACAGCAGGTCGGGCCACCTGCCGTTGGCGAGATCTTGGATGTCGGTCATGCGTCTCCGCGCTGCATGGCCTTCTCAATGAGCAGTCTTATATAAGAATTACGAGACATCGAGTCGCCTCGCTTCAGGTCAAGCCAGGATATCTGGATGGCAGAAAGCCTGATGGAGAGAGGTTTTTCGAGCTTCAAGGTTTGAGGTAATGCGCATTTGCGCGTTTGAGGCTTGCGCAATGTAGTCGTTTGAGCTACGGTGTCAAGGCTTTATAGGTTACCGATGCAAAGCTCACCCTACGGGAATCCTTATGACCTTATTGGACAAACCAACAATCTTGAAAATTTAAATCTTTTAGAGCCTGCCTCTTGCGAGGGTTATGGGCTTTTGAGGGAGTCTTCAATCAGCGATTTAACTCAAGCGCGAATAAGACCGGTTTTTCGAAATATTGAATCTGAGCTTATCGAGCAAATAAATAAGCACGATATTATTGTTGGATGTGTTGCCTGGCTTACAAGTATACCGATACTTGAAGCGCTTCAATCCAAAAAAGTTCAATTTATTGTTCAGCAAGAAGATTGGCTTAGGCCTGATTCAGATGAATGGTCTCTGGCTAAGCAGCGAAGTCTTTACAGTAGTCTTAAAGGAATTGATAATTACACTGCTTTAGCAAGTTGGGGCGCACTTTTTGATATTCAGCCCATAAGACTTTCCGGTAAACCAAAAAACAAGCAAAGATCAAACGCAAGAATGCATCATAAATTTGTTATATTTGGCAAGGAGCCAGAGGATTGGTCCTGTACGTCGTTTGATCTTGTCTGGACCGGTAGCTATAACTTTACGGCAAATGCAACTAAATCTTTGGAAAACGGATTATTTATTCAATCAAAAGATGTAGTTGAGGATTATTTCCAAGAATGGCGTCAGGTTCTTCTTTCAAGCTTTCGCATAGAAGATCGTTGGTGGGGCGAGTCTTATGGCTGGTCCAATCATGATGAATTACTTCGTGATGGTACCTGATGAATCTCCGCCCCTACCAACAACAACTAATCACCGACATCCGCTTCCAGTATCAGCTTGGCAAGCGTTCAGTGCTTGCTGTACTGCCCACTGGTGGCGGCAAGACCGTGTGTTTTAGCTATATCGCGGAACAAGCTGCGATCAAGGGAAATCGCGTGTGCGTGCTGGTTCATCGTGCTGAGCTACTGGATCAAGCCAGTAAGTCAATGCCGATGCACCATGGGCTGATCGCGGCAAATCGAAGCATGGACCTTAGCCATGCGGTGCAGGTAGCGAGTGTGCAAACCTTGGCGCGACGCCTTCATCGGTTGCCGCGCGATTTCTTTCAGCTTTTGATTATTGATGAGGCGCATCACACCACAGCTGGCACATGGAAACAGGTGATTGAGCATTTCAGCTCTGCGAGGCTGTTGGGCGTGACTGCGACTCCGATCAGGACAGATGGCCGCGGCCTTGGCGAGAACTATCAGTCGATGGTTTGCGGTCCTAGCGCTGCGTGGCTGACGGATAACGGTTTTCTTGCTGATGCTGTTGTGTTGGCGCCACCAGGGATTGAGACTCGCGGGCTGCGAAAGCGAATGGGCGATTTTGATATGAAGCAAGCGGAGGGATTATTGCAAGAAGGTCAGGTTATGGGCGATTGCCTGACTCATTACAAGCAGCATCTAAGTGGACAGACAGCGATTGCGTTTTGCTGTTCTGTTGCGCACGCAGAAGCTGTTGCGGGTTTGTTTCAGTCAAACGGTGTTGCCGCTGCGAGTATTGATGGAAAGATGGATGCATTGCAACGGCGCGGGTTGCTGAGTTCCCTTGGTCGCGGCGAGATCAAGGTACTGTCATCTTGCTCCCTGATTGGCGAAGGCGTTGATGTACCAAGTGTCGGCGGTTGCATTTTGCTGCGACCCACTCAAAGCGTTGCGCTTCATCTACAGATGATTGGTAGATGCCTTAGGCCATCACCAGGAAAAGCAAAAGCGGTTGTGCTCGATCACGTTGGAAATACGCTCAGGCTTGGCCATCACCTTGAAGATCGAGAATGGAGTTTAGATGGCAAGAAGAAGCGTGATTCAGAGCGTGTGCCATCGGTCAAGGTATGTCCAGAATGCTTCGCGGCGATGTCTAGCCAGCTAAGCAGCTGTGAACAGTGCGGCTATGAATTCAAGCCAGAGCGAAGAGAGCTTGAGGTTATCCCTGGTCAGCTTCAGGAGCTAACAGCGGAAGCTGCTGCGAGGTCTAGAAAAAGAGAGCAAGCAATGGCCAAGAGCTTTGCGGAGCTGCAAGCGATCGAGAAGAAACGCGGGTATAAATCGGGTTGGGCTCAAATGGTTATGAAATCGCGATCTAAGGGCAACCGGGTATAGGTAAGCACTTGTACCTAGTGCTTGCGGTCGGTAGTTTGAAGCTGTTACCGCAGCTCCTGCCTTGGACTGGAAGACTGGTATTGAGATTTGCGCCGCTTACATCGGTGTGTGTTCGGCGATTTTATGGGTCACCTGGCTGATGATTCCCTAGCCATTGGCAGACGCATCATCCCACCTCGGTAAAACGTAAACACCTACATCTAGATCAATAATATCGTCATCATCACGGATGAATTCCGAAAGCTGTGAATAGATGTTGGCCGGTAGGTCTTCTGCTGGTGTGTTGCTGCGAAAGATTACCTTGGCTTTTATTTCAACAAGGTGAGCCTGCATGATTGCAGCGCAGCTTGCAACACGGTAGCGAGTGGTACATTGAAGCACATGAGTGAAACGCTAATTCAGCAGCAAATACGACTTGCGTTGGGCAAGTTCGGCTGGGTTCGGATGTTTCGGAATAATTCAGGCAAGCTTCCTGATCCCAGGACCGGCAGGTGGGTTGAGTTTGGCGTTGGCAACCCCGGTGGTGGCGATTTGATTGGGTGGCGCACCGTGAAGATTACGCCTGAGATGGTGGGACAAGAGATCGCGCAGTTCGTGAGCCTTGAGGTGAAGACACCAACGGGACGAGTCAGACCCGAGCAGGAAAACTGGAAGCGCGTGGTTCTGAGCAGTGGCGGCCTGGCAGCGATCGTGCGCAGCGCCGAAGATGCTGTGACAATTATGAAACACATTGCGCTTAAGCCAGATACGCGCTAGGCTTTGTGGGCCACAAAGGCTTACCTTTTATGGATTGGACCAAGATTCTTCAAGACGCTGGGGTGCCAGATCCGCCAGGTCGTCAAGATACGCTGCGAAGAATGAAGGAGACTCGCCGCTTTAAGGCGACAGTCAGGAGTATTTCGACAAAACTGCTCAGAACGATTGAGGTCGATGCCAGAGATTACTCTGATGCCTTGATCCAAGTTCGCGGAATGCTTCGCGGCCACACGCTTGTTCGCCTTTCTGAGGATTGATTATGTCCAAGAAAATTTCTGATTTGATCGCTTTTCTGCTTGCAGTAATTACCCTTGGCGCCATTGGCGCCGAAGTAATGGCGCATCACTCCTCTTTTCACGATCCCTACCAAGAAGAAACTAACTAATGTCTCACCTATTTCCTGACCAGCAAGATTGCTCGAATTGCCGTTATTGGCGCGAGAATGTATCTGAAATTGATAGTGGCAACTGCTGCCGTCACCCACCTATTCCTTGCCCCGGCCTTGGCGCTACTGCATATGCCTGGCCGATAACTGAAAGCGGCGATTGGTGTGGAGAGTGGTGCCTATGAAATACGTTTTTCACTTTAAGTCCTTAAATGTTTATGAAACCATTGAAGCATCTTCTGTAGCAGAAGCAAGGCACAAGCTTTTCAATTCTGATCTTGCACCCTATTACCAGGACGCTGTTCTTTTAAGCAATGAGAAATCGGATCTCACTGATCAAAGAAGATCGAATTTGGGATTTACGTAAACAAGGTTATGACTACGATTCAATCGCAAGAATTGCGAATGTATCGCCAAGCCTGACAAAGGTCATCAGGAGGGTTAGGCGCAGACCATCAGCCGACAAAGATCCAATCAAAAGGGGTCGTAAATCGGGATGGATGTCTGACGCTCAAATCGATGAGATTAGGCGTAGGCGATCAAAGGGCGAAACTTATCTATCGATTGCAAAATCGTTTGACGTTACCCATGGTTGCATATGGCAAATATGCAATGGCAAGACTTACGTGACGGCAGAGTCTGACCAGGGCTATCAATTTAATTTCTCAAATCGTCTTACAGCATGAACCTTTTTATTGTTGACACCGAAACCACGGGCCTGAGTCCAGCTGATTCAAGATGTATTGAAGTTGGCGGGATTTTATTTAGTGTTGATGATCGCGCCGTGTTGGGGCAGTGTTCATTTTTGCTGCCAGCGGATGAGAATCCAGTTGCGCACATTAACGGCATCAGGGCTGAGCTGACGAAGCGGCCACAGGCTGCGCGATCTGGCCTTGAGTATTTTTATGCTTTAGCGAAGCATGCTGATTATGTGGTGGCTCATAATGCTGATTTTGATCAGCAGTGGTTTGGGCAGGGGCCGTTACCTGCGTTGGCACAGAGCTGGTTATGCACGATGGATGATTTTGACTGGCCGCGTATTACCAGGCAGCGACCGAGTGTGATGCACTTAGCGGTTGCGTATGGGGTGCCGGTCTGGGCTGCGCACCGTGCATTGACTGACTGTATTTATTTAGCGCAGGTGATGGAGCGTGAATCGGACCTGGAATTGTTGATTGCGAATGCGTTGGAGCCAAAGAAAACGTATATGGCTTTGGTGAGTTACGAGGATCGGCAGAAAGCAAAGGATGCTGGGTTCCGGTGGGATGGTGAGCAGCGGCGGTGGCTGCGAAAGCTTCGGGATTATCAGGTTAGTGATCTTAATTTTGACGTGAGGGAGGTGGCGGCGTGGTTGAGCCGGGAATCCGAGGGCCATCTGGGCAACGGTACGCACTGGGCCCGTCGCCTTCAGCAGGAGGCCGAGCGATGACAGATTCCACCACCCTCTGGCTCAGCGGCTTCTGCACGGGCGTTGCGATGGCCGGCCACTTGCTCAGTCGCACACGCCGCGACCGCGACCGCGACTGGCGCCGCAGCTTCAACCACGAGAACACCAGCCGCCCTAGTGGACCGCCACCGTTCAAGCTCCGGCGCAGCGACACCGCAGCCAGCACCCGGCCAGGCCCCACCACGCCAAAGCCCAACATCATCCCCCGCCCGCAGCAGGGCACACCCACCCCACCACCATCTGAACCATGACCCACCCCATCACCCCATCGCCAGAGTTAATCAAGGATTGGCATGATGAATGGGATGAAAGCGATCAAATAGTGCATTCCGCGTATACGCATATTGCTATCCGCGCCGCCCAATGGGGCGCTGACCAGGAGCTGGAATACTGGGTGGACTGGATTAGTGAACATGACTGGACGTGGACAAGCGCTCAGCTCCGCGCCACCCGTCGCCCCAAGCCGCCGAGCTTGAAGGAGCAGGCGCTTGAAGCCTTGGAACGGTTCAGCGTCCACGCCCACGCATACGCCGACGAAATGATGGCGGACTTTGATCTAATAAGCCGCGCACTGGAGCAACTCGATGACTGACCTCTCCCCCTCTGCGCAGGCAGTGCTGGACGCTGCCAATGGTGCTCAATCCTATGGCCCAGATGATTGTCTCAACGAATCTCGCTGGGTTGCTGCTGCCGCCCTGCGAGCTGCTGCAGATCAACTGAAATACAAGCTCCTCGATGTGGAGGTTGTCGATTGTTCACAACTGCTTTTGCTCGCTGATGAGCTTGAAGCCTAGTAGTCAGACCCACTAATCACCCATGACACAACAACACCTCATCGCCCCATCACCTGGGCTGGTACAACAGTGGTGCGATATAGCGTTGGCCGCTTCCGGCATGTTTGAAGGCATAATGCAGTTCGCCACCCTCGCCGCCCAATGGGGCGCTGATCAGGAGCTGCAGGCGTGCTGTGAGTGGCTAAACGGTGGATCAAAAATTGATTACGACACCGCTGCATTACTCCGCGCCCACCGCCGCCTCGTAGTCACCTTCAATAATTAACCCACCACAAACCAATGGCAGTAAAATCCAAGACAGCACTGGGTCGAGTTGAATTCCAGTCCCGTGCTAAATACAAACACACCCACCAAGGTAACGGTACACGTAGCCTTCCAAAGCGTGGTAAAAAACTACGCCGAGGGCAAGGTAAATGAGTCTACTTATTGATGCAGATTATATCGT
>Ga0208150_1000850_pt1 | contig 11727 bp, 5 predicted proteins | sample DEB08_DNA_8_FD_184534 | JGI IMG/M metagenome (GOLD analysis project Ga0208150, IMG submission 184534) | Aqueous microbial communities from the Delaware River and Bay under freshwater to marine salinity gradient to study organic matter... | ecosystem: Environmental > Aquatic > Marine > Coastal ...
GGTTCTACTGTTTCTTCAGCACTGGGCTTAAGTGGTACAACAGCTGCTGCTGTTTCTGCTGCTGTTAATTCAGTTCTTTCACAAGCAACAACCAGTATTTTAAGAGGCGAAGGTGTAGACATAAGTCTCGAAAGCATTATTCAGTCTGCTATTACTGGAGGAATACTAGACACTGACGTTGCACAAGAAGCACTCCAAGCATTAGAAACAGGTAGTGAGTTTGCTGACGCTGTTATTCAAGCTGGTGTTATTAACGCAGCAACACAGCTAGTCACAAGTGGTGAACTTGATGCTGAGCAGCTTGCACAAGCTATGCTTCAGGCAGGTCTTTCGGACCAGTTTAGTGAGTACTTAGAAAGTCTAGAGGACATGGCAGGATCAACTGTTGACCAGCTTGAAGAGTTCTTTAGAGGTTGGGTTCCTGACGTAAGTGTTATTGAAGACTTTTTGTCACAAATAGAAACTGGCTTGAATGCTGACATTTCTGACTTCCGTGAACAGTTTGAAACTATTGTGGAAGGCGTTGGAGATGTTGTAGAAGAAATAGACGAAGACGAACTAGAGTACAGAATAGGTGAAGGTTACGTTGATCCTGGTTCGTACGATTACTACACCGACGTAGACGGCAATAGAATTTTAAGCCAAGACGTTGATGTAACTTATGATCCAAACGACGGTACTTATAAAGACGCTGACGGTAACGTATATGAATTAGGCGGAACTGCAGTAGTAAATAATGACGGCACTATTGATTATTACGACGGTTACATTGAAGACGGTGCTTCTATTATTGCAACAGGAGAAGTTCAGTTAGGTCAGGACGGTATTTATGATTCTGACGGTAATCTTGCTTATTATCAAGACGAAGGTCAGTGGTACGACGCTGAAGGTAATATTGTAGATGACCCTGCTCTTGTAGACCAACTAGTAGGTTTAACTGAAGGCCAGGTTCCTTATGATCCTAGACAGCCTTCAGATACTGATTTTCAAACTGCTATTGATAATGCAGTAGAACAACAAGACATTGGTTCCATTGTCGATCACATGACAAGTATTGGAACAGGAGTAGACGCTAACGGATTCTTTAGTCTTTCTGATTCAGACCAAGAAGTATTGATGGGTTTGTTTGGTGTATCAACTCAAGAAGAGTTAATTGAAGCGTTAGCTCAATCAGGATACACAATACATACTGACGGCACTCAGGTATTAATAGATTTTAACTACGACAGAAGTGAAGAGTACGGTCAAATTAATGACGTAGACGAATCTGGCAACATTATTGGTGTACGAGACCCTAACGAACCAACAGAAATTTTTATAGACCCTGACTACGATCCTCCTGAAGAAGCGCCTGAGCCAGAACCAGAGCCTGAAACAGGTGGCGGAGGTGGTGGTGGTGCCTCTACTACTGCTCCTCCTGACGATGACGACCCACTAGCTGACACTGTTCCTACTGCTGACGACACAGCTGAAGAAATACAGAAGGAACAAGCAAGGGCTGCTGCAGAGGAAGCACAAAAAGAGCAAACAGCAGAAAGACAACAGAAAGAAACTCAAGCAGCAGAGCAACAACAGAAGGACGCAGACGCTGCAGCCGAACGTGCTGCTAAGGACGCTGCTGCTGAAGCTGCTAAGGACGCCGCTGAGCGTTCCGACAAGGAAACTGCCGAAGAAGCTGAGAAGGAAGCTGCCGCAGAAACACAACAGAAAGAGCAACAGGCTGCAGAGGAAGCACAGAAGGAAGCTACTGCTGAGACTGAGCAGAAGGAAGCTGAAGCTGCTGAACGCGCTGACAAGGAAGCTCAAGCAGAGACTCAACAAAAAGAAGCTGAGGCTGCTGAGAGAGCGGACAAGGAAGCTCAGGCAGAGACTCAGGAGAAAGAACAACAAGCTGCTGAGGAAGCTAAAAAAGAAGCTCAGGCTGAGACTGAAGAAAAAGAAGCAAGAGAAGCAGAAAAAGTTGAGAAAGAGCGTCAAGCTGAAACTGAAGCAAAAGAAGCTGAGGAAACTGAGAAGGACGCCGAAGAAACTGAAAAGGAACGTCAGGCTGAACAGGAAGCTAAGGACGAAGCTGCTGAACAAGTAGAAAAAGAAGCTCAGGCAGAGACTGAAGAAAAGGAACAACAGGCAGCAGAGCAGGCACAGAAGGACGCTGAGGCTGAGACTCAAGAGAAAGAAGAGCAGGCAGCAGAAGAAGCTCAAAAGGAAGCTCAGGCAGAAACCGAAGAAAAAGAAAGGCAGGCCGCTGAAGAAGCTCAAAAAGATGCTGAAGCTGAGACTGAGGAAAAGGAAGCTCAGGCTGCAGAGCAAGCTCAAAAGGACGCTGAGGCTGAAACTCAGGAAAAGGACGTAGCTGAACAACAGCAAAAAGAAGCAGAAAACCAAGAGAAAGAAACTCAAGCTGAGCAACAAGAGAAAGAAGCTGAGAATCAAGAAAAGGAAGAAGCTGCTGCAGAACAAGCTAACAAAGAAGCCGAAAACCAAACTAAAGAAGAACAAGCAGCTGAGCAAGCTACTAAAGAGGCAGAGACTCAGGAAAAGGAAGAGATAGCAGCTGAGGAAGCTCAGAAGGACGCTGAGCAGACGCAAAAGGAAGCCCAAGCTGAAACTCAGGAAAAAGAAGAGGTAGCTGCTGAGGAAGCTAGAAAGGAAGCTGACGCAGAAACTGAGTCTAAAGATGCAGAAACTGCAGAAAAAGACGCTCAGGCTGAAACCGAAGAAAAGGAAGAAGCTGCTGCAGAAAGAGCAGAGAAGGACGCTCAAGCTGAAACTGAGCAAAAGGAAGAGGCAGAAGAAGCTAGAAAAGAAGAAGCTGAAGAAATAGCCAAGGAAGCTGCCGAAGAACTACAAAAGGAAGAAGCTGAGCAGGCTGAAAAAGATCAACAAGCTGAACAAGACGCTAAGGATCAACAGGCTGCTGAAGAGGCTGACAAGGAAGCCGAAGAACAAGCTAAGGAAGCTCAGGCAGAAACTGAAGATAAGGAAGCTCAGGCAGAAACTGAAGATAAGGAAGCTCAAGCAGAAGCTGAAGATAAAGAAGCTGAAAACCAAGAGAAAGAAGAAGTAGCTGCCGAAGAAGCTGACAAGGACGCTGAAGAGCAACAAAAAGACGCTGAGGAAGCCGCTAAGGACGCTGAAGAGGACGAAAAGGAACAGCAGGCTGCTGAAGAGGCTGGCAAGGAAGCTGAGCAAACTCAGAAGGACGCTGCTGCTGAAACTGTAGAAAAAGAAGAAGTAGCTGCAGAAGAAGCACAGAAAGACGCCGAAGCTGAAACAGCAGAAAAGGAAGCTGAGGACGAAGCTAAAGACGCTGAGGAAGCTGAAAAGGAAGCTGCTGCTGAGACTCAAGAAAAGGAAGAAGCTGCAGCAGAAAGAGCAGAAAAAGAAGCTGCTGCTGAGACTCAGGAAAAGGAAGAAGCAGAACAGGCTAATAAAGAAGCTGCTGAGGAAGCACGTAAGGAAGAAGCAGAGCAGACTCGTAAAGAGGAGGTAGCAGCAGAAGAAGCCGCTAAGGAACAAGCAGCCGAAGAGCAAGCTAAGGAACAGGCTGCTGCTGAAGAAGCCGCTAAGGAACAACAAGCGGCTGAGGAAGCTACCAAAGACGAGAATGCTCAGAAGGACGCAGCTGCTGAAACAGAAGCCAAGGATGCTGAACAAGCGCAGAAAGACGCTGCTGACGAACAGCTAGAGAAGGATCTTGAGTCGTCTGAGCAGGAACGTAAAGACACTGAAACACGTGGTAAGGACACTACAGGAACTGGAGACGGTACAGGAGATGGTACTGGTGCTGGAACTGGTGTAGGAGACGGTACTGGAACTGGCGGTGGTTCAGGTGCTGGAACAGGGACTGGAACTGGTGACGGCTTCGGACCTGGTGTTGGTGGTACAGGAATGATGACAGCAGCGGCACCTCAAAGAACTGACTTCACTCCTTTCATGTCAGGCATTACTTACGAGTTGCCTACTTTGGAAGAAATAGGTCAAGCACCTCAAGTTGACTACGTAGCGTCTTTAGAAGAGACATTAGGTCCAATAGGAATAACAAGCAGTTTGTTTAAGGAATATATCGGATGACATACTTAAACCTTATGAACAACGTGTTACGTAGACTGCGTGAGGAAGAAACCACGTCGGTTACTAGCACTACTTATAACAAGATGGTTGGTGACTTTATTAACGACGCTAAAAAGTTAGTAGAGGAGTCTAACGACTGGTCAGCCTTGAGAAGCACTATTACTGTTTCTACTACGGCTGATGACAATACGTATTCCTTGACGGACTGTGGTGACAACGTAAAAGTTATGTGTGTGGTTAACGACACTAGTAACGTCTTTATGGAGTACCAAAGTAAGGACTGGTTTAACGAGCAACTGTATATTAATAACACTGCTACAGGCGCACCTATGTACTACACGTACAACGGCCTTGACGCCAGCGGTGACACGCAAGTACTCGTAGGTCCAACACCAGACGGTGTGTACAGCTTGCGGTTTGACGTGATTAAACGACAGGCTGACTTAAGTGCTAACACGGACTCACTGCTAGTACCTTCACAACCTGTGGTACACCTAGCTGTGGCTCTGTTGGCTCGTGAACGTGGAGAAACAGGAGGAACTTCTACTGCTGAGTACTTTGGTATTGCTGATAGGTACTTGTCTGACGCTATCGCAATAGACGCAGCTAAGCATCCAGAAGAGATGTACTTTAGGACTATCTGATATGGCTCAAGAACTAAAGAGTATCAATCTTGTAGCACCAGCGTTCAAAGGTATCAACACCGAAGATTCGCCGTTGGCACAAGATCCGTCGTTTGCTGAAATAGCAGACAACGCTGTGATTGACAAACGTGGTCGTATTGCGGCACGTAAGGGTCATAGTGTTATTACAACTGACAAGACAGCGTTAGGCTCTGGTTCTATTAGAGCTGTAAAGGAGTTTGAAAGAAGTAGTGGTAGCAACGTAGTTCTGTCTGTAGGCAACAACAAGATATTCACAGGTACTACTACGCTTACTGACGCTACACCTGGTAGCTACACGATCACAGCGGACAACTGGAAGATTGTTAATTTTAACGACAAGGCTTACTTGTTTCAAGCTTCTCATGCACCTTTAGTGTACGACGGCACGTCCGTAGTGCGTCTAGACTCAGTCTCTGGTGCTGCTGGTATTGTACAAGGTAACGAAGTTTGTGCCGCTTACGGTCGTCTTTGGGTAACAGGCCTTAGCACCAGTCCTTCTACTGTTTACTGGTCTGACTTATTGATAGGCCATGACTACTCAGGCGGTACTAGTGGGTCCATTGACATATCCAAAGTCTGGCCTGACGGGTACGACGAGATTGTTGCATTAGCTGCACACAACGGCTTCCTTATCATCTTTGGTAAGCATAGCATTGTGGTGTACCAAGGAGCAGAAGCACCAGCAACAATGACGCTGGCTGACACTGTAGCAGGCGTTGGTTGCGTAGACAGGGACACTGTGCAGTACACTGGTACTGACGTGATCTTTTTGTCACACACTGGTTTGAAGAGCTTTGGACGAACAATACAACAGAAGTCCATGCCTGTTAGTAGTCTGTCAGGAAACATTACTAAGGACATCATTAATGCCCTGCAGACAGAAAACACGTTCTTTAGGTCTGCTTATAGTCCTGAAGAAGGTTTTTACTTACTAACTTTTGTAGGTCAGGACAACACCTATTGCTTTGACGTTAGAGGTACAACAGAGAACGGTTCTTACCGTGTTACTCGTTGGCCTTCTACAGGCTTCACAGCCTACACACGTTTAGACAATGGTGACTTTTACATAGGCACGTCCGAAGGCATTAGCGAATACATAGGTTATCAGGACAACGGTTTAGGCTACCGCTTTAAGTACTACAGCCCAAGTTTGACATTTGGTGACAGTTCCAGAGTCAAAATCTTGAAGAAGCTAAAGCCTACACTTGTTGGTGCGAACAACGCAACAGTATTTATGAAGTGGGCGTACGACTTCAAAGGCACGTACGCAACAGCAGAGTTTACGGTAGGAGACCAGATTACTGGTTTCTTCGGTGAGAGTGAGTACACAACTGTGGAATTTACAGGTGGCGCTTTAACCAACCAAAGAAGTTTAAATGCAACAGGCTACGGAACTAGTATTGTTGTAGGTTTAGAAGCAGAGATTGACGGTTCACAGCTGTCACTACAGGAGATCAACGTAATGGCTTTAATGGGTAAATTACTATGAGCGACACATTAAGACAATTATTGGGTTTAGGTGCTTTAGGCGCTGGTGGTTTACTTACAGGTAAAGCTTATCAACGCCTTGGCGACATAGGTGAACAAGCAAGAAGGGAAGCAGGCGACATTGCTACTACTGGTGTAGAGCAAACACGCTTTATGCCCTTCACAGTAACGACAGGAACAGGAGGAGCATTAACTACTACTCCTCAAGGCGGTCTTACTGTAGGTTTGTCTCCTCAAGAACAAGCATTTCAACAGCAGATGTTCGGAGGTGCGGGTCAGTTTTATCAACAGGCTATGCAACCTACGCAAGCACGTGAGCAGGCTGTGTTTGAACGCATTAGGGAAGCACAGCGTCCTGAAGAGGAACGTCAGAGGCTTGCTACTGAAGAGCGTCTAGCGGCACAAGGACGCTTAGGTTTGCGTACGGCGCAGTTCGGAGGCGCTCCTGAGCAGTTTGCTTTGGCTAAGGCTCAGGAAGAAGCACGTAACCAGGCGATGCTAAGTGCAATGCAACAGGCGCAAGCTGAGCAGATGCAGCAGGCACAGCTAGGTGGTCAGTTTATGGGTGCTGGTTATACACCTCAAGCGCAAGCATTGAACGTCCTACAAGCAGGTATGCCAGCTGCACAAATGGCGCAACGTGGTCAGCTGACTGGCGCTGGTTTGTTTGGTGAAGCACAAATGGGTGGACTTGAGGCACTGCTTGGTTCAGGTCTTGGACAAGCTAACCTCTATGGTCAACTAGGTACTGGTCTCCTGTCAGGACTGTTGACACCACAGCAAGTTGGCATGGGTGGCGGTGTTACTGAGATTGTTAACCCACTGTTTGATCTACTAGGTATAGGTTAAGAGGAGAAAACTAATGGCTAGGTTTTCACAAGGATTACTACAGGGTCTTATGCAGCCTGCATTTGGTCAAAACCTGTATGAAGTAGGTAGAGCAGCAGCAGCTGGTCCTTCTATGACTAGAGCGTCACAGCGGATGAAAGAGGAACGTGAGCAAACTCAACGTGGCGTTACTGGTGGTTTGTTTGGTTTGGAACAAGCAGTAGCGGAAGGCCGTGACTACCAAGACGCTCTTGGTTCTCTTGTTGGCTTAGGTGCTACACCTGAGCAAATTGCACAAGCAGAACAGCGTGGACAAGTTAAGCGTCAGGCTACTATTGCTCAAGAACAGCTTGAAACAAAAGAAAGGAACAGAAAGGCACTAGAAGATAGAGCTATTGAAATAGCAAAAGGAAGAAACGATGCTGAAATGGTTGCAGCTTTAGAAGGTGCTGACGTTACTTTCCTTAGAAATTACATAGCTACAAAACCAGAGCCTAAAAAACCTGTTGTTGTTGCTGAAGGATCTGCTTTAGTTAGTCCTGAAGGTCAAGAACTATATGCTAATGCACCAGACGACAAGTTTAATGACCATCTACAAACTCTTGTAGAGCAAAGAAAATATACTACAGAGTCTATAAACAACTATGCTCAAAGCAGAAACAGGGCTGACCTTGATCCTTTAGATCCTGCAAAGGATTTTAAACCAGAAGATATGGCTCCTCAAACTTATGACAAGTTTTATGAGTACCAAGACGCAACAGCTACAGCAAATGTTTCTCTTCAGTCAAACAGAGACTTGAGCAACAGACTCTTAACTACTGACATTACACCTGGTTTATTAGGAAACATTAGAACTGCTTTTTACACCGCTGCTGGAGTAAGAGATGAGTCAGAACAAGCTAAAACTAAGTTTATAAGGGAAAAGAATACTAAAATTATTAATAGTCTTCCTCCTGGTGTTGCTTCTGATACAGACATTGCTATCTTTTCTCAAGGTTTTCCTCCGTCAAATGCAGGTGCGGCAGAAATACAGGACTATTTAGACGCAGAACAAAGAATACTTTCAGCTGCTATTGATGTTGGTCTTCTTGCAGAAAACTTTATAGAAAAACAAATGGGTCCAGATCAAGTTAGAGCGCCTACTTTTGTTGGATTTACTCGAATAGCTAATGGATATAGACAAGCAGCACAACAACTTGATATAGACATGCAAAACGCAAAAACAGACCAAGAAAGACAACAAATTTTAACTGAGTTTACAGACGCGTTTAAAATTTTTCCTGCTAAGTACAGATGAGGTCTAATCATGGCAGAACAAAATATTGTTACTGGAGAAGAGATATCTCCAAACAACCGTTATTCCCGTTTTGTTACAGGAAAGCCTTCTTCTGTAAATAGGTATAGAGACTATGCTCTTACAACAGAACAACAAACGGAAGAAAGAGTTGCAAAGGGTACGTACGAAGAACTAGATAGAGAAGAAGAATGGACTTCTGATGATTTAATGATGGCTGCTCGTTTAGTTGTTGACGGACTGTGGCTAAACAAAAGTGAAGAAGTAGGTAGTTGGATTTCTGCAGCTGCTTTTAAGGCTTTTTATCCTGAGCTTTCTCAAGGTAAAGACATTACTACTATCCGTGAAGAAATGCTGGCTGATCTTGAAGCAGAAACAGCAGAGTTTATGGAAAGAAAACCTATTGCAGGAACTGTAGGACAAATAACAGGAAACATCTTTTCTCCTGTTTCTCTTGCTGGTGGTGCTTTACTAACAACCGCAGCTAGACTACGACAAGGACAAGCCGCAGTTACAGGAGGAGTAGGAGTAAGGTCTGCTGTAGGAGGACAAGTTGGTTTAGCTGCTGACGATGCCGCTACATTAAGTAAAATGGCTTCTTATTACGCAGCACAGGCCCCTACAAAAACAGTCGCAATAAAACCACTAGAGCGTGTTTTAAATAAAGCTGGTATTGCTATGGCTACTAAACCAACTCCTGTTGTTTCTGCTGCTGTAGGTGCTCCTCTTGCTGCTGTAGCAGGCTTTGAAGGAGAAAATACTGATGAGGCTTTAAAAAACGCAGGACTAAGTTTTGCTGCTGGTGCTGTAATTCCTTTTGGTTTTGAAGGTATAAAAAAGACGTACTCTGGTGCTGTAAATAATAAGATGGCTCAACAGTTAGGGCAAGGTAAAGATTTTATTAACTTAATGTTTACTGAGCATCCTGTTGCTCCTGTTTATAGGTCTGTTGTTTCTAAGGCTTATGGCGGCATGACACTTACAGAACAACAAGTTAGGTCTGTTGCTTCAAAGATTGCACCTTCTTACATCATGCGTAAAGCTGCTGTGAACTTAAAAGAAACAGCCAAAGATAAAGTAGCCAGAGCTAAAAAGGCTAATGCACTTGAGCTTAAATTGTCTAAAAGTTCTCTTGATGACATGCAGAGTGACGCAGTAGAAAAGTTACGTCTAAACGAAAAGCTTGCTACTAATTCTGCTCAAAGGCTAACAGACGATGAAGTAGACCGTCTTACGAACATAGTAAATGCGTCAAAAGATGATCTAAAAGCTATTGCAGTAAAAGAAGCAGACGAAGCAGTTAACGCTGTTCAAGGTCAGTTTAGAGCAGACGCTTTAACATTAGCTGCACCTGGTGCTGCTCCTAAAGACGAAGTAACCACAATAACTACTTTAGATCCTCAAGATGCTCTCAAAGCTTTAGATGATCTTTGGAAAAAGTACGGATACGCCACAGCAAAGTCTAAAACTTATAAAATAGAACCAGACCAAGTAATAGCAAAACTTAGAAAACTACACGAAGATGATCCAGATATTGTACTAGTCGGCAGACAGCTTGATGAAGTACTGGAGTACGCCGAAGTAAGTTTAAATAAACTAACTACTAAAGGTCAAATTACTGGAGAAGATCTTGTTAATTTACGTTCTCGTATAGGTAGTGTAATTAATCGTGTTACTGAAAATGACCCGTTGACTAGAAACTATGTGGACTCAATAAAAAACTACTTTGACACTGTCATTAGAAACGGTCTTAATCCTGCTGAAAGAAAAGCTTTTGATGCAGAGAACGGTTTATGGGCCACTAAGCGTTTAGTTGAAGAATCTACTAGAAGAGCTACTGGAGGTAAAGCCGTAGTTCAAGGAGCGTTTACTGCTGAAGACTGGATCGAATCTTCCAAAGGATTTAGTCGTTATATGTCTGCAAGAGGTAACGTAAATCTACAACGAGAAGCGCAAGAGATTGCAAACTTAGCTAGACAAAGAAACGACGCAATTTTACAAAAGGCCAACACTGACGTAAACGGCATTGTCTCTGATTTAAAGTCTCAAATAAAACTAGAGAAGAAATCACTAAGCAAAGCTAAGGATGACGCAGCAGTTCAGTTAGCAAGAGACATAAAAGACGTTAGGGAACGCTTTTCAGGACTAAAGCAAACAGCTGAAGTTAGAGCTAGAGTAAAAGACCTTGTGACAACAGCAAGAGAAAAACACAAGGTTCAGTTAGCAAACTTAGAACAACAAGCTAAGGACTTAAATAATAAAGAAAGGGAACTGGCTAGGTTTGCACCTAAGTCTTTTGATGCTTCTGTGTTTGAGCGCTTATTCAATACTGCTTTAGTAGGACAGGTGCTAACAGCAACGACGCCAGAAATAGGTAAAACACTAGGAACTGGTGTAGTAGGCTCTCGCTTACTAGCTACTGAAACTGCTCAACGTATCTTTGCAAAACAGACAGGTCTACAAAAAGGAATCTCTGGTTTTGTAGAAAGAGCAGGACAAGCTACTGTTCCTTTACGAGAAGCTGGAATCAGGGCACCTTCTATAACTGCAACAACTCCGTTTGTGAGTACTACTTCAGAAAAAGTACTTGATAAAGAAGCTGTAGAAAGAATAAAAAGACTTCCTTATTCTCAAAGGGCGAAAGTTAAAGCAGCTTTGATAAGATCAGGTAAGATGCCTTTAGTAAAAGCTCAAGAACCTGAACTGTACAGACTTCTTCATAGCAAATAAAAAAGGGGTCATAAGACCCCTTAAGTAACCGCAACTATGTTGCTTTACAACTCACAGTTATTACCAGTGCAGGCTAACTGCTGAGACCCTTCCGTCATGTCTGAGTCTTCTGAGATTGCCCAATCAATGGTCTCAGGAAACTCTTTCTTCAGCTTCTCATAGGTCTCTAAGTCTATGGGTTCATAAGGCGCTTGTTGGTACGTATGTTCGGAATAAGGGAGGAAACTAACTCCGCTTATCTTGTCGAACTTATTGTACAACCACTGACCTACTTCCAAGAACTCATCGTCACGGTAGTAACAGGTCATAGACGGCTTATGTTCACACCAGAAATCCTGGTAAATTTCCCATAGCTCAAGTTGTTCCATTGCTCCCATCTCAGACGCTACCACAGCGCCTTCAGGAGACTTTATTGGGAAGGAGAATACCTTAGTACTAGGAGACATTACGTCGTCCTCTACGGGTATTCCTGCGGCTTCAAGGACTGCACACAGTGGGTCTCTTGCGTCTGCCCTGACTCTTCTAATGTACTGCTGTGCATATCTAGGGTGTATCCCACTAGCAGAATCCACCAGCTGACTAACAGTACCGCTAGGCTTAACGGCGGTGATAGCAGTAGAAGTATTAATAGATAGTCGGTCAGCCCAC